>Ga0214921_10000029_pt1 | contig 295895 bp, 276 predicted proteins | sample LL1505_MetaG_FD_177992 | JGI IMG/M metagenome (GOLD analysis project Ga0214921, IMG submission 177992) | Freshwater microbial communities from Lake Lanier, Atlanta, Georgia, United States - LL-1505 | ecosystem: Environmental > Aquatic > Freshwater > Lake | place: USA: Georgia | collected... | reverse complement strand
GTGACAAGATCCAACTCGTCGGGGACGATCTCTTCGTGACGAATGTCGAGTTTCTCCGCAAGGGAATCGACAAAGGAGTGGCCAACTCCATTCTTGTGAAGGTGAACCAGATCGGCTCCTTGACCGAGACCTTCGACGCCATTGAGCTTGCCAAGGAGAACCGCTACACGGTCGTCATCAGTCACCGCTCCGGCGAGACCGAGGACACCACGATTTCCGACATCGCCGTCGCCACGAATGCCGGCCAGATCAAAACAGGATCACTCTGCCGCACCGACCGCGTCGCCAAGTACAACCAACTTCTTCGCATCGAGGAGCAACTCGGTGAAGATGCTGTTTACGGCGGCAAGCTAAGGTGCTAGTAAATTGTTGATGCAGGGTAGTCACGTCATCCAAACGAATTCAAATTCGCGTCGCCGCTCGCAGTCGGAATTCCTTCCGACAGCGATGCGCGTCGTTTTTTGTTTGATCGTTGCCTGTGCCCTACTGATCGCCGGATTCACCTTCTACCCGGAGTGGACCCGACTCTCCTCAATGAAGCATGATCTCGCTAGCCAGACTGCACGCCTCGAAGAGCTAAAGAAATCAACCGCTGAGCACGAGAAGGAGGTTCATTTGCTCCAGACCGACAAAGAGTATCTCGAGATGATTGCGCGCGATCGACTTGATCTCATGAAAGATGGAGAGACGATCTTCCGCCTGAGCAGCGCCAAATCGCGCTCCTGATTACTTCAGGCAATAAAGACTCCTCCATCAGGAGTTTTAATATGGAACTCAGGAACTCAGGAAAAATAGTGGGGCTTTTCGGATCACTAAGAATAGTCCATCTCATCGGGAAAAAACCTATCTCTCGGGATTTTCAGTATCCCATTTCAAGATTCTGTTCCTGATTTCCTGAGTTCCATATTATCATTTTTCCCTTCACTCTCATGTCTTCAGAACAACAAATAGACCTCTCCCTTTTGGATGCCTCCGGGCTTGCCGACCGACTCGGCTCGCTCAGGAGGTTTCTTTGACGCTCCCGCATTAGCCGCCGAACTCGCGGCCATCGAAGGCCGCATGACAGAACCAGGATTCTGGGATAACCGCGAGGCGGCCCAGAAGGACATGGAAAAGGTCTCGTCCATCAAGGCGAAACTCGGCCCTCTTGGACAGTTGGAGCTGCGTGTCGGTGATCTTGAGATCCTCAAGGAAATGGCCATGGAGGATCCCGACCCCGCCGCGAAGGCTCAGGCCGCGGACGAAGTCTTCAAGGAATTCCATGCACTGACCGGCGAGATCGAAAGATTCGAACTTCAGCAACTCCTCTCCGGAGAGTTCGACAAGAGCAATGCCTACCTCACCATCAACTCGGGGGCGGGTGGCACCGAATCGTGCGACTGGGCTGACATGCTCATGCGCATGTACAAGCGCTGGATCGAGCGCAGTGACTTCACCGCCAGCGTTGTCGATATCCAGGAGGGTGATGAAGCAGGCATCAAGTCAGTGACCCTCGAAGTGACGGGAGATTTTGCCTACGGCTACCTCCAAGCCGAACGCGGCGTCCACCGTCTTGTCCGCATTTCTCCTTTTGACTCCGCAAAGCGCCGTCACACATCCTTCGCCAGCATCGATGTGACGCCGGAGATCAAGGATGCCCCCATCGAGATCAACCCCGCGGATATCGAACGCTCCACCTTCCGCTCAGGTGGCAAAGGAGGACAGAACGTCAATAAGGTGGAAACTGCCGTCCGCCTTCGCCACATCCCCACGGGAATTGTTGTTGCCTGTCAGGCACAGCGGAGTCAGGGAAAAAACAATGAACAGGCTCTCCAGTTGCTCAAGGCTAAGATCTACCAACTTGAAGCCGACAGGAAGCGCTCAGAAATCGACCGCCAATACAGCGAGAAGGGTGAGATCGCCTGGGGCAGTCAGATCCGCTCCTATGTCTTTCAGCCTTATCAGATGGTCAAGGACCACCGCACCGGCGTTCAAACAGGCAACGTACAGGAGATCATGGATGGAGCAATCGACCCCTTCATTGAGGCTAAACTGCGCGGTGTGAAGAAGGGGACGAGCAGCGACTCCGATGACGATCTTTAGTTTTTAAATCTCAATCTCGTCCCCACTCAGCTTTTCCATCCAGGACTGGGCGAAGTCCCAGAGATCAAGAAAGCCAGAGTTATAGAAGTATTGGCTCAGGATCGGGTGGTGCTGCAGCAAACGGAAGTAACCGCTGAAAATTTCCGTCTCTTCCCGAGTCAGCATCTTGGTGATCGTGACAGCATGGGCAATTCGGTTCAGCACCTGGAAGAGCGCATCGAGGTCCTCTTTGATAACAGCCTCGGCTTCCGTGAGTGAAACGCCTTCGGGCGTAAGCAGGTGCTCCAACCTTTTCTCAAGATCGGATTCTTTAAGAAAAGTCACGGCACGTCCCATCGCGGGATTCTTTTCCAAAAGATCATGAAATTCTGTTAGCAATGCTGTCTTCTTTCCGAGAAGGGAACGACGCCCCCGATCCAGTCCCCTCAGGAGGGCGATAAGACCGCCACCGAAGACGACTAGGACCGACACAAGAGCCCAAAAGTCGATCAGACGTCGCATGGGTTTGTTGGAGGGGCTCTATGAGAGGGATTCTGTCACCTACTCTCCCGACTTCTTCACGGCATCGGCGATCACGGAGACACCCGACTGAGTGAGGGCGCGCTTCCAAGGGAGCATTCCCTCGATCTCGATCTCCAGCGAGAAGGAGAGAAATGTCCGGATCAGGACGATCACCCCGAGAATGATCACATTATTCATGGTCGGATCGACCGCCACGGTCCTGATGAGATCACCGGCCACCAAGACCTCCAGGCCGGCCAGGATACCGCCACCAAGCGTACGCCGCAGCACCGAGTAAGCCTTGGCACCATCGCCCGTCCTGCACCATGTACGGAGGGCAAGGAATGCCGCAAGCAAGAGTCCGGCGACAAGCACGGCCACGCCTATCCCATCGGCGACATGCACAATCAGTCTCAGGACTTTGGAATAGGTGTCAGGAGCTTCCATAGATCAGATACCTCTCTCTCACCTATTAGCCCACCACACCCTAAACTGTGCAAGTGCTCTGCTGCGATGGCTCATGCTATGTTTGATCTCGGAGGAGAGTTCCCCAAATGTCTGCGTACACACTCCATTAATAAGAGGCATAAAGATAGGATCGTAGCCGAATCCCCCCTTTCCTCTTACTTCGTGGGCCAGAACCCCCTCCACGGTGCCATCGAAGACGGCCAGAGTGATGCCATTTTTCGCGACAGCCAGAACGCAGCGAAACCGGGCCGTTCGGACCTCATCGGGGAGGCCCTTCATCTTCTTCAAGACCAGAGCAGTATTTGCCTCGTCGGTACATTCAGGCCCTGCATAGCGAGCAGAGTAGATACCGGGCTCCTTCCCTAGCGCATCAACTTCCAGACCCGAGTCATCGGCCAGCACAATCCCTCTCACGTGACGGGAGATCCCCTCGGCTTTCAGCTTGGAGTTCTCCTCGAAGGTGATGCCAGTCTCCTCGATCTCCGGCAGATGTGCGTGCAGGGTCACATCGGTCACGATGACCCCCTCCCCGAGCATGGTCTGGATTTCCTGGGTCTTATGCTTGTTTCGGGTGGCCAGAAGAATCTCTGGTTTTTCGTGCTGACTCGGCTTGGCGGAAGAGATGTTTTCGGATTCCATGGATATTTCCTACTTCGACCCAGATGTCCGTTACCCGCAAGAACTATCCTTTTCCCGAATTCGAAGCCCGTTGGCAGAAGCATTGGCTGGAGTCCGGAGCCTTCTGTGCTGCAAATCCGGGAGATCCGAGTTTCCGCGCCGATGCCAAGAAGTACTACGTGCTCGATATGTTTCCCTACCCCAGTGGAGATGGTCTCCATGTCGGCCATGTCGAGGGTTACACAGCGACCGATATTCTCGCCCGCTATCACCGACTGAAAGGTGATAACGTGTTGCATCCGATGGGATGGGATGCTTTCGGTCTGCCAGCTGAGCAATATGCAATCAAGACGGGACAACATCCCCGGATCACGACCCAGCGGAATATCGACAACTTCCGCAGCCAACTCCAGTCGCTCGGCTTCAGCTACGACTGGTCGCGCGAGATCAGCACGACGGATCCCGAGTATTTCCGATGGACCCAGTGGATCTTCCTCCAGCTCTACAATGCCTGGGTGAACCCCACTACGAATCGCGCGGAACCGATCTCCACCTACACTGGTGAGGATCCTGATAGCGTCCGACTGGCCTTTGTTTCTGATAAACCGGTGAACTGGTGCCCCGAACTCGGAACTGTGCTAGCCAACGAGGAGGTCGTGGATGGCAAAAGCGAGGTCGGAGGGTTCCCGGTAGAGCGTCGTCCGATGCGTCAGTGGATGCTTCGGATCACGGCTTACACGGAGCGTCTGATCGCCGATCTTGACGGTCTTGACTGGCCGGAGTCGATCAAACTGCTACAGCGCAACTGGATCGGTCGCAGTGAAGGTGCCGAGGTTCGATTTACCCTTGAAGGGTTCGAGGAGAGCGTCACTGTCTTCACGACACGCCCCGATACGCTCTTCGGCGCCACTTACTTGGTTCTGGCCCCGGAGCATGAGCTCGTCGAGAAGATCACCGCCGCCACCCAACTCGAGGCTGTGGAAGCCTATCGGAAAGTGTGCAATTCCAAGAGTGATCTGGAGCGCACCGATCTGGCAAAGGAGAAGACCGGCGTACCTATCGGCATCTCCGCCATCAATCCTGTCAACAACGAGAGGATCCCAGTCTGGATTGCCGACTATGTCCTTACCGGATACGGGACGGGTGCCATCATGGCAGTCCCTGCTCACGACGAGCGTGACCATGAGTTCGCAGTCGCCTTCAACCTTCCAATCAGGGAGGTAGTCCGTCCAGATAATGCTGCCGATGGCGGCTTAGCTGAAAGAAAAATCTGTTTTAGTGGCCACGGTACAGTTGTGAATTCAGGGCAGATCGACGGACTGCGCACGCCGGAAGCCAAACAAAAGATGATCACCTGGCTTGAAGAGCAAGGCTCCGGCAAGGGCACTATCACCTACAAGCTGCGTGACTGGCTCTTTTCCCGTCAGCGTTACTGGGGCGAGCCCTTCCCGATTGTCTGGGAGAACGGCATCCATCGTCCACTCGAGGCTAGTGAACTTCCCTTGGAACCCCCAGCGATGGAGGATTTCAAACCAACTGGAACCGCGGAGCCTCCACTCTCAAAGGCCGTGGATTGGGTCCGATATTCCGAGACCGCTAGCCGAGAACTGAACACAATGCCCCAATGGGCCGGCTCCTGCTGGTACTACCTGCGTTTTTGCGATCCGAAGAACTCGGAGCACTTTATCGGCAAAGCAGCCGAGCAGTACTGGATGGGTGGAACTGCCGCTCCCGGTGGAGTCGATCTCTATGTGGGTGGTACCGAGCATGCAGTGCTTCACCTGCTCTATGCCCGTTTCTGGCACAAGGTTCTCTTCGATCTCGGACAACTCACCACCCCGGAGCCGTTCCAACGCCTAGTCAACCAAGGGATGATCCTCGGAGATGACGGCCAGAAGATGTCGAAGAGCCGTGGTAATGTCGTCAATCCCGACTCAGTCGTCACCGAATATGGAGCCGACTCGCTCCGACTCTACGAGATGTTCATGGGTCCCTTGGAGCATGGGAAGCCCTGGAGCATGACCGGTGTCGAGGGGGTCTACCGATTCCTTGCCCGCGTCTGGCGCATGGCGATGACGGAAGATCAAGAGGGAAATTGGGTTCCCTCCGAGGATCTTGCGGAGCAGGAGTTGAGCTCAACCCAACGCCGCGTTCTGCATTCGACGATCAAGAAGGTCACTCAGGACATCGAGTCGCTCAGTTTCAACACGGCGATCTCGCAGATGATGATCTTCACGAACGAGTTCACGAACGCGAAGCCCCGCCCCTTGGAAGCTCTTCGTCTCTTCCTACCATTGCTGAGTCCCTTCGCCCCTCACTTGGTTGAGGAGCTCTGGTCTCGCCTCTCGGCGAAGTTTTCGGGATTCGGAGGTCTCGCTTCCCAGTCGGCATGGCCCCCATGGAATGAAGAGTATCTCGTCGTTGACGAGATCACCTATGCGGTCCAGATCAATGGTAAGGTTCGCGGCCATCTGACAGTTCCAACGGGAGCCGATAAGGAGAGCGTCGAAAAGGCTGCATTTGCAGATCTGGCGCTCGCAGAGATCCTGGAAGGCAAGGAAGTGAAGAAAGTGATCGTCGTCCCAGGACGCCTGGTGAATATCGTGGCGGTCTAATTTCTTCCGAATCCTTTCAATCTTCCCCAGCACATCATCATCTTATGAAAATCCGCAACCTCCTCCTTTCCTGCTCCTTGATTTTATTGGTCTTCCAGCTCCGTGCCGACGAGGACACACCACTTGAGAGGCAGATGCAGATCATGGCTCGGAGTATAAAACAACTCTCCCAGCAGGTGGGTGATTCCTCCAAACAGCAGGAAAGCATCCTACTGATCGAGACTCTCAAGAAGGCTGCTTATGAATCCGAGGGATTAAGTCCCCGCAAGACAGCCTCAATTCCACAATCGGATCGGGAAAAGTTTTTAGCCGACTACAAGGCTCAGATAGAAAAACTCTCTTCATCCTTCAATGAGATCGAGGAGGCCGTGAAAGCTGGAAATTACGACCAGGCGAAATCTCTTCTAGCGGCCATCGGACCAATCAAGAAAGAGGGACACTCCAAGTTCAAGCAGGACTAGAACCAATTTTCCAATTAGGACTGCTTAAGCAGCACTCATCAGATCAATCCTATAGCTATTTTGAGCTATACAGTGCAGCTTCCAGAGTTTCCTCTCGATCAATTCAGGATAGTCCTGAGATCCTCCGGCATCCGTCCTTCATAGAGCGCACGCCCAATGATTGCCCCATGGATCCCGGGAACCATGGAGAGCTGACGGATATCTTCTGGGCCTGACACCCCACCACTAGCAATCAGGTCGCAGGGAACAGTGAGTGCCATCTCGCGCATGGCTGCAAGATTGGGCCCTTGAAGCATCCCGTCTGTGGCAATATCGGTGTAAATGATCGTTCGGATCCCGGTATTCACGGCCTCACGGGCAAGATCAAGGGCAGTCATCTCCATCGTCTCCACCCAACCCTTCACGGCGACCTTTCCCATCTTGGCATCGATACCCACCGCCAGGCGGGAGGGACCGAAGGCACCCGCAGCTTCGGCAAGAAAACCGGGCTCGGCAGCCCTTGTGCCGATGATGACTCTACGAACGCCGGTTTCCAGACCCGCCTCGATTGATCCGGCATCACGCATCCCTCCACCGAGTTCGCAAGGCACAGAGACAGCCTTGGCAATCGCACGAATGACGTCCAGGTTTCGGCTCTTTCCCTCAAAGGCGGCATCCAGATCCACCAAGTGAATCCAGTCGGCCCCTGCAGCCTCCCACTTCAATGCCATGGCGACAGGATCATCACTGTAAACAGTTTTTTTTGCGGCAAGGCCGCGTTCAAGACGGACAACCTGACCATCCATGAGATCAATGGCGGGATAGAGGAGCATTTTGTGAAGTGGAAAGTGAAAGGTAAAAGGTGGAAAAGTGAAGAGGTATCTAGAGGGAAGAGATAAAGTTTCTGAGCATTTTGAGGCCGAGTTCCTGACTCTTCTCGGGGTGGAACTGAACCGCGCTCAGGTTGCCCTTGGTAACACTGGCAGCGAATTCCATACCGTAGGTACAGGTTGAAGTGATGACCGCATCATCCTCGGGAACCGGGTAGTAGGAATGAACGAAGTAGAAATCTGGATTCTCACCCAGCCCCGTCATCAGGCGATCAGAGGGTTTGTTGATGTGCAGTTGATTCCATCCCATATGCGGGATCTTGAGTCCCGAGGACTTGGGAAAATGCACAACCTTTCCACGAAGAGCGCCGAGGCCCTCCACACCTGGCGATTCCTCGCTCGAGTCGAAGAGAAGCTGGTAGCCCAGGCAGATGCCAAGATAGGGCTTATCGGCACCGATCCAAGACTTGATTACTTCCCAGAGACCTCTCTCCCGAAGCTGGCCTGCACAATCACCGAAAGATCCGACCCCAGGAACAACTAGTGCGGCGCAGCCCGTCGTGTCAGCCTCGCGCTGGACATGGATGCATTCCCCGCCGGCATGCTCGATAGCGCGCTGGACGCTTCGGAGATTGCCGCTGCCGTAGTCGACTAGACCGAGAAGCGGCGACTTGCTCACAGCACGCCTTTGGTGCTGGGGATTCCCTTGACCCGGTCATCACGGGAGACAGCGACATCGAGGGCTCGTCCCAGCGCCTTGAAGATCGCCTCCGCCATGTGATGAGCATCACGTCCGGCCAAAATGGAAACATGGAGTGTCAGACCAGCCTGTACGCTGAATGCACGCAGGAACTCCTCGACGAGCTGAAAGGGAAAAAGTCCTATCGCCTCGACACCTCGGGGCACCTCATAGGCAAGGTAGGGACGTCCGCTGCAATCTACCACAACGCGAGCCAAGGCTTCATCCATGGGAACATAAGCACTGCCATAACGTCGGATCCCCGACTTGTCACCGAGGGCCTTCGTAAAGGCAGCTCCGAGCGCAAGTCCGACATCCTCCACGGTGTGGTGATAGTCGACCTCAATGTCCCCCTTCGCCTCGACATCCAGATCGACGAGGCCGTGCCGGGAGAACAGGGTCAACATGTGGTCGAAAAAAGGAATACCGGTTCGGATGGAGGATCTCCCTTCGCCATCGAGTGAAATACGGAGGGTGATCTCGGTCTCACTAGTCTTGCGATCGAGGGATGCGGAGCGGGCTGTATCGGTCATGGGTTAACGGGTGTGATAGGTGTCGGTGACGAAGTCGGTTTTTTTGGAACGGCTGCTGTTTGAGCCGCGGTTGCAGCCGCAGCGGCCTGGGATTTGACAAGATCATCCAACCGGAGCTTCAGTCTGGTGTTCTCAATATTTGCGGGCCACAGGGTCTGGGATTGGGCCAGCAGGTCCGGCGCCTCCTTGAGCTTTCCCACGGAGAGAAGTCTGGCACATTGACTTGCAGCGGCCAACCCCTCCGTCATCTGGAGCTTCTGGAGGGCTGTGAGGCGAGTTTTCTCGTCAGTGATCAGTTTCTGGAGAGCGTCCATGGACTCCTTGCTGTTCTGGAAGATCGGGAAGAACTTGGACCCGTCAGCGGTTGCAGTCGCCAAGGCATTTGCGGCCTCAAGCTTCTCGTTCTGCAGAGCATCCTTGATCTCCCTAGCCTGGTCCGCAGGGGCCAGAGTAATGGTTTTTTGGCGACGCTTGTCGATAATTTCGAAGTTGGCCTTAGCAATAGCGAGTTTATCCTGAAGTTGATCGATCTGAGTCTGGGCCAGCGCGATGGCATCTGGCATGACCTCCGCCCCCGGAAATTCCTTCTCGAGCAGTTCATAGGATTGGAGCGAAGACACACAATCGTTTGTCGTAGCCAATTCCTTCATCTCGGAGAACTTGATCTTCGCCCCGGATTGATAAGGATCCGCTGCGATCTGGGCAGCGGTGATCCAGACTCCGTTGATTCTGCGGTCTCCGCAGCGCACCCGGGAACGTTCCTCTTTAAGGGTATGGAGATCCTCACGGAGCTCCGCGATATGCTTGGAATAGCGGTAGTTTCCCAAGAATTCAGGAATCTTTTTATCGATGAGCTGGTCATAGAACGCTGTGTCTAGGACCGTGTCAGGTGTTGTCAGATTCCCGATCGCCAAGAAGGCCTTCTCGTCAGCAGGAATGGCTGCTATTTGAGCAATCTCGTCTCGGGAATAGACCTTCTGATCCTTGATTGTCGGGGTGACGTAATACTCGATTAGAACAGAATCGGGCGTCTCGCTTAAGATCTCACCCTTGATTTCCCTTCCATCCTTGAGGGTGATGAGGTCGGCTCTCAAGGTCACCGCCGCGAAGACCACAATCAGAAGGCAAAGTAGGGTAAAATTCATGCGCTCCATCAAAAAATATCCTATCTGTCTTTTTTCAGGAAACCATCCCCAGTTTCAATTTTTTGACCGTCTCGGCAAGAAAGCGTTGCTGAAGTCGAACGCGACTGCCCAAGGACTCCTCAGAGGGGGTCTCCAGAGTGAAGGTCCTCGCCGCATGCTGAAAATGCAGGAGAAAAGCCTCGGGATACCCCTTCATCATGTCTGGCTTGATTTTGCGCCTGATCAGGCCGTTACGAACCGAATGACCGTCGATCTTACGGCGAGGATCCGCTGCCAACACGGAGATGAGTTCAGCGCATAGCAATTCGCCCCAATGGGGACGCTTAGCAGCCACCTCGTAAAGATAAAACCCTCGTGCGTCGTAGTCCTCATGCAGTGTAACAGCGAGATCAAAGCGGCTCCCCTTCATTAAGGAAACCTGGGCCACAATCTGAGGAACTCTCTTTGAATCATAGAGCCGGTTGAGATCGCGGTTCTCGGCATCAAAGCGTATATTCCGCTCCAGTCCCCATGGGTTGAGACATGGAAAGATCATCCAGTTCCAGGATGCAAGTTTTCCAAGAGAGGTCTCTGCCCAGCGGATCAATCCCTCTACTGCGGCTGGTTCATCCCCATGAATACCGGCAGACAGATAGACAGAGAGCACCTTCGGGTCGTGACGTTCCGAACGGACAACGAACAGGGGATAGCCCTCTGCCCCTCCATACACCGAAAGATCGAGTCGGGGAATCCGGTTCACGAGCTTAAGCCACCGTTCCATCAGCAAGCGATAATCCCTCACCTGATCAGGCAGGGGATCGGTATTGGAAATCGCTTTCTTCAATCGAATTAATCAATAAAGCGCTTTTCGATCCCCGCATAGGCATCGATCCGACGATCTCGCAAAAAAGGCCAGTGCGTCCGTTGAGTATCCATGAACTGGCGGTCGAGATCGACAACAAGGACCATCTCCTTATCAGCCGGAGCCTCGGCGATGATCTGGCCGTTGGGCGCGGCGACAAAGGTCCCTCCCCAGAACTCAAGTCCCTTCCCTCCTGCAGGGGCTTCATGACCAATACGATTGACTCCGCAGACATAGCAGCCGTTGGCTAATGCATGGGCACGCTGGGCTAGTTGCCAGGCTGCTTTCTGACTCTCTCCATACTGCTCCTTCTCCGAGGGATGCCAGCCGATCGCGGTGGGATAAAAAATCACCTCGGAACCCTGCAGTGCCGTAAGGCGCGCCGCTTCGGGATACCACTGATCCCAGCAGATGAGAACACCAAGATCACCCGCACTGGTCTTCCAGTTGCGAAAACCGAGATCGCCCGGAGTGAAGTAGAACTTCTCATAGAAAAGTGGGTCGTCGGGAATATGCATCTTCCGGTACTTGCCAAGATACTTGCCGTCGGCCTCGATGACGGCCGTCGTGTTATGATAGAGACCTGGCGCCCGACGCTCGAAGAGAGAGGCAATGATCACTACTCCCAGCTCCTTGGCTACTTTACCTAGCGTTTCCGTGGTCGGTCCAGGGATCACTTCGGCCAGCTTGAAATAGTCGTGATCCTCGCTCTGGCAGAAGTACTCACTCAGGAAAAGCTCTGGCAGGCAGACCACCTTCGCTCCTTTCTTGGCAGCTTCCCTAATCAGACCGATGGCAGTCTTGAGATTCTCCGAGGGTGAGCTGACGCAGCGCATCTGAACCAAGCCCACGGCGATCGTATCCTTGGGAACCGAGTTAGATCGCGTGGCTTTGCGCGAAACTTTAGAAGCTTTTGAAGATTTGGGTGTTTTGGCTTTCTTTGGCACCCCTCTCTGCTAACCAATAGAACTCCAATGAAAAAGACACTTTTCGCCCTTTCCACAACTCTCTCCTCCACCCTCTTCATGGCCCCCGGTGTTGCCGGAGCCGCAAACCCCGCCGGACCAGTCAAGGACATCCGCATTGTCCTCCACACCTCCAAGGGCGATATCCATGCCACCATGTACGCGAGCAAGGCTCCGATCACCGTTGCTAACTACCTCAATCTCGCCCGCCGCGGATTCTATGACAACATTACCTTCCACCGCGTCATTCCTGATTTCATGATCCAGGGTGGCGATCCGACCGGCACCGGTATGGGTGGCCCCGGCTACAAGTTCGCCGATGAGTTCGCTCCCGGTCTCAAGCACGACCGCGGCGGTCTCTTCTCGATGGCCAATTCCGGACCCGGCACCAACGGTAGTCAGTTCTTCATCACCCATGTCCCGACCCCTTGGCTTGATGGCAAGCATGCCATCTTTGGCGCCGTCGACGGCCCTAAGGATCAGGAAGTCGTTGATGCCATCAAACAGGGAGATAAGATCACCTCGATTGAGATCGTCGATTCACCCGAGTCTCTCTTCGCCGCTCAGGCCACGCAGATAGCTACTTGGAATAAGGTGCTTGGAAAGTAATTCGACAAGAGGTTTTAAGGCTGAAGACTGAAGCCTTTAAGACTGTTAGGAATTTAAGAAAGGCGTTGGCTCAGGAATGAGTCCAACGCCTTTTTAGTTCGAAGAGAAAAGAAAACTCATAGAGCTGATCCCATCCCCTTTATCCCTGTGAGTTTTAAAAGACGGCAGGTTCGCCTTCCTTCAAAATCCGAATTTTTTCGTCGATTCCGAGAGAGCGGGCATGCCCGAGCAGGCGATCAGGAGGCTCCTTCATCGGTTCAAATCCTAGCCGAAAAGTTCCATAGTGCATCGGGATCATGATATCCGCATCGAGGGCGGTGAAAGCACGTAGGGCCTCTTCGGGATTCATATGGACATCACGCCCTGTCGGAGCGTCGTAAGCTCCAATCGGGAGCAATGCGATGTCGATCTTGGAACGCTCTCCAATTTCAGCGAATCCCTCAAACCAGGCACTGTCACCACAGTGAAAGATCGTGCGTCCGGCATACTCGATCAGGAATCCGCCGAATCCACGGTGCTTGTCATGCAACATCCTAGCGCCCCAGTGATGGGCAGGTGTCAGGGTGACCTTCAGGGAACCGAGTTCCATGCTCTCCCAGCGCTTCAACTCCTGCACGCGGTTGAATCCAAGTCCATGGACGAGGTCGCCCACGTGCTCCGGCACAATGATGGGTTGATCAGAAGCCACGGCCCGGAGTGACTTCTTGTCGAGATGGTCGAAGTGGGCGTGACTCACAAGAACCAGATCGATCGCAGGAAGTTCGTGGATCTCAAGCCCCGGCTCCTTAAGCCTCTTGATGACCTTCAGCCACTTGGCCCAGTTGGGATCGATCAGGATGGAATGTTCGGGAGTCTGGATCAGGAAGGAGGCATGACCGATCCACGTAATGGCCAGCTCTCCTTCGGAGAGTTGGGAAAGCTCTGGCAATTTTGTCGGGGAGGAAACAACCTCCCTAGCCGAAAAGAGAGAGGGGATGATGACCTCGGTGAGGAAGTTGCGCTTATGCCACCCCTCCCCGAGCTTCATCGAGACATGATGTTCAGGTTTTGACTTTGACTGCGGCTTTGACTTGGTCCGCATAGCAACCCTCTTCTTGATATTCTCGGTTCCTTGCTTGAGAAGTTTTTTGACCATGCTCGCCTCGATTATGTCATAGAAAGAGTGGATGAGAACTGCCGAAAAGCAAATGCTGCGTGAGCGGATGAAAGTAATCTCTGATGAGAGGTCTTTGCTTTTACCGTTCGAAGCCGATGCTTCGTTTATAAAAAATATTCTCGAGCTGGATGGGTGGAAAACTTCCTCTTCCGTACTTCTCTTCGCTCCTATCGAGTGGGAGCCCGATCCCATGGAGCTCATCAGTGCCGCACCGGAATATTCCTTTCTCTTCCCGAGAATCGCGGGGGATCATCTGGAAATCCACAGGATGAGCCCAAGAAGCCTCTGGATCACCGGGTCTTATGGCATCAGAGAACCGGACCCCGTAAGCTGGGATCAAGCCGCGCTCTCCGAGGTTGATCTGGCTTTAATACCAGGCCTGGCATTCGATTCGAAGGGCGGACGACTTGGACGGGGGAAAGGATTTTACGACCGTCTGCTCGGTCACCCAGAGTTCCGAGGTATCAAGGTAGGGCTTGCCTGGGATTGGCAGATCGTGGCTGAGGTACCATGCGATCGTGATGACATTCCCATGGACTTCGTTGTCACTCCGGGAAAGATCCATCAGGCTGGGAGCACGTTGGACAAACTGGAAGAAAGAGGATAATTCCTAGTAGCCTATGGCCTACCCCGAACTTCCCACATCTTTTCAGAAGAAAGTCTGCTGGGCAGCCTTGACGGCCGTAGCGGCCTTGGCATTCACCTCGGTCATTCTACTCGCAGGCTGGAGCATCGTTTCCGCATGCGGCTATTTGAAGCCGGTCTTGACCCCAATCGCAATCGCAGCCGTGCTCGCTTATCTGTTAACTCCCGTCGTGGGTTTGCTCTGCAAATGGAGAATTCCACGCACCTGGTCCGTGGTCATCGTCTTTGTCCTTTTCAGCGCAGGCCTAGCACTCATTGGCATCACGGTCGCCCCCGCCCTCGAGCATCAAGGGAGTATTTTTGCCAGTCGCATCCCCTCTTACAGTCAGAGCATCAGCTCTCTGGCCAAACAATCAGCTGCCGAACTCCAGAAACTGGCAGCCCTGAAAGATAGTGCAATAACAAGCAATCATCCCGGGATCGCCACACATACACCTATCTTTCCACTCGAAGATCTGACGCCCGATCGGATCAAACTCTACGGGATCGAGCTTGCCAGCAATGGCCTTGCCTGGGTGCAGGAGAAACTGCCGACCATTGCCTCTGCCACCGGAACATTTCTCCAAAAAAGCATCGGGGGTGTTTTCGGTATCCTCGGGTTCCTACTGAGTCTGATTCTGGTGCCAGTTTTCCTCTTCTTTTTCCTTCTGGAGTCACCGGAGATCGGGGCTAATTGGAGCCGCTATCTTCCTCTTCGGGCTTCTCCGCTCAAGGAGGAAATCGTCTCGCTCTTCAATGAGATCAATGACTATCTGATCCACTTCTTCCGCGGTCAACTTCTGGTCAGTCTTATCGATGGAGCTGTCGTCGGTATGGCCTTGTTCCTGATCGTCCATCTCGATTTCTCTTTCCTGATAGGACTCATGGTCGGGATCCTCTGCCTGATTCCCTACCTCGGTATGGTCCTCTGTCTGCTCCCGGCACTGCTGATTGCTTTGGCCCAGTACGGGGACTTGTGGCATCCGACACTCGTGCTGATTGTCTTCCTAGTGGCTCACAACCTGGACGGGATCTTTATCTCTCCAAAAATCATCGGCCAATCTGTCGGCCTGCATCCTATGACCGTAATCATCTCGGTCTTTGCCTGGACGATCGTCTTGGGAGGTCTGCTTGGTGCCTTACTTGCCGTCCCCCTCACCGCCACGCTGAAAGTACTGCTACGTCGCTACTTCTGGGATCGTCCACCTGTCCAACCAGTCCAGCAATCCTTAAAGATTGAAGGAATGATCGAGGAGACAGTCCAAAAAAAGACCTCCACGATGACCGTGGAGTTGCCTCTCTGATTAATCAGGTAGCGGCGGGGGGAGCTCGGAAATCCGCTTCACCAGTCCCAGCTTTTTGTAGAAACAGCAGATCACAAATCCTGCGATACCTCCCCCAAGATGGGCGAGATGCCCGATCTGGCGCTCGATTCCCAAGAGCCAGAAAAGCAGGGATGCCACGATGACAAGCCATCCGAGTGTGGAGGCTTTCATTTTCACGGGAATGATGAAGAAAATAAGTGCGGTGATCTGCAAGTTTGGAAAGAGAGTTCCGAAGCCTACCAAGAGGGCACAAACCGAACCGGATGCCCCTACCAGATCAACACTGCCTGGCGTCACAAGGGTCTGCAGTACCCCTCCGAACACAGCCCCCGCTAGATAAAGAAAGAAGTAACGGAGAGGTCCGAGCAACTCTTCTAGGAGTGGACCCGTGAACCATAGCGCCACCATGTTCACCGCAAGATGCAACAGGTTGCCATGAAGAAACGCGTGCGTAACCAACTGCCACCATCCCCCACCCGCCAACCCATCTCTACTCAGCGCCAAATAAGGAAAGAGCGAACAATCAAAAAAGAATCTAAAGAGCTCTTCCGAGAAAAACAGCGTGAGGTTGATCCCGAAGAGGGTCGCGGTGACAGGAGAGCGACGCAGACGTTCCATCGATCCAGGAAGAGCAATCAGCGCGACTTTGCTGCTGGCGCAAGAACAGGAAGCGCCGCCGGTCGAAGGGAAAATTTCAACGGGAGATATCCGACCATTTCGCCATCGAGTTCATACGGGACAGGCTCTTCGGAAGAGAGCTCGAGAGAGGAAGTCTGGAAATACTCCACGTCCTTAAGTTCCGTATGCTGCCCCACCAGAATGGCATGCATGTAGCGGAGGAGATCCCAGGGACTCTGGCTTTTGAAAACGAGAACATCCAGCAGGCCATCCATCGGCGATCCCTGTCGGAACATTGTAAAAGGACCGCCGTAGAAGCGCCCATTCCCCAGCAAGACAAAGGATCCCGTCCTTAATGCCCCGTCATGGCTTTTGAGCGTTATGGGAGGTGGCTTTTGCCCTGCCACCTGCGCAAGCGAGAGAAGATAACTAAGGGGGCCAAGGGCCTTCTTTGATTCTCTCGTCGTTCGCCTCACCACCTCCGCGTCGAGTCCCACTCCGGCCAATTGGACAAAACAGCGCTCAACTCCCTCCGAGAAGCAGATTGGAAGATCGAGATAGCGAACCTCACCCTTCATGATGATCTTCCAAGCCTTCTCCAGTGCATTCATCGGAATGCCAAGTTCGACAGCAAAAACATTCATGGTGCCGACGGGGAGAATGCCCAGCGTGACGTCCTTACCTCCCGCGCTCATAATGCCGTTCATTACTTCGTTGATGGTGCCATCTCCTCCAGCGGCGACAATCGTTGAGAAACCCTCTGCCACGGCATTCCTTGCAATCTGTTCCGCATCTCCCGGCATGGTGCTCAGACGCATTTCCACATCCCCGGAAATTTCACGGATTCGTTCGGGGAGACGCCCTGCCTTGTCGCTGTGGGCTGCTGGATTAAGGATGATGAGGAGATTCTTCACGCTTCACAATTGCTACAGGACACCTAAGTTGGTCGTGTGCGTTCGATTGCCAAGCCCTTTCTTTTCTTGGGAACAATTCTTTTAGGGATTTTTTTGCTTCTGCTTCTTGCGGCGAACCTGACCCTGCAGCTCCCAGGAATCAAGGATCGGATACGCTCCACCCTAACCTCGTTCCTTGGCACTCCGATCTCCGTCGAAAGCTTCTTCCTGAATCCAGCGGGCGGCATCCGTCTCAGCAAGGTGACCGTAACCCCGACTGAACAGCTTGCCACGGCCTCCGCCGATTCGCTTACGATATATATCTCGTGGGCAGACCTGCTGAAGGGAAAGATCACACCGGAAGCCATCTCGCTGATACATCCGGTGGCCATCCTGAAACTCAACTCAAGTAGAACAACAATCGCACCGAAACTTCCTGCTCTCACCAGCCAGACACTAATTACCACTCCTTCCGCGAGGGGGATCACCGTATCTTCCTCTCCTGCCGAACAACCCCAGCAGCCTCAGAGTAACAAATCAGATCTCCCTCCCGACTTTGCCTCGTTGCTATCTCGCCTCTCGATCCAGCACGGCGAATTTTCCCTCCTTGATGAGGCTTCTCATCCGGTATTGCGTCTCAACGATCTGAACGCACATCAGAAAAAAGGGAAAATGAAAATCATGGCGACATCGGCCGTCATCAGCGACTCACTGATTGTCCACGATCTTGCAGCAAATGCAGAAGCCACATCAGAAACGAATGGAGCGACTCTTATGCTGGAAAATATCTCTGCAATGATGGGAGACGGTCGCATCACCGGTGCTCTCCGATGCGGGCTACCCCCAAGTTCACCCGACTATAACTGCTCCATCCAACTCTCCGGAGCCGGTCTGAGAAAATTACTTGGGGACGCCTCTCTCGGGTCACCCAATGCAGAAGGACAAATCGACGGGGATCTCATGTGTACAGGCACAGCTGGAATCGGAGCCACCATGACAGGTAAGGGATCCCTCCGGTGTAAAGAAGCCGTGATCGAGCCCGTGGCCTTCCTGAAACAGATCGGCCAACTTCTCAATGTGGATGAACTGAAACTACTGAAGCTCGCCGAGGGCCGTTGTCTTTTTCGTATCGATCAGGGACATGTCGTGATCGACGAACTCTTCCTGCGTTCGGCAAACCTAATCCTTTCCGCCAAGGGCCCCCTCCAGCCCTCCGGGGAGCTCAATCTTGACTCTCGACTGCTCTTTAATGAAAAACTCACCGGACGCCTACATGGCCTGCTGGGATCACAGCTGAGCCCGGCCCCTGAACCGGGTTATTCCCAAGTAACCTTCCATGTGTCAGGTCCAGCTTCAAATCCAAGGACGGATCTTATCGAGCGTCTTACCGGCATACATCTCGGCGGGAATCTGGGCGGACTAGGAGGCCTCCTTCAGGGTCTTTTCGGTAAACCTGCTCCCCAGGCACCGGCAATGCCTCAGCCGGCACACTAAGAATCAGGCATGCGTGTGATTGCAGGCTCGGCCGGAGGACTCTCTCTTCAGCCACCGGATAAAAATACCAGACCAACAATGGATCGGGTGCGTGGAGCTATCTTCTCCTCACTGGGTGAACGCGTTCCCGAGGCTCGTGTTCTTGATCTCTTTGCCGGAAGCGGTGCCCTAGGTATCGAGGCGCTGAGCAGGGGAGCTGCCTCAGCAACCTTTGTGGAACATCTAGGACCGACGGCAGGCCTGATCCGAAAGAATCTCCAATCAACCCGACTCGATCGACTTCCTACAACCGTTCAGCAGATGGATGCCTTTCGTTTCCTGGATCTCTATGTTGAGGAAGAAGGATTCGACCTGATCTTTGCCGATCCTCCTTATCTTAAGGATACAAGACCTTCGGCCGGAGATGTAACCAATCTGGCCGATAACGTGCTTAGTCATCCGAATATGCCAAAGGCACTTGGTGTCGAAGGACTCCTCATCCTCGAATGCGAACGCAGGCAGCCCCTTCCCTCACTCACCCCCTCCACTTCTTCAATACCGTGGGAGATCCTTTCCGATCGGAATTACGGCGAGTCCCGCATCCTGATCCTTCGCCGAGCATCATGAGAAGGGTTACCATCTTCTTCTACAATCTACTTTTTATTCCGATCCTGCTGATTCTTCTGCCTAGTTATCTCGTGCGCATCCGGAAACGGGGTGGGTATGGGAATAAGGCGCTCCAGCGCTTTGGTATCTTTGATAGGATAACTACGGCGCGGATCGGTCAGCAAAGAATCTGGATCCATGCCGTGAGCGTGGGAGAGGTCGGCATCGCACTGAAATTCGCCTCAAATTTTCACCACCGGAATCCGGAATCACGCTTCCTCATTAGCACCACGACCTCCACAGGGCTCGCGATCCTTGAGCGATCCGCTTCCGACTGGCTGGAGCCGGTTGCCAATCCCATTGATTTCCCCTTTATCACCTCCCGCCTCATCGGAAATCTCCGCCCATCGGCACTCCTCATGGTGGAAGCCGATCTTTGGCCCAACCGTATCGCCGCCTGCAAATCCCTCGGCATACCCGTCGCCCTTCTTAATGCTCGTCTCTCATCCCGCTCAGAAAAACGCTTCCGAATGGCTCAGTCCTTCACGGCTCCTTTTTTCAACCAACTCGACCTGATCACGCTGACTGATCCTGCGGATGAAGCGCGATGGATCTCGCTGGGGGTAAAGCCTGCTCTGCTACACCTGACGGGCAATATCAAACATGACTCCTCTGATTGTCCCGCTGATTCGCGAGGTGGGGATTTCCACTTTGATTCGATCTTTCTGGCCGCCAGTACCCATCAGGGAGAGGAGCAGGAAATTGCCACAGCTTGGCTGACCATAAAAAAAGAATTCCCAAACCTACGTTTGGTCATCACTCCGCGCCATGTCGAACGCCGAGAAGAGATCCGCAGCACGTTAAAAAAACTCGAAATTCCATGCCGTCTTCGTTCTGAAGGCGCCGATCTTTCTGAGGATCCTCTGCTGCTCGACACCACCGGAGAACTGAGCTCCTGGTATTCCAGATCCACGATCGTGTTCGTCGGCAAGAGCCTTACCTGCTCGGTTAATCGCGGGGGTCAGAACATGATCGAACCTCTGCAGGCCGGTGCTCCCGTGCTGATCGGCTCACATACCGGCAACTTCGAACCGCTCGCCACACAACTCTGCGAAGCGGGCGCCGCAATCCGCGTGAACGACCAACAGGACATAATCGACTCGGTCCGATCGCTGCTGGGCAACGCAGAAAAAAGGACGACCATGATCGCCGCCTCAAGCACCATCCTTGCCCCTCACCAAGGGGCCACTGTAAAAAACTGCGAACTTGTCGAAAAACTTCTCCTCCGCATTTAGCCTTTAGCCTTTTTTCTACTCCTCGCTGCCCTCCCAGAAGAGGCGAGCCGCCCCCGACCAGTCCCTCTCGGCAACCCTTGCCCTCGAGGCTTTGCCCATCCTCTTGCGAAGCTCTTCATTTTCAGCCAGTTGGCGTACTGCGTTTGTCAGGGCATCGAGATCGAGCCCCTTGGTGATTCTTCCATCCACTCCATCCTCGACAAGATCCTTCGGTCCGCCGACATCGGAGACGATCACGGGCAATCCACTGGCCTGAGCCTCGATGACCACATTCCCGAAGGTGTCGGTCGTACTGGGGAAAACAAAGAAATCGGCCGAGGCATAGGCGCTTGCAAGCTCCTCCTTGTGGAGGCTTCCAGTGTAGATTCCCTCCGGCAACAGTTCCTTCATCATTGCCGCATAGGGGCCGTCGCCGACGATCAGCGGACGGACCTTTACCCCAGCAGCCAGTAGACGTCGGAACGACGCGGCATAGAGATCGAGATTTTTCTCACGCGATACCCTGCCGACATAAAGGGCTCCCACCTCACCGTCACCGAGGCCACGTTTTTTCCAGAAATCAGATTTTCTTTTCTCGGGATGAAAGAGCCCCGTATCCAGACCGCGCGGCAGAATCTTGATTTTCTCAGGAGAAATCCCCCTGTCGATCCAGCACTGACGGTAATGGTCGGAATTCACATAGATAATGTCGAGCTGGGCATAGAACCAGTGCATATAGTTCCAGGTCAGCGACTCCATCAGGCCATCCTCGGTCAAGATGCGGACATACTCGGGGAAATCCGTGTGGTAGATACCCGCCGTTGGTAGTCCTAATACGCGAGCGGCAGCTAGCGCGGCAAGTCCCACGGGACCCGGAGTGCTAATGATCACCTCGGTGAAGTTCTGCGTTTGCAGATGATCGATGATCTGAAGCAAAGGCGGGAAGCTCAGCTTCTGAAGTTCATACTCAGGCAACTCGAATTCCCCAATGGGTGGGAAGTTCTTGAGCGGAATTCCCGGGACGGAAACCTCGTTACGGGAAACCATCACCTCGATTTCCTTGTTATTGGCAATCAGGGCGCTGCTCATCCGCTGGATCGTCGTGGAGACGCCGTTCACGTCATCCAGTGTGTCTGTGAACCAGGCACGGCGGGCATTGCGAAGTTCGGGAGGGATACTGCCGCGCATCACAAGGGAGGCATCACGGAGACGGGCTCTGGCAGGTGTCCGGAAGGCGTAGAGATACGGACTCAGCAGGGCGACCAGCGGGACCACCGGGCCGACCATCTGAATACTTTCGAGAAAGCGACCCTCCAGGAGCTGTTGCAGGAACTGAAGCGTCAGCCTGTAAGCAAGGCGGCTTGCCATCATGTTCGCCATGAGGAAGGCCCTCCGGCTGGGATCTTTTACCCCTTCAAGTTCCTTGCCGAGTTCGGCACGCATGGCGGGTTCATGAAGGGCACTGGAAAGCTCTTTCCAGAGAGAGCGCGGGCCCGGATTCGCAAGCTCGAAGATCTTGCCGCTGGCAATCCCTTGGGCCAGGAAGGCGAATTTCTCCCCAGCAGTGAAGGTTGTCGGATCACGTCCCTCCATGAACCGTGCGAAAGCCTTCTCAAGCAGACGAATCGTCGGCGAAGCCGCATGGCCGGCGAGACGCTCCTTGGCGTAGGAAAAAGCGACCTGATAGGTATCGAGTGCGGCTCGTAGCGGTGTTCCTGTGATCCCTCGCGGCTCACTGCGGCCCTCGCGGAGATGAGCAAGGAGTTGTGCGATGTCACGAACCGGTGGAGTCTCCGTGTGAGCCGAGGCGGGGATCGTGGCTCCATGGTCATCGGATCCGCCGAACCAGCCCTTCTTCCAGGACTCCTCATGGGTCGGCTGAAGACCCGTCATGGCGCTGAAGCGCTCGATATCTGAAACTTCAAGCGAGAACAGATACCGAGTCATCGTCGAGAGCAGACCTATTTCCCCGCCATTGATCCCCTCGAAATTACGGAAAAGCAGCGCCAGGCGCATCAGGTGAATGGGGCGCAGTTTGCCCTCCAGTCCATGCAGGCATCCGGCGACGCCGTGGGCGATGCCTTGAGCAGCCAGATACTGCTGAAGTTCATAGATGTTTGCCTTGAGACCCTGGATCTCCTTGTGCTGGCTCTCCGTGATACCCCAGACCAAGATCGACACACGGATTCCATCTTCCGGAAACACGGCCGTTACCGATTCGCTAATAAAGACCCTTGGCAGGTGCCCGACTTCCAAACAACCGTCGATCGAGTCATCATCGGTAAAGGTAAAGAAATCCATTCCGGCGAGTCGTAGCTTCTCAAGCAGTAGCTTCGGATCGGAAACACTGGCAGGCACGTTCAACCGACGGAAAAGCCATTCCGGAGAGCGGAGGCTGTGACGGGTATGAAGATGGAGGTCGACGAGGGCCATGGGATTTATACAGCGCTTCCTTTAATGTCCGCTACTGCGCCATTGGTCGAGCCATCTTGCGTAAGTAGTGACCCGGCGTTTCTCGACAGCCCTACGGATACAGGCAAGCGCATGGTCGCGGATCGACTGATGGTCCCAGTCGGGCGGATGAAGTCCGATCCGAAGCAAGGGTGCAGACTTTAGACGCTTAGCAAGGAACTCGTTCCAGAGAAGACTGAATCCTCGGCGCCACGGAGCCCTCACGCTGTAGACCATGCTTCGGGCGTGGAATGATCGTCTTTCTTTGCAGTCAATCACCTCACCGATCCGGGTGGTGTAGTCGAACCCCATCTCCCTGACCGTCACCTCGGCCTCGTTCCCAAGTAGCCAGGCCGGCGCAATGAATCCCGTGGGAGTGATGCCACATGCCGCAAGCGCCTCTTTGCCCTGGATTAGCAACGCAGTGGCCTCTTCCCGCGTCAGATCATGGAACTCCCCCTCCCCTGCGGTATAGGATCGGGTGATTATCTTCGTTACCAGGCCCTCTCCCTGTTTTGTCGGCCTCAGATGATAAAATCCATGCAGTACTGCCTCGTGTTTGCACTCCTGTCCTTGCCCTGTGACATCACGTAGCCACTCTGAGAACTCCGGATCGGAATCAATCCTTCCCTTGTGATGATGGTCCGGGATCACAAGGAGGGAAGTCACAGACACTCCCACAGCCTTAAGATCCTCAAGCATCCCGACAACCCGTTCCCAGGTCACGGTAGAGACATCGTGAATCGAAACCACCAATGATGGATCCAATTTTTCCTTCATAGTTAAAGCAAGCCAATCAGCCGGTGTGAGGTGTTCAGTTTGCATTGGCCGCAGGGTGTGTTATCTGATGTAGTCAATAGCTTCACGCAATGCCAGACGAGACACCCGATTCCCCAAACAGCAATTCCTCCAAGCCAAAGCGCCCCCCCGGCGCTCCAGAGCCTCAATTCAACTGGCGCGGTCTGCTCCTATTCGCGATTGCTTTCGCCCTCATCGGCGGTGCCTTCCTGTTCCGGGGCACCAGCATGGTCGCGACGGATGAGATCACCCTGCCGAAATTCGAAAGCCTACTCAAGGAGGGTAAGATCATCTCCACCCAAGATAAGCCTATGGAGCTGGTCATCGAGGAGGGGCGAAATACCCAGTACCTCTCTGGCTATTATCGGAAAAAAGCAGTTCCTCCAGCCACCGAGGAAATCCCGACCCCTTTCAAGACCTCAGTCTACATGCCTTTCAATGGCACGACCCTGGAGAAGGAACTCGCCGCCGCAGGCATCACTCCGGACGTCCGTCCTGAATCGAACATGCTGGCCTCGACCATCCTGAATATCCTGCCGATTGCCCTCTTCCTCGTCGTCCTCTACTTCTTTTTCCGGTCTCAGATCAAGATGGCTGGTCGCGGCGCGATGAACTTCGGCAAGAGCAAGGCCAAGATGCTCGCCAAGGAGAAGAACAAGATCACCTTTAAGGACGTCGCCGGCGTCGAAGAGGCCAAAGACGAGGTTCAGGAGCTCGTGGAATTCCTCAAAGATCCCAAGAAATTCCAAAAACTGGGCGGTCGCATCCCTAAGGGCGTCCTCATGATCGGTGCACCCGGCACTGGCAAAACTCTGCTAGCCCGAGCCATTGCCGGCGAAGCCGATGTCCCCTTCTTCAACATCAGCGGTTCGGACTTTGTCGAAATGTTTGTCGGTGTCGGAGCCTCGCGCGTCCGTGACATGTTCGAGCAGGGGCGTAAGAATGCCCCCTGCCTTATCTTCATCGACGAGATCGACGCCGTCGGCCGTCACCGCGGCCATGGAGTCGGCGGCGGACATGATGAGCGCGAGCAAACCCTCAACCAACTCCTGGTCGAGATGGACGGATTTGACGCGCAGGATGGCGTCATCATCATCGCCGCCACCAACCGCCCCGATGTCCTTGATCCAGCCTTGCTGCGTCCGGGCCGCTTCGATCGTCAGGTCACCGTAAGCCTACCCGACGTGAAGGGCCGTGAGGAGATCCTTCGCGTCCATGCAAAGAAGGTAAAACTCTCCGAATCTGTGGACCTCAGCCTGATTGCTAGAGGCACCCCCGGTTACTCCGGCGCGGAACTCGCGAATGTCCTCAATGAAGCAGCCCTCATGGCTGCCCGTAAGGGGCAGGCATCGATCGAACAGCCCGATCTCGAAGAGGCACGTGACAAGGTTCGCTGGGGCAAGGAGCGTCGCAGCATGGCAATGAGTGAGCAGGAAAAAACCTCTACCGCCTGGCATGAGGCAGGCCATGCCCTGCTCAATGTGGTGATCGACCATACCCACCCGCTTCACAAGGTCACCATCATCCCGCGTGGACAGTACCTTGGAGCCACCATGTATCTTCCCGAGGGAGACAAGTACTCGACGCAACGTAAGGAGGCCCTCGCCATGTTGATCATGACCATGGGTGGACGCATCGCGGAAGAGATGTTCACCGGGGATGTTTCCAACGGTGCTGCCGGCGACATCGCCCAGGCAACGAAACTCGCACGTCGCATGGTCTGCGAGTGGGGCATGAGCAACCTTGGCATGATCCGCTTCAGTGATGAAAATGAACTTGTCTTCATGGGGCGTGACGCAGGCCGCTCGCGCGAATACAGCGAATCCACAGCCCAGCAAATCGACAGCGAAGTCAAGCGCCTCATCGACGACGCCTACCGTCAAGCGACCGAGGTACTTGAGGCCCAGAAAGAGAAGGTTAAGCTGATCGCCCATGCCCTGTTGGAATTCGAAACCCTCGAGGGATCACAGGTTCAGGATTTGATCGATCTCGGCTACATGCGCAATCCGCCCGTGATCGCCCAGAAACCGCCTCCGCTCCCTCCTCCACCTTCGAATACCCCCTCCGCTGAGGTAACCAAACCGATCGAGCCTGACTACCCGACGGGTGGCTTGGCGGCCCCGGTTCCGGCTTGAAATTACCTCTTCTCCTCAGCAGGTACAGTCGCATGAAACGCCATCTTCCTCTCCTGCTGCTCATGGGTCTCTTCGGATCCGCAGTTACCGCGACAGCCCACACCTCACAGTTCCATTCTCAGGATATGGCGGGAGCGTCCTGGGCTGGTTTCCTTCATCCTCTGACCGGGCTTGATCATCTTCTTGTCATGGTGGCCGTAGGTCTCTGGGCCATTCAAATCGGCGGTCGCGCCCTTTGGCTTCTGCCCTCCTCCTTTGTCGGCTCCATGATGATTGGAGGCGCCATGGGCCTGGGCCTCTGCGGAGTCCATCAAACTTTTGTCGAGCATGGCATCCTCGCTTCTATTGTCCTGCTCGGTGCAGCCCTCGGCATGGCGTGGAGGCCCTCCCTGCTGATTTCTTCGCTCTGCGTCGGTGCAGCAGGAATCTGTCATGGTTATGCCCATGGGTCGGAGATGCCATCGGGAGCACTTCCTATCATGTTCTTTGTTGGCATAGTAATCGCCACATTATTGCTCCATGCCTGCGGCGTGGGCGGAGGATTTCTCTTTCGAAATCAAAAATTCGCGATACTGATGCGGACGGCCGGACTCTTCCTCATCGCTTTTGCGGTCTACGACTTCTATTTTCCGGTTTAATATCGGAATCTAGCCGAATCATCACGGGACACCTCGGTTCATTACAGGATTGTACGGACTTTCCCTTTCGGGGAGGTATCCGTAAAGTGAGACTTCACTTATGAAGGGAAACCCACTTCTCCGGCTTGGCATTGTTCTGCTTGTGCTCGCGGCGGTTCTCTGGCCGGTTTGCCGCCTGACACTGCACAGGGCCACTCCGCAAGCAGTGATGTCGATAACAAACTCAACGGAGACCCACACATCCTCTACTCTGGATGCCTCTGATCTCTTGAAGCTGGGAAAGAGGCCGACACTGCGAGCCACACTGCTCCTCCATGCAGCCCCCTCGCCACAGCATTGTCTGATCACTCAGGCTGGAAGGAAACTGCTCACAAAGAACGATCAGATCTCCCCGGGCGAATACCGAGCCGCAATTGAGATAACCAAAGGCGAGGATCTCCTAGTCTCCGCAGATTGGGGCGACGAAGAACCTCATGCCCTGCGTCTTGAGGTGCTGGTTCATGGCTATCAGGCCCCGCTTGAAAAGAGCTTCTGGGCCCAGAAAACCCTCGAGGACACTCTTCCTCTACCCAAGTCCTTCCTGCCATGAGCACACCGCACCATGAGAGGGAGCCGATGCTCCGTATCGAGGATCTGACGGTGAGTTATCATCGGGTTCCCGCGATCCATCACCTCTCGCTCTCACTCGGCTTCGGACATTGCGTAGGTCTTTTCGGTCCCAATGGTGCCGGCAAGTCGACACTTCTGAAATCTGTTGCCGGATTGTTAAATCCGGAAACGGGTCGCATCCTCATTGAAGGAATCGCCATTGATCAAGCGGCCTCCCTTATCGCTTACCTTCCCCAGCGAGAATCGGTGGACTGGGATTTTCCTGTAACAGTGCGCGGACTTGTCGAGATGGGACGCTATCATCAGGTCGGCCTTGTCGGATCATTTTCCCAACGCGATCAGACGGCCGTTGAGGAGGCTCTAGAACTTTTTAACCTGACGCCGCTGGCCCGCCGCCAAATCAAGGAACTCTCGGGAGGTCAGCAACAGCGCGCTTTCCTTGCACGCGCCTGGGCTCAGGAGGCCGACCTCTACCTTCTCGACGAGCCGTTCGGTGGACTTGATCGTACCAGCGCCGCGGCCCTAGCCTCCGCCTTGGGTACTCTCCGTGAGCGAGGCAAACTCCTGCTAGTCTCACACCATGCCTTGGCAGAAGCAGAATCCCTCTTCGACACTGCTATCCTACTCAACGGAGAGCTGGTTGCCTGCGGTCCCACATCGGAAGCCCTCAGTCCTCAAAATCTAGAGTGCGCCTATGGCACGGCGATCTACTCCGGGGCTCATTATCATTCCTGACGATGAACTGGTTATTCCATTTTCTCTCCTTGCTAGTGGAGCCGTTCAGCTATTCGTTCATGCAACGAGCGCTTCTCTCCTGCGCGCTGATCGGATTCACAAACGGATTTCTCGGGACTTTCATCATTCTGCGGCGCCAGGCCCTGCTGGCAGATGCGCTCTCCCATTCCCTCCTGCCCGGCCTTGCTTTGGCAGCAATGATCGTCGGCCTTTCCCCGGGGGGACTGCTTCTGGGGGGATTGATTGCTGCCCTCTTCGTGGCGCTGGGAGCTCAGGTCATGGCAAGAAACTCACGCCTTAAGGAAGAGACCGCCGTCGCCTCGCTCTACATCATCGCTTTCGCACTCGGAATCGTTTTGATCCGTTTTGCCAAGGTAAAGGTCGATCTAACCCATTTTCTTTTCGGTAATATCCTGGGTGTCGGTAATGGCGACCTCTGGATTGCCTACGGAGCAGCCTTTTTAACGCTCGCCACCCTTGTACTCTTCCAGCGTCCTCTACTCCTGACCCTGTTCGATGTGACGGTGGCTCAGGCCTCTGGCGTCAGGGTGCGATGGGTGGAGACGGGTCTGCTGGCACTGACCGTTCTAGGTCTGGTTGCCTCACTACAAGCTGTGGGAGTCCTTCTCTCGCTGGGCCTTCTGATCATTCCCGCGGCAACATCCTACCTACTGACTGATTCATTCAACAGAATGCTCTGGGGTGGCGCTTTTCTCGGGATGATATGCGCCGTGGGAGGACTCGTTATCTCCTTCTTTGCCAATATTCCCTCGGGCCCATGCATCGTGATGCTGATGGCCCTGTTTCTGGGGGCCGCGTATCTCTTTTCTCCTCGATACGGAGTGCTTTTCAAACTCATCAGAGGTCGCCACTACCATGAAGAATCTCTGGAGCGGTGGGAAGGCCATCAGGGGCATGACCACCAGGTTCCAGGAAAGGAATCCAAGCCATGACCGAATCATCACGCCCCTCTAAGTCCGCACCCATCGGTGTTTTTGACTCCGGCATCGGCGGACTGACCGTTGTCTCGGAACTCCGACGCGCCCTTCCGCAGGAGCGAATCCTCTATGTTGGGGATACGGCACGCGTTCCGTACGGAGGCAAGAGCGCCGAAACCGTGACGCGCTACAGTCGTGAAATCTCCGACCTACTTATTGCCGAGGGTGCCAAGATGATTGTCGTTGCCTGCAATACCGCCTCCGCCCTGGCTGTTCCCTCAATTGCCCCCAATTATCTTGTTCCCATGGTCGGCGTGCTGGAACCGGGTGCCGCGGCCGCCGTTAAGGCGACACGAAGCGGAAGGATCGGGGTGATCGGAACACGGGCCACCATTGCGAGTGAGGCCTACACGAAGGCGATCCAACGACGAGATCCTGAGCTTTCCGTACATGCTATCGCCTGCCCCCTCTTAGTTCCCCTGATCGAGGAAGGACTACTCGACGACGAGATCACCGAGGCAATCCTACGTCGCTACCTAATGCCGATGCTGGCGGAAGGCATCGACACATTAGTGCTCGGTTGCACCCATTACCCGCTGCTGAAGGGAGTGATCGCCAGAATTTGTGGCCCCGAGGTATCACTGGTGGACTCTGCGGAAAACTGCGCCCTTGCAGTCAAAGGACTGCTGGATTCCGATCCCGCCACAGAATTATCTCCGAAACTCGATATCCTACTCACCGATTCCTCCGAAGGGTTCCTTCGGATCGCAGAAAAGTCCCTTGATCTCACGATTGATTCTCTCTCGGTCAGACGGGTGGGTAATTAGAATCAAACATCATGACACGGAAACAACGCGCGGAGGAACTAGCCCGGGAACTTCCCAGGATCTACCCGACAGCCCACTGCGAACTCGATTATAAGAACCCGCTGGAGCTCCTCGTCGCCACGATTCTCTCCGCCCAGTGCACCGATGTTCGGGTCAACATAGTGACTAAAGAACTCTTCAAACGCTGCAAAACCGCCAACGATTACGCTGCCATACAGCAGGAGGAACTTGAGGAAATCGTCCGCTCCACAGGATTCTACCGAAACAAGGCCAAGTCACTCCGCGGCATGGGAACAGCCCTAGTGGAACGCCACGCTGGAAAAGTCCCCTCCACTATGGCAGAGCTCTCCGCCATTCCCGGGGCAGGGCGCAAAACGGCAAATGTTGTTCTCGGAAACGCTTTTGACATCAATGAGGGTATCGTCGTTGACACCCATGTAGGCAGACTTTCCCTGCGACTCGGCCTCACAACGAACAGTGATCCCGTGAAGGTCGAGCAGGATCTGATGAAGCTCTTCCCTCAGGAGCAATGGACACTTCTCTCCCATTGGCTGATCTGGCACGGACGCCGCCGCTGCAGGGCCCGCAATCCCGACTGCAAGGAATGTGAACTGCGTAGTCTTTGCCCGAGCGTCGATAGTCCAGACCGCCTCCTGAAAAAATAAACTACCTCTCAGTCCCTCAGTCTTTCCAAAGAAAGAGGATTGATGTCAGCGCCCCGCCGATCGCGTAGAGCATCCAGGTTTCAGAAACCACATAGGGAAAACTCATGATAGCAACCGCCAGTAGCATTGTTTTGAAAGAGGACTGCTTCTTCCCGTAAACGAACGCCCCCAATCCGATCGCCCCGAAGAGGATCTGACCAAACAAGTTGGCGGCGGTGAAGGTCACGCCTTCTTCACAAAACAAGCTTTAAGGCCGACGGACATCCCATCGACCTTGCAGGAAATCTCATGATCTCCTTCACCTAGCTTGATCGGCTTGGACTTGGATCCCCCCTTGAGGACGGAGGTGCCCCCTAATTTGAGGTCCTTAATCAGGACGACACAGTCGCCGTCAGCCAACACAACCCCGTAGGCATCTTTGACGATGCGTGGACCATCAGCAACTTCCTCCTCTGGGGCTTTATTCCATTCAAAGCCACAGGTGACGCACTCCAATTTGTCGTGGTGGGCTATCACCTCCTCCATCGTGCACTCAGGGCAGGCGAGCTCGCCCATCAGAGCTTTGCGATGATTGCGTTCAGAGTTTGGCTAGGACGGAGCGCTGCATTGGCCTTCACATCGTCAGGTAGGTAGTAGCCGCCGACATCGATGGACTTGCCCTGCACGGCGTTGAGTTCTGCAACGATCTTTTCCTCGTTTGCCGTCAGTTCCCCGGCGATGGGAATAAAGAGCGCATGCAATTCGGAATCCTGCGTCTGAGCAGCAAGGGCCTGAGCCCAGTAGAGAGCGATGTAGAAGTGGCTGCCACGGTTATCGATGGTGCCGAGCTTACGACCCGGTGACTTGTCATTCTCGAGGAACTTGCCGGTCGCCGCATCGAGAGTCTCGGCCAGGACCTTGGCCTTGGCGTTACCGAAGGTTTCGGCGATGTGCTCAAAGGAGGGGGCAAGGGCGAAGAACTCGCCTAGGGAATCCCAGCGGAGGTAGTTATCTTCCAGGAACTGCTGCACATGCTTGGGTGCGGAGCCGCCCGCACCCGTCTCGAAGAGGCCACCACCATTCATAAGCGGGACGATGGAGAGCATCTTGGCGCTGGTGCCGACCTCTAGGATCGGGAAGAGATCTGTCAGATAATCGCGCAGCACATTGCCTGTAACCGAGATGGTGTCCTTACCTTGGACGATCCGCTCGAGACTAAGCTTGCAGGCCTCGGCAGGAGGAAGGATGCGGATGTCAAGACCCGTCGTATCGTGGTCGGCAAGATAGGTCTTCACCTTGGCAATGATCGCGGAGTCGTGAGCTCGCTTTTCGTCCAGCCAGAAGATGGCGGGATCCCCGGTGGCGCGAGCGCGGTTCACGGCTAGCTTCACCCAATCCTGGATCGGGGCATCCTTTGTCTGGCAGGCGCGCCAGATATCCCCCTGCTCGACGGCGTTCTCAAGCAGCACCTTGCCGGAGGCATCCGTGACACGGACGACGCCATTTTCGGGGATCTCGAAGGTCTTGTTGTGCGAGCCGTATTCCTCTGCGGCCTGGGCCATGAGACCGACATTGGGAACGGAGCCCAAGGTCTTGGGATCGAGAGCACCCTGCTTCTTGCAGAAATCAATGACTGCCTGATAGACGCCCGCATAGCAGCTATCAGGAATGACGGCTAGGGTGTCCTGAGTCTTGCCTGCGGCATCCCACATCTTGCCCCCGGCACGGATCATGGCTGGCATCGAGGCATCCACAATGACGTCGCTCGGGACATGGAGATTGGTGATTCCCTTGTCAGAATTGACCATGGCAATCGCCGGTCCATTGGCTAGAGCCTGTTGAATGTCGGCCTCGATTGCGGCCCTCTGTTCAGCGGGCAGCGTCTCGATCTTGGCGACGAGATCCCCGAAGCCATTCTTGAAATCGACTCCGAGCTCCTGAATCACCATAGCGTGCTTGGCGATCAGGTCCTTGAAGAAGACCTCGACTGCATGGCCGAAGATAATCGGGTCGGAGACCTTCATCATCGTCGCCTTCATGTGGAGGGAGAAGAGGACTCCATCCTTTTTTGCTCTCGAGATCTGCTCACTGAGGAAAGCGACTAGGGCCTTCTTGCTCATCACCGTGCTATCGATGATCTCACCGGCCTTAAGTGGGGTTTTCTCCTTGAGAATTGTTGTACTGCCGTCAACTCCCACGAACTCGATCTTCACATCGGTCGCTGAGGGAACGGTCGACGACTTCTCGTTCGAGAAGAAGTCGTTCTTCCCCATGGTGGCGACGCTGGTCTTGGAATCGGGGCTCCACTCACCCATGGAGTGGGGATGCTTGCGCGCGTACTCTTTGACGGCCTTCGGCGCGCGACGGTCTGAGTTCCCCTCGCGGAGGACAGGATTGACGGCACTACCCTTGATCTTGTCGTAGCAGGCACGGATCTCTTTTTCCACCTCTGTCTGCGGAGTATCGGGATAATCGGGCAGCTTGTAGCCCTTCGACTGCAGTTCGGCGATTGCCGCCTTCAGCTGGGGAATCGAGGCGCTGATGTTCGGGAGCTTGATGATGTTCGCCTCGGGGCGAAGCGTCAGGGCTCCCAATTCAGCCAGAGCGTCAGCGATTTTCTGATCCTCGGTCAGGAAATCGGGGAAAGCCGCTATGATGCGACCTGCCAAGGAGATGTCGCGGAGTTCCATGGCGATCCCGGCGTGCTTCGTGAAAGCCTGAACAATCGGCAGGAAGGAATAGGTGGCCAGGGCGGGGGCCTCGTCGGTCTTGGTATAGAAAATGGTGGGCTTGGACATGATGGCGTAGAGAATAAGTGAAGCGTTGGACTGTTGAAGAGTTAAAAGGCGATAGAATAGAAAAAGGAATTCAAAAGGAATTCGCAACTTCCACTTTTCCCTAACCCCCTTTCACGCTAGCCTTAGCTGACTATGGGCAAAACGCTTCTTGATAAAGTCTGGGAGGAACACACCGTTCGCACGCTCCCCGACGGTAGGACTCAACTTCTGATCGGCACCCACCTCATCCACGAGGTGACCAGTCCCCAGGCCTTCGGCATGGTGCGCGACCTTGGACTGAAAGTTCTCTATCCGAACCGCACCTTCGCAACCGTCGATCACATCGTGCCGACTGACCAGCGTGCCGAACCCTTCTCCGATCCCCTTGCCGACGCGATGGTGAAGGAACTACGAAAGAATTGTGCCGAGAGCGGAGTCACCTTCTTTGACCTTCCTTCGGGGAATCAAGGCATCGTCCATATCGTCGGTCCGGAACAGGGGATCACCCAGCCCGGCACCACGATCGCCTGCGGCGACTCCCACACCTCGACCCACGGGGCCTTCGGAGCGATCGCCTTCGGCATCGGAACGAGCCAGGTGCGCGACGTCCTTGCCACCCAGACAATGGCGATCGGGAAGCCCAAGGTTCGCCGTATCAATGTCGAGGGAAAGCTCGCTCCCGGCGTCTATTCCAAGGATGTCATTCTCCATATCATCCGTCATCTCGGGGTGAACGGCGGCATCGGCTACGCCTACGAGTTCGCAGGCTCGACATTCGACGCATTCACCCAGGAAGAGCGGATGACCGTCTGCAATATGTCGATTGAGGGCGGGGCCCGCGTCGGCTATGTGAACCCGGACGAGACCACCTTCGAGTATCTGCGTGGACGCCCCTACTCCCCTAAGGGAGCCGAGTGGGATGCGGCAGTCGCACGCTGGAAGGCCGTGGCTTCGGATAAGGATGCCGTTTACGACGACATCGTGAATTTCAAGGCCGAGGAGATTCTTCCCACCATCACTTGGGGGATTACACCCGGACAGGCGATCTTCATCGACGAAGCGATCCCCAATCCCGACGACCTCCCCGAGAAGGACCGTGCAACCGCCCATGAGGCTATCGAGCACATGAAGCTTACAGCCGGCACCCCGGCAATCGGCATCAAGATCGATGTCGCCTTCCTCGGCAGCTGCACTAACGGACGCCTCTCCGATCTCCAGGAAGTCGCCAAGCATATCCGCGGCCGCAAGGTCGCCTCGCATGTGAAGGCGATCGTTGTTCCTGGCTCACAGGGAGTGGCCTCCGTTGCCGAGAAGATGGGACTGGCGGAGATCTTCCGCGAGGCCGGCTTTGAGTGGCGCGGTGCTGGTTGCTCCATGTGCCTTGGAATGAATCCCGACAAGCTCGTCGGGGATCAACTCTGCGCCAGCTCCAGCAACCGCAACTTCAAAGGCCGCCAGGGTAGTCCGACCGGACGCACCATGCTCATGAGTCCGCTCATGGTCGCCGCCGCCGCTCTCACCGGCGAAGTCAGCGACGCCCGCAAGGTCTTCGGAATCAATTAAAGGCAAAGGATGAAAGATGAGGTATGAAGTATGAAAAACCTGATTTCCTAACCTTTAAACTTTGAGCAAAACACGCTGTACCCCCTAAGTCCGCACATTCCAATAAATCTAAAAACATCGATCCAAGAGCTGCCAACACCCCTCTTCACTCATCCCTTTTCATACTTCATCCTTCATAATTCTTACTTTCCCATTCCATGTCCCTCGAAAAAATCACTCAGATCTCCGGACGCGGCGTCTTCGTCCCCGGCGATGACATCGACACCGACCGTATTATTCCAGCCCGCTTCATGAAGTGTGTCACCTTCGACGGACTTGGAGAGTTCGCCTTTGCCGACGCCAAGCTTGCTGAGAAGGCCGCGGGCCGGCTCCATGCCCTTGATGATTCTCGATTCAACGGAGCCACCATCCTGATCTCCGGCTCAAATTTCGGCTGTGGCAGCTCCCGGGAGCATGCTCCTCAAGCCCTCTACCGCTACGGCTTTCGCGCCATCATTGCCGAGAGCTTTGCCGAGATCTTTTTCGGCAACTCGACGACACTTGGTATCCCCTGTGTGAAGATGTCCAAGAATGATATCGCCGATCTCGCGGCGCTCATCGAAAAGAACCCATCCATTCAAGTGACCATCGATCTCACCGAAAGCAAAGTGACCACCGATGATGTCGATTTCGCCGCCGAGTTCTCGCTCCCGGGACATGCCCGCGAGCCACTCATGAACGGCCGCTGGGATTCCATCGCCGATCTCGTCGATGGCCTTGAGGATGTGAAGGCCCGCGTTTCGGCGATACCTTATCTCGCTACAAAATAAACCCTTCATGAAAGGAACAAAAAAACTGTTCCTGTCGTTTGCAGGAGCTTTTGCTCTATTGGTAATAGGCATTTCGGATTTACCTGCTGCCACTTGGTCGTTTGCAGTGGCTGGAGACGACCGAACGGATGTGCGCGCGGACAAGGTCGATCCTGCCGGCATTCACACCGAGGCACTAGCCAAGCTGATGCAGGCGCTCTCGACCTCCAAGCCGGCTTTCCTACTCTTCACGGGGGATCTCGTCTATGGAGAGAATATACGAATCCCTAAGAAGATCGCGGAGCAGTTCGCTGACTGGAAGAAACTCGTCGCCACGAATGCTCCCGCCCTGACCATTCTTCCTGTAAGAGGTAATCACGAGACACTTGGGGATATCGAAGGAACCGCCTGGTTGGCTGCCTTCGAACCCGATCTGACTTCCAATAAAGTTAGCTACTTCCCCGGACAAAAAGGCTTCAGCTACTCCTACATCGTCCCGGGCCATCCCGAGACGGCAGCGATTGCGCTCGACCAGTACAATCCAGCCGCTCCTCACAAGGTCGATCTTGCAGGCCTCGAAGCAGCCATCAAGGACCTGAAGGCCAAGAGCGTGAAGAACATCTTTGTCTATTCTCACGAAGAGGCCTTCACCGCAGGATGTCATCCCGACGCAGACAACATGGCTGCGCACCCCACAGACCGTGACAAATTCCTGGAACTCCTACGCACCAACGGCTGCGAGTATTTCTTTGTCGGCCATGATCATTTCTATGACTGGATGGAGATTCGCAACTGGCGCTGGCCCGCTGACTATGCACTGAACCAGATCGTGGCCGGGACGGCCGGAGCCCCCTTCTATCCCGACAAGACCTATTTCGGCGCTCATGACGGCTACGAGTTGATCCGAATCGACCACAGGCAGAACACCTACGGCTATCTGCAGGTCACCGTGAACGACGATCCGAAGCCGGGTGAAAAGGCAGTAAGCGTGAACTTCGTTCCACTCGCGCTCTAAAACGAAACTCGGACTGGCGAAGCGATCCTTCCCCTACATGGGGGCGATGGTATTTTAGACGCAAGGCTAGGCGCCCGAGCGCAGCTGTGTGGATCAGATTGCTATCGCAGGACAACAACGCCCCGCGCTCAAAGAACCAGCCCTCAATCGATGGCGCCGACTGTTTGGCTAACCTCTCCCCTGATATACTCCCGATTCAGCATCGCTATTACTGACGCTGGGACATTCGCGGGGCAGACAGCCTCGCAGGCGTAGTAGTTGGAACAGTTGCCGAATCCTTCCTCCTGCATGGTACGGACCATGTTGCGGGCGCGGCTCTTGCGCTCGGCCTGTCCCTGGGGGAGAAGTCCGAGGTGGGTGACCTTGGCCCCGACAAAGAGCATGGGAGAGCTGTTCGGACAAGCGGCAGCACAGGCTCCGCAGCCAATGCAGGCGGCGGCGTCCATGGCAGCGTCGGCCACAGGCTTGGGAATCAATGAAGTCGAGGCATCAGGAGCTCCACCAGTATGCTCGGAGATGAAACCACCGGAACGAATGATCCGGTCGTAGGCGCCGCGGTTGACTACGAGATCCTTCACAATCGGGAAGGCGCCGACACGGAACGGTTCGACAGTGATGGTCTGACCATTCTCGAACTTGCGCATGTAGACCTGACAGGCGGCTCCGCGCCCAGGACCTTGGGGAACGCCGTTGATGACCATGTGACAGGTTCCGCAGATGCCTTCGCGGCAATCACTGGCGAATGAGACCGGCTCCTTGCCTTCTCTGGTCAAGCGGTTGTTCACGATGTCGAGCATCTCCAAGAAGGAGCATTCCGAAGGGATTTCTGTAGCGTGAATTTTAATGAATTCGCCCTTATCCGCAGCGGACTTTTGCTTCCAGAGTCTGAGATGAAAATTCATGGTGCTCATGATGATAGAATCGCTGGTGTAGGGTTGCTACTTGTAGCTACGGGTGGCGAGGTGGACGGCCTCGTAGTTGAGGGGCTCTCTCACGAGTTCCGGGGCATTTTTCTCTCCTTGGAACATCCAGGCATAAACCTCTGCGAATCTATCGTCATGACGAAGAGCCTCGCCCTCGGGAGTCTGATGTTCGACACGGAAGTGACCGCCGCATGATTCCTCGCGGGTCAGGGCATCAATGCACATAAGCTCGCCGAATTCCAGGAAGTCGGCCACACGACCGGCACGCTCCAACGATTGATTCAGCTCGGCGCCAGTACCGGGAATGGCGACTTCCTTCCAGAAACGCTCTCGCAAGGCGCGAACATCGGCGATCGCTTTCTTAAGACCCGCCTCGCTACGGGCCATGCCGCACTCATCCCAGATGATGAGTCCGAGTTGGCGGTGAAACTCGTCGACTGGCACATTCCCCTTCACGGCAAGAAGCTTTTCCACGAAGGCACGCGCCTCCGTCTCGGTCTTCTTAAACTCGGGCATATCGGTTGAGACCTTCTTACCGAACTGGGTGGAGAGATACTCACCGAGTGTATTCGGAATCACGAAGTAGCCGTCGGAGAGACCCTGCATCAGTGCCGAGGCACCGAGACGATTTGCTCCATGGTCTGAGAAATTCGCCTCACCCAGCACATGAAGCCCCGGGATGGTGCTCATGAGATTGTAATCCACCCAGAGCCCACCCATCGTATAGTGAACAGCAGGATAGATGCGCATCGGACGTTCGTAGGCGTTCTCTCCTGTAATATTTCCATACATCTCGAAGAGATTGCCGTAGCGTTCGCGGATGGTCTTCTCACCGAGACGGGCGATGGCTGCTGAGAAGTCGAGGTAGACACCGAGACCACCTGGACCGACACCACGCCCCTCGTCGCATACCTCCTTGGCACTGCGGGAAGCAATGTCGCGGGGGGCGAGGTTTCCATAGCTCGGGTACTTCCTCTCAAGGTAGTAGTCACGCTCCCCTTCAGGAATGTCACGTGGATTACGGGTATCGCCCTTGGCCTTTGGAACCCAGACGCGTCCGTCGTTGCGGAGGGACTCGGACATGAGGGTCAGCTTCGACTGATACTCACCGGCGACGGGGATGCAGGTGGGGTGGATCTGGGTGTAGCAGGGATTGGCAAAGGCCGCACCGCGCTTGTAGGCACGCCACGTGGCGGTGACATTCGATCCGCGCGCATTCGTCGAGAGGTAGTAGACATTGCTGTATCCACCGGTGCAGAGGAGAACTGTGTCGGCGGCATGGGTCTTGATTTCACCGGTGACCAGATCACGGGTGACGATTCCCTTTGCGTGACCATCCACAAGGACAAGGTCGAGCATCTCGGAGTTCTCATGCATCTTGACTCGACCAAGGCCGATCTGAGCACTCAATGCAGAGTAGGCCCCAAGCAAGAGCTGCTGGCCGGTCTGCCCTTTGGCATAGAATGTCCTGGAAACTTGGGCCCCCCCGAAAGAACGATTCGTCAGTTCTCCACCGTATTCACGGGCAAAGGGAACGCCCTGGGAGACGCACTGGTCGATGATGGTTCCGCTGACTTCAGCAAGACGGTAGACATTCGCCTCGCGGGCGCGGAAGTCACCTCCCTTAATTGTGTCGTAGAAGAGGCGCCAGACGCTGTCACCATCGTTTTGGTAATTCTTGGCGGCATTGATGCCACCCTGCGCTGCGATGGAATGGGCGCGGCGGGGGCTGTCGTGGAAGCAGAAGGTCTCCACCTCATAGCCGAGCTCGGCTAGCGTGGCGGAGGCCGAGGAACCGGCTAGTCCCGTGCCGACGACGATAACCTTGAACTTACGCTTGTTGGCTGGGCTGATGAGCTTGGCGTTGTTCTTGAAAGAGGTCCATTTCTTCTCAATAGGACCTTCGGGGATTTTGGCATCAAGAATCATGGTCGGGAAAGTTAGGGCTGAAAATTAGTGGCTGAAGGGGCAGGAGGGCATGCTGGCGGAGCACTTCACTAACCCAAGAAGGACGGCCGTGGGGATGGAGGCGAAGCCGAGGAAAATGATCCAAGCGATGAGCAACCCTCCTCTTTCAAAAACCGGACGTAGCTTCTCGGTCGTGAGCCCCAAGGTCTGGAAGAGGCTGGCGATGCCATGGCTTAAATGCATGCCGAGCAATCCTACTGCTAGGATGTAGAAACCGCTCACAAAGGGGCACTCGAAGGCGGTCACGACCATGCGGTAGACATCATGGCGTCCCTGGGCATCGATCCAGGTCTTATACTCCGGATTGAAGGCTTGCCAGGTAAACTGGGCAAGGTGGTAGAGGACGAAGGCTAAAACAGTAAGACCAGAGATCCTCATGAGTCGCGCGTAGACCGTGGTGCCGAGATCGTTCTTCACCGCATACTTCTGCGGACGTGCTGAAAGATTCTCACGCCAGAGAGTGATCGTGAACCAGATATGAAGCACGACGCAGGTCAGCAAAACGATACGGACAACCCAGAGAAGCTCGCCGGTACTCTTGAGGAAGGCCGCGTAGGAATTCATCGCATCAGGGCCGACGAAGATCGAGAGGTTGCCCAAGAGATGGCCGATCACAAAGAGAATCAGAACTATACCAGTGATGGCCACGATCCACTTGCGTCCGATCGGACTAGATAAAAGAGGAATGCAGCAACCACAGGATTTCTTCGCCGCTTTCGATTGGGTGGCCGGACTGGTCATGGAATAAGTGTTGTAGGGAAAATCCATGTCAGTTTCAAAGCGGAAACGTGGTAAAGAGAAAAAAAACGGGCCGATCCTGAATATCCAAAATTTCCTCGGAAAGCGTTTCCACGATTTCCCAGCTCCTGTTAAGTGAAGAGTGCTCCCATGACCGCCGACTTAGATACTCCCCTCAACAATGACAAGGAATTGGTCGCGCGCACCCAGGGGGGTGACCCTGGAGCGTTCGACGAACTGATAGTCAAATACACGCCACGGCTCTACGGGCTCGTCTATCACATGACATCCAATCACGAGGACACGAACGATCTGCTGCAGGATATTTTTTCAAAGGCCTATCGCTCGATGGCGAACTTCCGTGGCAACTCAAGCTTCTACACCTGGATGCACTCGATCGCTGTCAACATGACAATCAACTTTCTCAAGAAGCGCAACCGCCGACAGCACCCCAGCCTGAACGATCCCGACAGCAACATCGAAAATGACCCGGATTTCATCGCGGCAACAAGTAAGGGAGACCCGACCAAGGAGGTTTCAATCCATGAACTGCAAAAAAAATTGAACGCTGCCATGCAAAAGCTGTCTCATGACCATAGAATCGTCGTGACCATGTTTGATATCCAAGGAGTACCCCATGCAGAAATCGCCAAAATCCTCAAGATCTCAGAGGGAACAGTCCGTTCCCGGCTCTTTTACGCCCACCGCCAGTTGCAAAACTCCCTCCATGAGTTTAAGAAGAACTAATAACGCACCACTGCCCCGAAAGGATACTCTATGAGCCACGAACCCATGCACAAGGTCATCAAGCTCAAGCGCTACGAACAGCCGCCCGAGGGGTACTATGAGGATTTTCTGCGTGAGTTTCATAGACGGCAACGGGCCGAACTTCTCAATCCCTCCCTCTCCACCCTCCTTCTAGAGCGACTCTCTGGCCTGTTTTCCGAATTGAGGGTGCCAGCTATGGCCTTCGCCGGTGCGGCCGCGGTCGCGGTGATCGCCAGCATTGCCATCATCCGTGAAACACCAAGGCAGGAGACTCCCCGCGTTCATTCCGTTTCCTACACTCCAACCATGCCCTATTCCCAAGTGCCGGTGACTATTCAGAACGTACAGAATATGCAGCCCGTCTCGCTCAGGGTGGAGATGCCCACCTCCAGCAAACCTCAGGGCGGTTCCATGCTCTTCCCTCCCTCTTACCTGTTACAAGCCCGCCCGGCGAACCATGAATCGCCGCTCAGTTTCTGATCAGGCCTTTCATCGGGCCTTAGCATCAGCCTACCTGAAGAGGCTGCTGATGCCGACGTTGCGGCTGCTCCTTCTCACATTTTCCCTTACTGCATTCTCCGCCTCATCAATCATCGCTTCCATACCTAGCGCAACGGGAGAGTTAAAAGGGACGTCAACCGGAACGCCTTCTCTCTCATCCAGAGCTGCCTCGGCGATCAGCAGCGCAAGCATCCACCGCACAGGAGCGGTCGTCAGAGTACGCGGTTCTGATGCCAGCGGTGAACTCAATGGAACTGGTTTCTTCGTCGATCCGACCGGCACGATCTGCACGGTGGGCGATCTAGTCAAGAGATCGGACTCCATCGTGATTGTGAAGGGTGGAAAGGAATATCCCTGCAAAATCCTGGCGCTCGATGAAGGAAGCGGAACCGCTTTTCTCAAACTGATCGGAGAGATGCCCCACTCCGGCGAAAACTTCCTTTCCCCCCGAGCCAACCCCACGCCGCAACCTTTCACCCCAGCAATCGCTATCGGGTGTCCTAGGGAGGAAGATCCATCCCTCTCCGTCGGCATGATCACTGGAACAAAAAGCCACGAGGGGGACTGCTTCTTCCGCGTACCTCAACACATTGCCAAAATCCCTCTCACGGAAGGTGAGGCTGGATCCCCCGTCTTTGATTTTGACGGGCACCTACTAGGAATGGTCCTTGCCGGCAACTCACAGGCCGGAGATTGCCGAATCCTGCCTTCGGGAGTAATAGAAAAACTCCATTTGGATCTTCTCCGCTTCGGCCAACTCCACCAAGGATGGGTCGGCGCGGTGGTGGAGGAAGCCGCCGTCCCGGAGGAAAGCTCCAGCACACGGATCGCTTCCGTGGAACCGGGCAGCCCCGCCGAAGCTTCGGGATTGCAATCCGGAGACATGATTCTAGCGCTTGGCAACAGGCGGATCACGCAGCCGGACACGTTGCTTGAAGCCTCATTCTATCTGAGGGCTGGAGAGAGCGTCCCCATAACTCTCTGGCGCGGCGGAAAAATCAGTCGTGTCACCATCCAGTGCGTGACTCCCCCAGAGGCGAAAAACTATTCCACGGCACCCTGATCCTAAGACTGCGAATCCCAAACTAAGCAGAAGTGGGTATTTTGAGGATGACCTGCGACAACGATCGGGGATAGATTGTAGATACTCTTTCGTCTCTTTTTAATCTTTCACTTTCACAGGGGGGTATAGCTCAGCGGTTAGAGCAGCCGGCTCATAACTGGTTGGTCCCTGGTTCAAATCCAGGTGCCCCTACTTCTCTCGAGAATCACGCTTCCACAGTTCCCCAGCTGCACATGCACTCCCGTCACCCTCGGAGGAAAAGATCAGGCTTCCAGCTGATCATCACATGGGTGGTGATCTCTCTACTGCTTCTGGGCGCGGCAGGATTCTTCACTCAGTGGAAGAAGATGCGTCTCGCTAACCTCGAAGCAGGCAGCGGCCTAATGCTCCTACCCCAGGGCGAAATGGAGTTTGCTGATCGGGGTACTGGCCCAGCGGCGCTCGTGATCCACGGATCTCCCGGCGGCTATGATCAGGGTTTGGCCTATGGCAAAGAACTAGCCAAGCGCGGCTTCCGCATCATTTCAATCTCTCGGCCCGGTTACCTGCGCACGCCGTTGCTCACGGGGCTGAATGCAGAGGATCAGGCGGATGCCATTGACGCGCTCCTTCAAGGACTCAAAGTCCGCCGTTGTGCCGTGCTTGGTGTCTCGGAAGGCTCACCTTGCGCCCTCCAACTGGCAGTCCGTCACCCAGAGAAGGTAGGCTCCCTGGTCTTGCTATCACCCATCGCGGAGAGTCTCAAAGGGCCTCCGATTGCCTCCATCGGGTACCAGCTCTTCCATGATCTGACCGGGGACTTCGGATGCTGGCTCCTAATGCTCCATCTCAAGATCAATCCCTCGCAGGTCTTTGCCGAAATGATGAAAATCGGATCATCACTCAAACCTAGTGGATGTGACGCCCTTGCCTCCAAGGCCATGCTCTCCCCAGACCAGCGATCCTTTCTCAGTGAACTGGTCCGGAGCATCACCCCCCTCTTGCCGCGTGAACCTGGGATTCTCAACGACAATGCCCAACTCAAGGACATCCCCTTCATCGCCAAGGATTCCATACGAGCCCCCACTCTCCTGCTTGTCGGAGAGCACAACAGCTGTTCCCCTTATCCCGCTCAGATCAGACTGGCCTCGCAGATAACTGACTCCAGAATACTGTTCATTGAGCAGGCAGGCCACATCCTGCCGATCGGCTCGAAATACGCTCAACATTGGGATTCTATCGCTAACTTCATGAAGTCTCCCTCCCTTTCCTCGATCCCTCGACCCCCGGTCTCCACCGAAAAATCGAAATAATCTCTGGAGTCGCAAAAATCGCCCAAAGAGAGCTGGAAAGCAGTCCCTGCATCGTCTTTAATCTAGCCCCGTGAGCACGAGCACCATCTACGAAGCACCAGACGCACTGGGTCGAACCCAACAAGCCATTCAGGAGCATGGAGCTCATCTCCCAGCCAGTGAACTGCTGGGGGAAACGATGTCACTGAACTTCGGTCCTTCACACCCCTCCACGCATGGAGTGTTCCGCATTGTCCTTGATCTCGACGGCGAGCTGATCACCAAGGCGACGCCTGAGGTCGGCTACCTGCACCGCGGCGACGAGAAGATCGCCGAGAACATGCAGTACAACCAGTTTGTTCCTTACACGGACCGACTTGATTACCTAGCCCCCCTTGCTAACAACGTCGCCTACGCCCTAGCAGTCGAAAAGCTCATGGGCTGGGAGCTACCTCCTCGTGGCAAGGCCATCCGTGTTATCTGCTGCGAGCTGGCCCGCATCTCCGCCCATCTGCTCGGCCTTGGTGCCAGCTCCATGGATATCGGAGCCATCACCGTCTTCCTCTACACCTTCACGGAGCGGGAAAAGATCTACAATCTCTGCGAGCTTCTCACAGGTGCCCGATTCACCACCAGCTACACTCGTGTCGGAGGCCAAGTGCGCGATCTGCCTGAGAAGTTCCCAGCTCTTCTCAGGGAATTTCTTGATTCCTTCCCGATCGCACTTAACGAGATCTCCAATCTCTTGACACGCAATCCTATCTTCATCGATCGCACTCGCAACGTTGGCATCATCTCCAAGGAGGATGCCATCGCTTACGGCCTCACGGGCCCGATGCTCCGCGGTTCCGGTGTCGACTACGATGTTCGTAAGGCTCATCCGTATCTCGACTACGAGAAGTATGACTTCGACATCCCCATTGGCACAGTCGGCGATTGCTATGACCGCTACCTAGTCCGCGTCGAAGAGATGCGCCAGAGCTTAAGCATCCTCCGTCAGGCGATCGATACGATTCCCGAAGGCCCCATCAACGTGGTGGACGGCAAGAGCACCCTCCCCCCCAAGGAAGAGGTCCTCAAGGAAATGGAACAACTCATCCATCACTTCATCATCACCACAGAGGGAATCGATGCGCCCGCCGGCGAGGTCTACTCAAGCTGCGAGAACCCGAAGGGAGAACTCGGATTCTATATTCACAGCCTCGGTGGAGGCGTTCCCAACCGCCTTCACATCCGAGCCCCTTCCTTTGTCAATCTGAGCATCGTCTCGAAGCTGCTTCCCGGCCATATGGTTGGCGATGTCGTCACGATCCTCGGATCAATCGACATGGTCTTCGGCGAGTGCGACCGGTAGGCGCCCGAAAGGCGCTAGGAATAGGTACTATGATGAAGCATACAGTCGGTAGAGAGCTGTCTTCGCTCTCGGCAAGAATCCCGATCACCTGTTACCCATCACCAATTTCCTGAAAATGTGACTGGTTCATACCAGTCCTCATTTTACTAATGCTGGTTGAGAATCACCTGCTCCCCTGATCTCCACTTCGCATACGTCGCGAGGGACTCGGCAATGACGGGAAGAGCCTCTTTTGCGGGGAGGATATCATCCACAACGACCGTCTTCTTCTCAAGGATCTTGTAATCCTCGAAGAAACGCTTCAACACGGCAAGCCGGTGCGGCGGAAGATCATGCACATCTTTGCAATTGTGGTACTCGGGATCACCCACGGGAACCGCGATCACCTTGTGATCCAGTTCATCCTGATCCTTCATGATCATGATGCCGATGGCGCGAGCCTTTACCAAGGTCAAGGGATACACGGGACCACCACCAAGAACGAGGATGTCGAGCGGATCACCGTCATCGGCTAGGGTCTGAGGGATGAACCCGTAGTTAGCGGGGTAATAGACGGCTGAATAGAGCACCCGATCCAAGCACAACATCCCGCTCTCCTTGTCCATTTCATACTTGTTGGAGCTACCCATCGGGATCTCGATGATGCACTGCACGATGCCCTCTGCGGACTTATCTCCAGCAGACACATCGTGCCAAGGATTCGGGCCGGTCTGCTTGTAAGGTGCGGGGATTTTGGTCATGAGTTTTTATTAATGGGGAAAGACTGAATCATTACAGAAGCGAGGGCGGCATTCCAAGTCTTCTTGGAGAAAACAGGAGATCAATCTATCCTAGTCTGCTCATCATGAACCGCGGATAAGTTTTCGGATTGAGTGATCTTTTTGTCAGGCTGATGTGCCAAGTCCCGAATCCAGAGATTGAGGATATAGGTCAGCACAACGGCCACATAGAACTGGCCAATGATCGCCTGGGAGATAGCAAACGCTCGGGCCGGATGAGAGAACGGGACAATGTCCCCGTAACCAAGGGTCGTTTGGGTGACGAAACTGAAATAGTATAGCTCGTTGAAAGTCTGTTTAAATGGGGTGGCATTGAGACCCTTTGCCAACTGGGTCTGAAGATCCTGAAGATGAAAAGCCGACGGATTCATTCTGGAAATGAAGGTGTAAAAGCAGGCGTAGATGGTGGCGATCCAGACATAGAGATTGCAGGCGCCGATCACCTCGTCGAATCCAGCCCTCTTCGATTTGAGAATCTTGAGGACCCAGACTATGGCACCATAGACCATCATGCAGAGAGCACTCGCCTGGAGGGCGATCTCGATCGATTCACCCCAGGGTAGCATGGCTATTCCCCAGATATTACGGATCGAGAGAATGATCATCGGGATCAGAAAACTGATCAGAAAAAGGGATGTGGTTCGTGTCCAGCCGACGAAAGAGATCAACGCCATCCAGACCACGGCGATCATCAGGAGCATGGTGACACACACCGGCAGGTAATAACCGAAAAAGAGGAGGCTGAGCAGGATCATCCCACCAATGAGATGTCGGCGCTCCTCCCATTTTCGATGATGCAGGGAGTTTGACATCATGATTACCAGTCTCCGCTGGAGCCTCCACCGCCACTATCGCCACCGCCTCCGGAAAATCCACCGCTATCTCCGCCGCCCCCACCTCCATTCCGTCCCCCTCCAAAACCACTCCCCATACTTCCAAGGAAGAAGCCCGTAGCAGCAGCAGAACCGAGGCCCATTCCACCGCCTGAGCCCGGACCGCCATCGCGGCGGTTCCGACCAACAATAATCAGCACAATCATCACCAGCAGGAAGAACCCTAGCGGAGAAAAGAGAAAGTCCTTGAGCGTCGTCGGCTTCCCATTGGCACGACTGCTCCCCTTGTACTCCCCCTTTGTTGCCTGCATCACCGCCGTGATCCCTGAGGCAAGACCGGCACTATAGTTCCCGGCGCGAAAAGCAGGAGCCATCGTCTCGCGGATGATCCTGCTGCAGAGAGCATCGGGCATGGCCCCCTCCAACCCGTAACCCGGCTGAATCCGAATCTTATGGTCCTGGATAAAGACGAGTATCAGAACCCCATTGGAGGTCTTTTTCTGGCCGATCTTCCAGGCAGTGTAGAGCTGCTGGGAATAATCCTCAAGGGAAGCTCCCTCAGGTAGCTTCGGATAAACCACAGCCACGATCTGGTTTGAGGTCTGCTTCTCGAATGCTGCAATCCGCTGATTAAGCTGCGCAATAAGTCCGGGCGTGATTACCCCGGCCTCATCCGTCACATACTGCGTCGGCGCCGGAGGAAGCGCCTCAGCCGACACCTTTCCTAATCCGATCCCAATCAGGAGCAGCAGACCAAGGAGAAGGTTTCTCAGCATGAGGATTAAATTACTTTGCCGGTGTCGGAGCAGCGCCAAAATCGAATTTCACTGCAGGAGTAGTCTCGGCGCCGGCGGTTGCCTGGAAGTAGGGCTTCTGCTGGAAGCCGAGCATTCCGGCAAAGATAACCGTCGGGAATGTGCGGATCTTCGTGTTATAGGCCTGCACGGCGGCATTGAAGCGACCGCGTTCGACCGAGATGCGGTTCTCCGTTCCCTCAAGCTGGGCCTGTAGGTCGCGGAAGTTGGCCGTAGCTTTCAGATCGGGATAATTCTCCGCCACCACAAGCAGGCGTGAGAGGGCAGATCCGAGCTGACCCTGCGCCTGCTGGAACTGTGCCAACTGGGCCGGATCGGTGGGTGCCTGGTTCTGGTTGATCTGGACCTTACCGACAGAGGCGCGCGCCTCGGTGACCTGAACAATCGTCGACTTCTCGAAGTTGGCGGCACCCTGCACAGTCTGAACCAGATTCGGAATCAGGTCGGCACGGCGCTGGTAGACATTCTGAACTTGGGCCCACGAGGCATCGACAGCCTGCGAATTACCGATAAGGCCATTGTACGTGCTCACGGCACTTAGAATCAAGAGGGCAAGGACACCGAGGATGATGAGTAATGTTTTATTCATGGGATTTTAGGTGATGGGTAATAAGGATTTGGTGATGGGGTTGTGGTGTGACTAAAATTATTCAGGTTTCAAGTTTCAGACTTCATGTTTCAAACTCTTGGCATGTCAACGCCAGGCGCGCTCTCCTGCATGACGAGTACTCGGTTGATCGCGTTCACATAGGCACGAGCGGAAGCCTCGATCACATCGGTGGAGGCTCCCTTGCCGGTGATGAGTCGTCCATCCCCAAAATCGACTTTCAGTGTGACCTCACCAAGGGCGTCCTGGCCTTCGGTGACCGCCTCGACAAGATAGACCGCGAGGTGTCCGGTCTTCTTAACGATTCGATCAATCGCCTTCATGGCCGCATCGACAGCACCGTTACCAGGGCTTGTTTCCTCAAGAGTCTCCCCGTTATGCCGCAGCTTGACTGTGGCCGTTGGAACAATGCTTCCCCCGCAGACAACATGGAGGGATTCGAGAGCATAGGCACCTGTCTCACCGGCGACAGCATCACCAGCAAGGGCCACCAGATCATCGTCATAAACGAACTTCTTCTTATCCCCAAGCTCCTTGAAGCGCGTGAAGATCGGCACGATCTCGGCCTCCATGAGCGTCAGTCCCAGCTGTTCGAGACGGGCCACCATGGCGTGGCGGCCACTGTGCTTCGTCAGAGGCAGATCAGTTCCTCCCCAACCTACATCACGAGGATCCATGATCTCGTAGGTTTCGCGCATCTTCAGGATGCCGTCCTGATGGATTCCAGATCCGTGGGCAAAGGCATTCTCACCGATGATCGCTTTGCTACGGGCGACCTGCAGGCCGCTCAGTCGACTGATGAGACGGGAGGTCTTGAGGATCTCCTTGGTGGCAATGCCCGTGGAAAGACCGGCGAAGACATCAGGGCGGGTCTTGATCGCCATGACAACTTCCTCGAGGGCTGCATTGCCGGCGCGCTCGCCGATGCCGTTAAAGGTCCCCTCGACCTGACGCGCTCCGGCTTGGACCGCTGCCAGAGAGTTGGCCACCGCCATGCCGAGATCATCGTGGCAATGGACACTGATGACTGCTTTCCCAATGTCACGGACATGCTTGCGCAAATAAGTGATCAGATCGGCGTATTGACCCGGCATGGCATAGCCGACCGTATCGGGAATGTTCACCGTCGTCGCTCCGGACTCGATAGCAGCCTGAACAACCTCAGCCAGAAACTCGGGTTCGGTGCGCGAGGCATCCTCGGGTGAGAACTCCACATCGGAGACCATTGATTTGGCTTGAGTCACCCCCTCGACGGCCAAGCGGATAATTTCCTCATTGGCCTTCTTGAGCTTGTGCTCACGATGGATCTTGGAGGTGGCAAGGAAGACATGGATGCGGGCGCGATCACCTGCCGGCAGCAAGGCGCGGCCAGCTGCCTCGATATCCTTCGGAACACAGCGTGCAAGTCCGGCAATCACGGGGCCCTGGATCTCACCCGCAATCATCTTCACAGCCTCGAAGTCGCCGTCGCTGATGATGGGGAATCCCGCCTCGATGATGTCTACCTGCAGGCGCGCAAGCTGGCGCGCTATCTCCAGCTTCTCGCGAAGGTTCATGGAGGCGCCAGGGCACTGCTCGCCATCGCGGAGTGTCGTGTCGAAAATGAGGACTCGATCGTTGTTCATGTGAAAAGGATCCGAAACGACCGGATCTCAGGCCGCTCCGTAAAAAATTAGAGAGCAAGAAGAAGCAGAGCGCCAGCGCGGACTGCGCAAAGGATGGGGGGCACCCTATTCATGGTTGATAATGGCACACTGAAGACGCCTTTGCAAATCGTCGCTGATCATCTGGCAAGAGGGATGTCGGGCATCCATTGAAGCCAATCCTTCTTGGGAGAGCTAAAGAGAGTGTAGACATGGCCGGGTTGCACCGGATCACCCATAGCCACACCCTCGGGAGTTGCAAAATCGATGCAGGTCAGAGCGCTCGACTCGAGTGCCGGCGCACGCACATTGAGAGAAATCAGACCACCGGAAATATTCACTCCGCTGGAATCCCAGAACCGGGAGTGCACATGGAGCAAGGGAGCATACTGATTATCAATCGTGAGCGTCAGACTGATGTTTTGACCATCTGGGGAGAGGGCTTTTTTGATGACTCTTCCAACGGTTATCCCCCTGTAGCGGACTTCCGAACCTACGCCGATCTTCGTGGAGGGAGAGTTCAATACAACCCTGAATCCGGGATCTCCCGGCTGGATCAGGGCCGCCTGCTCCTGTGTTACTCCTTTGAAACGATCCACAGCAGGGCCCTTTGCCCCGGGGATACAGTCAATGTAGATGCCGCTCACGAGAGTTTCTAAGCCGGATACTTTTTGAAGTGAGATGACAGGGCGAGTCACGGAGAAGACCGATCCTTTACTCCTGAGGGTTTCGTATCCCGGCACCAATCTTGCAGTCACCAGAGCCTTACCATTAGCGGGTTTAACTTTCTCCACGATTCCAACGGGGACACCCAAGTAGCGCAACTGAGTTTCACCCGGCAGAATTCCTTGGGCGTTGTTAAATTCCAAAATGATTGGCTCCGAGTTGGCACGAGCTGCCGTCGCATTGTCATAAAGCTGAAACTCAGCTCCCTTGCTGACCCGATCCCCCATATCTCCGAAAAAGTCAAAATTGATGGCTCCAAAGAGCAGCGTCTTTAATCCTGAAAAATCGATTTTCAAAACACCCGACCCTATTTTCACACTTGTTGGCGACGTGATCCAGAATCTCGCGTTACCCCGAAGGAGATCCTCGTACTGTTCATCGATTAGGACGTCGAGATAGGGCTGATTGTGTTCGTCTAAAGCCTTTGTCCTGACGACACCCACAACAACCCCGCGAAAGTAGACCTGCGAACCTGCATCTAAATAAGGAGCTATCGCCCCCCGTAGCCTGATCAGGTCATGAATCTTGTTTAGCGAAACGACCGGGGCATTTTCGGACCCGGTGAAGTGTGCGGAAAATGCACCAGTGCCCATCGATGCCTGGATGGAATTCCCGTTGATGAGAGAGTCAATCCCGGAAGCACCGCTCAGGCTGATCACCGGTTGATCGATCCAGAAAGTAGATCCTTCGCGCGCGATTCCTCTAGCGGATTTTTTTAACCGTACATGAACCGAAACCTTTTCCAGTTTTGCATCCAGTTCCACCTTGTCCACGATGCCGGCCGCCACCCCACGGTAAAGCAACTCCGTCTTGTCTGCCCTGATCCCCGGAGTATTCAAAAAATCAATCACGATCTCGGGCCCACGGCTCAGCCAGTCGTGAGCAAACATGTATCCTGCGGCCGAGGCGGCCATGACGGGAAAAAGCCAGACCCAAGAGATCTGCAAGCGCTTCTTCGGCACGACGATCCCATGGTCCTGCAGAGGGTTTGATGGAGTGCTCATGGGTTCAATAGTTTCAGACTACACATCCTCCCAGATCAGGCGGGGTTTGTAAATTTCAGCGGCGACAAGACTGCATAGAAGCACGATAGCAAAAACAATGCATCCCGGTTCTGCTCGAACCGAGGCAAGTGCCCCCAACTGGCCCACAGCGGCAAGGACTGCGAGAAGGAAGATGTCGACCATCGACCAGCTTCCAATCATGTGAACAATCTTGAAAACTTTGCTCCTTTCACGCCTCAGGGATGGTGAACCATGCAGGAAGAGAACCCAGGCCAAGGCCGCCAGTTTCGCAAATGGCAGAACAAAACTGGCCAGAAAAACTACCCCGGCAATCAAGGGTAAGCCGGAGTCGTAGAGTTCAAGAACCCCTCCCATAACGGTCAAGGGATCCACCTTACCGACAAGGGACATCGTCATCACCGGCATCATGTTGGAGGGAATATAAAGGATCAACCCCGTCACGACGAGTGCTCGGGAGAGATTCACGCGCGATCGGTCTGACAGGCTCATTCTTTCTTCATCACTCCCATTTTCTTCAATTGCTCTACGGCCATTTGCCTATTCGAGATTTGCTCGCAAAGGATCGACATGACCGCCACTCCAAGAACGTATCGTGCACCCGGTTGCCAAGCCACACTTCCAAGCATCTCCAGCTTAACCACCGCCACCACCGTGGCGATTGAGTAAACCGGGATCAGATTCCAGGGCCTCACAGCAAGGGCGATGGTACTGACCAACTTCAACCCCGGGGGCCGCATGTTCAGGGCGATGGCAAAACCAAGATAAAAAGCACACGAAAGAAAAACAGCGGGGGCAATGATTCCGCAAAAACAGACCAGAAGGCCGATTAAGAAATATCCCTGACGGCATAATTCGATAATACCGGTGATCATGTAGTCGGACTGCGATCTGCCGACGACATCGAATGTGAGAATCGGTGTCGTATTGGCAAGCAGAAGGAGAATAAGGCCGGTGAGTGAAAGAGCAAAAGGAGGCTGCAATGACCGCTTTGCGATGTGAATCATCACAGTTGTATCACACCGACTGCAGATAAGTTCCTGTCCCGGAAGAAGTTCTTTCTCAAGGCAGGGAGCCTCGCAATAGGGGCAGGCGACCCACCTTCCTTCAGCTTCCAGGGACTGACTGGCTAGAGCCTCGTTCAAACTTTTCGCGAATCAAGGAGGGCAACCTTGCCAAGACGACGCAGATGGCGCGACTCCTGGCTGTACTCGGCATTAAGGAAGGTCTCCACAAGATCCCAGGCAACGCAGGGTCCAACTGTACGACCACCCATGCAGAGGATGTTCATATGATCGTCTTCGACTCCCTGCTTCGCGGAGAAATGGTCATGGATCAGGCAGGCATGAACTCCCTCGATCTTATTGGCACAGACGGAAGCTCCAACACCGCTGCCGCAGATCGCAATACCGCGCTCCACCTCTCCGGCAACGACCGCATGGGCCAGAGGAACAACGTAGTCGGGATAGTCATCGTCATGGCTAAGCTGATGGGCCCCGAAGTCTACAACCTCATGACCGGCAGCCTTAAGCTGGGCTACCAACTCTTCCTTGAGTTCGAAGCCACCGTGATCTGTTGCAAGTCCTACGCGCATGAGAAAACTTTAGTTTCCCCGAGCCCCAAAGCAAGGGGGAAGCCATGGATTAGATAGGACTGAGACGCGGCGCGGCGGCAGGTTCCACTCCACGGATGTATTTGGGTGTCCACCAGACGAAGGCGTAGCGCATCGCCACAAGCCCAAGAAGAATCCCGACAAGACGGTCACGGATCGCCGTGAACTCCGTCGTGGCATGCGGGTCCTGGGCGATGAGCATCACAACGGCAATCCCCATCTGCAGGCCCACGTAGGAGTACTTCTCACGACCCATGGAGACCCAGGCACTGATTCCCACGGCCACACCCATGATCAGCAGAACCCCCATGAGATTGTCTATATGTGGGATCAAGAACATCGCTAGGAATCCGATCAGTCCTCCGATCGAGGCGCCGATGATGCGAAGCCGCTGCTTGAAGACCTGCGAATCGACATTGTTCATGGCCGAGACGGCGCAGGTGATCATGCAGGTATGAATGCCACTCCAGTCGGTCATGCTGGCAAACATGTAGCAGGCCATCGTCGCGGCGGTAGCCCTGGTGGCAAACTCCGCGTCACTGAAATCCTTTCTGTCGGGCGCACGGGGATCTTCGGAAACCTTGGTAACCGTAGAGTCCTTGCTACCGGCCCCCGATGCATCAAGACACGCCTCGGCATCAAGCAATGTCCTCATCGCGGCATCAAGCCTCGTGTCGGTAATGGAACCAATCCCCTGACCTTCCCGATCCATCTCCCCGAGAGACTCCGGATGGTGGACACCGGGTTTGAACAGACGCTTTCGAAGCTGATGCAGATGGGTCGCCACCCGAAGCCAATCGGTCTGCGTGGTGGCATCGGGGGGTAGGGAGAGATCTCCCTCAAAGGCCAGTTGGTCGATTGCCCCCACCGCCTTGAGAATCCGGTGGCAGTTCTCCCGCTGGAGAGGGGTCAGGATACCGAATTTCATGAGCATCTTGGCCTGATCCTGGGCTACGCCCGCGTTCACCCCCAGCGTGAGGGGAGAGAGTTTCCCGGCGGCTCTTTTCAGACAATGGGTTTCGGTACGATTCAGCCCTCTCCTCACCTCGGATCGCAGAAGATCCAGCGCGCTTGGGGCGCCGAAGAGATACTCGACCAGAAAAGAGCCCAAAATCGTCAACCCCACAGCGCACCAGACCCATCCGAGCTGGCTGATGATAGTGTTCGGGTTGGGATCCTGATCGAAGCTGAAGCAGAAGATCGCTCCGAAGGAGATCGGAAGCATAAACACGATGCTCAGCTTCGGGAGTCGACTCATGAGGTAGTAATTGAGCCAGAACATCCCCCCCCAGAGCAGAATCCTGAGCCAGGAGATATTCCAGGAGAGGCAGGCGATCGCGAGAATCCAGAGCGAGGCGACGATCAGGGCGAGAATCAGGAAGACCGCCACAAGCCGGGACATCGTCTTGTTTCTCTGCAACAGGATAAAGACCAGGAACACGCTGAAGTCTCCCATCGGGTTACGGAAGGTCAGCGCGATGACCCAGACCAGCAGGCAGGCCATGACTGTTCGCATCGTCCCGCCCCAGCGGTCGGGCAAGGGCCTCAGCTCCTCGAGGACCTGCCGAAAAAATCCGTCGATGGTGAATCCGCCACTCCCCGAACGGGGCATCGTGCCGATGGGGGATCCCATGCGAATTAACGGCCAGTCTTGACGGTGGCGGCCGCAGTGGTCCCAACGCGCAGGATTTCCGTAGGAACACCCTCTGCAAGCCTAATCCTGACGGGGAAGCGCTGTTCCAACTGGACCCAATCCAACGCCTGCGGGATCACGGGCAGAATGCTATTCTGCAAGGTCTGAGGGGTAGCACCCCATCCGATGCTCTCCACCGTTCCCTTGAAGAGTTTGCCTGCGGCAGTCTTGAGCTCCACCGTAGCCTGATCCCCGGCCTTCATGTTCTTCAACTGACCTTCACGATACGGCTCACAGACCCACCAGGAGTGAATATCGATCAGGGTAAAGACCTGCTGGCCCTCAGATGCAAAGGCACCTCGGGAGATGGTCATCTGCGAAATCAGGGCATCAAAGGGCGCCTTCACCGTGCAATACTTCAGGTTCAACTCAGCTTGAGCAAGCGCCGCAGAGGCAACATCCCTCTTGGCTTGGGCCTCCGAGATACTGAGTACCGAGGATTGCGCGGATAGAATCTGCGCCTGAGCTACGGCTACCCCAGACTGCGCCGACTGCATGGAGTTCTTCGCATCAGTGACATCCTGGGCACTGGCATAGCGCTTCACGAGCAGCGGAGCGATCCTGTCGTAGTTATCCTTGGCGGTCGCAAGCTTTGCCAGAGCTTGGTCTAGGGATGCCTGGGCTGCCTTGACTTGGTCACCCTGAGAGGCAATCTGCAAACCCGCATTGGTCAGCGCCCCCTCAGCCATGGCGAGATTCGCTTTTGCCGACTGCACGGCGATTTCATAAGGGGCGGGGTTGATCTCAAAAAGCAGATCACCGCGCTGGACGAGTTGGTTGTCTTTGATTGGAAGTTCCTTGATCGGACCAGAGACACGCGGGGCGATGCCGATCATGTCGGCCATCAGCACCCCGTTGTTGCAACGGGGATTTCGCGACTCCCAGACATAGGTGATCAGCGCGGCGATGATCGCCAGGACCACGAATGCCCACCCGATCACGGCTCCCAGCAGAGCCTTACGGGGATGCAGCGCCACGGGATCTTCGGCCAGTCCGGTGGGATTGATTTGCTCTTCGGTGGTCATGGCGGTCAGTTGGTGAAGAAGATCAGGTAGATCAGCAGGGTGAAGAAAACGTTGAGCGCCGGGTATCCGATCGAGCGGGGGCGGATCCATCCGTCCAGGCCTATCCTGACGAACACGATACGGACGATCATGGCGAGGACCCAACCGATCAGAATGGAGAGCAGCCAAGCGGGAAAATAAGCACCTCCGATTTCCTGAATGCAAGAGCATCCGGAAAAAGAGCCACTAGCGGCCACAGCGACTAAGGCAAAAAAAGGCCATTTCATCAGCCCGCACGTTAGGGAGTACAGGGAATATGGAGCAAGGGGAAAACCAAGCTCGACAGCCACTTCGGATCCATTTTACTTGCCCATTCGATGAGCATCTTCCGTTTCTCCTCCGCCATGGCAGCAGCCATGATCTGGACGGCTTTTGACACCAAGCTTAATGCCTCATCCCGGGAGACCTCGGACTCTGTTTCCATCCCTTCCTCCAAGGACAAACAGGCAACCATTTCCTATTCGGCGGAAATGACGCGTCAGATGGAACTCATGGCCAAGCTCCATGATTACAGCTTCATCGATCGAAATAAGAAGTACACCCTACCTGAGTTGGTCGATCTCGCTCAGAGGCATAACCCCTCCACCAGGATCTCTTGGGAGACTGCTGTCCAAGCCGCTGCCTCCACAGGCATGACCGAGGCTCAGTTTTATCCAACACTCACAGTGACCAGCAGTTACGGCGGAGGGTACTGGAGTCAGGACCTCACTGGAGCAAAAAGTCAGTCCGGTATCGTGGTGCCCGTGAACTTCAACGATCGTGCAAGTGGTAACTACAGCAACTTAAGCGCAGGGGTGAACCTTCGCTACATCCTCTTTGACTTCGGCCAGAGGATCGCCAACACGAAGGCTGCCAAGCGAACCCAGACCGCCGCCAATCTTTCCTTCAATGCCACGCACCAGCAGATCACTTTCCTAGTCACCAAGGCTTACTACACGCTCGAGACCGATCGTCGACTGATCGAGACTGCCGAGGTCTCCGCGAAGTCGGCGGAAGATGTGCTTGGTTCTACACAAGCCAAGTATGATCAGGGCCTACTGACAGAACCGATCTTGCTTCAAGCCAAACAAGCCAGAGCACAGGCTGCCTTTGATCTGGTCAATGCCCGCTCCAACTGGGAGGTAGCCATGCTGAATCTGGTCCAGGTGATCGGTGCAGAACCGGAATGCGGATTACAGGTTGCAAACTACGATTTCTCACGTCTCGACAGTCGTCTTCAGGCCCCCCTTGACCAATTTGTGCAAGCAGCCTTAAAGCAGAAACCAGACTTACTGGCCAAAGTCGCCCAGGCTCAAGCCGCCGAACAATCCCTTCGTGCCACGAAAGCAGGGACACTCCCTCAATTCTCCATCAAGGGAGTTCAAAGTTACCAGAATTTCAACACCACGATCAACGGGGCAGAAATTCGCGATATCGGGCTAAGTTTCCAAAACTACGGGGGATCGGTGAATGTCGAGTGGCCTTTCTTTGACGGGGGCCTCAATCGAAACAAAGTGAAACAGGCCGCCTCATCGTGGAGGGAGGCCAACGAGGCTGTCCTCCAAGCACGAGAGGAGGCCCTTGCCACAGTCTGGCGCTCCTACACGACGGCCAAGGCATCGATTGAGAGGAAGCAATCTGCGGACGATCTTCTCAAGGCAAGCCAGTCTTCTTATGACGCTCTCTTGGCCAGTTTCGACTTGGGCAGGACATCCATTCAGGACGTCCTCTCAGCTCGCAGCTCGTTGGCTAAGGCGATGGCGACAAAGGCTGAGTGCGACCAGTCGATAGCCGCGAGTCTGGCCACGCTTGCCTACGCCAGCGGGCAGCTTTGATTCTCCTCACTTCCAGATGAACTCCCAGCAAATCGCCCTGCTCACCTTCGCCCTGATCTTCGGGGCTGCATTGACCGGGTTTGTGATCCAAAGACTTCTCCCCCCGCAACATCTCTCCGATCAATCCAAGGGGGCCGTCCATCTGGGTGCCGCTCTCATAGGCACCCTCGCGGCGCTCATCCTGGGACTCCTGGTCTCCTCCAGCAAGGGAACCTATGACCAGGCAGGGGGCCTCCTCAAAGAAATGTGCGCGACTTACGAGCACGCGGATCGCTTGCTGGCCAACTACGGGGTGGAGGCCGCGCCGATCAGGGAACAGCTGCGGCACTCGGCTGAAAAAATGATCTGGATCATCTGGCCCGAAGAGACAGTGCAGGGCGAGGTAGACGGGCTTCCCGATAGGGTCGCCACCAAGATGGACCTTGAGGGCGTTTACAACCGGACCTCCCTCCTCAAGCCGGGCAATGCGAACCAAGTGCATCTTCAGAACGATGCCATGCGCCTGATGGGCGACATCATCCAAAAACGCTGGATGCTGGAGGAAGTGGTGCTCGGAGGAGGAATCTCATTCGTCCTCCTAGTGATCCCTGTTCTCTTCATCGCTTTCATCATGCTCACCTACGCGGTGTACGCGCCGAGGAATACCACCGTCACCTTCGTGCTCTTCTGCTACGCCGCCTGCATCGCCATCGCCGTTTTCCTGATCAGCGAGCTCTCCTCGCCCCTTAAGGGATCGCTCAAGGTCTCGAGCCGCCAGGTTCACATTGCCCTGGATGAGATGGGCAAAGAGTGATCCCGGAAATTGCATGAGGGACGGTGTGACGGGCGGGCTGTTGGGGAACCGCTGATGAAATCCCCCGTGGAAATTGCCACGGTTGTTTTTCCAGACTAGGATCCGCGGATGCAACGCCGCTGGATCCTTCCCTCCTCCCCGGATGAGGCGGGCATTAGGCTTCTGGCCTCCGAACTCGGGATCCCGGCAGTGGTGGCCACCCTGCTAGCGGCCCGTGGATTCTCTACCGCCGAGGAAGCGACCCTTTTCCTCGACCCTCGCCTCGCCTCGCTGAGGCCTCCAGAGGAAATCCCCGGCATTACCGAGGCTGTCGCCCGGTTGATCGAAGCGATCCATTCCAAAGAACGGATCACCCTCTACGGAGACTACGATGTCGACGGGGTCTCCTCGTTGAGCATTCTCTGCCGCTATCTCCGTGCGGCCGGAGGAAGTGTGGAATGCTTTATTCCCGACCGCTCTGCCGAGGGATATGGACTCAGCACGGCAGGCGTCGCCCGCTGCCTCCGGGAAACAATCCCCAGCCTCGTTGTGGCGGTCGATTGCGGAACCAACTCTCGCACCGAGGCGGAACAGCTCCGTAAAGCAGGCTGCGAACTCGTCGTGCTCGATCACCACGAGCCCGATCCGGAAACCGTAAAATCTCTCTCCGCCGCCCTGGTGAATCCCAAATTGGGAGATGACTTTCATTATCTCTGCAGCGCCGGGATCGTCTTCAAGCTCTGCCATGCCATGCAGAAGGCATTTCCTGTCGAAAGACTCGACCTTCGGGACTTCCTCGACCTTGTTGCCGTGGGGACCGTCGCCGACATCGTCCCCTTGACGGGCGAAAACCGGGTCTTTGTAAAGGCAGGCCTCCTCCAACTGGCCCGTTCCCGCTGGGCAGGCCTTCATGCCTTGCTCCATGTGTCGGGTGCCGTAGCGCCCTATGATCCCTCGGATATAGGTTTCAAACTCGGACCCCGGATCAATGCTGCAGGCCGCCTCGGAAGCGCCACTGAAGCTCTCCGCCTTCTACTAACAGATGATGCGAATGAGGCGACGCGAATCGCTTCCGTATTGGAACATCAGAACAGGGAGCGCCAGGCCGTCGAGAGGGATGTCACCTTGCAGGCCGAGGAGTGGGTCGCAGCACACTTTGATCCGAACCGCCACGCGACCATCGTGGCGGGCAAGCAGGACTGGCATCAAGGAGTGGTCGGCATCGTCGCCTCACGTATTTCCCGTCGCTGGCATCGACCAACACTGATCATCGGGTTTGACGGCACCGGTTCCGGCAAGGGAAGCGGACGCAGCATCGAAGGGCTGCCGCTCGTCGATGCCCTCGGCCGATGCTCTGAACTGCTGGATGCCTATGGAGGCCATGATATGGCAGCCGGCCTGAGTCTTAAGGAGTCGAGGTTAGAGGAATTGAGAAATCGCTTCGAGACAGCGACCCGGGAGATCATTTGCGAAGAGGATTTGATTCCGAGGCTCCGTCTGGATGCCGAACTGGACATGGGGCTTGCTGATGAGGACTGGCTCGAGACCCAAGACCGACTTGCCCCCTTCGGCACATCGAACGCTCAACCCCTGCTGTTTTCCCGAGGAGTCACACCCTCCTCGACTCCCCGTGTCCTTAAGGAGAAGCATCTCAGACTGGAACTCAGCAGCAGCGGGAAAAAGAGGACTGCCATCTGGTTCAATGCCTCTCTGGATGAGCTACCCCGCCCCCCTTGGGATGTCGCCTACACCGTCAACCGCAACACCTGGCAGGGACGCGATGAGGCGCAGGTACAGATCGTTGCCATCAGGAGTGCCTCGGGTAACGCATAAACATCAAATCTCACATCCACAGAATAAAAATACTTTGGAACTCAGGAACTCAGGAATAGTAACAGCTATTACCAAACTTTATTTACACTCGTTTTTTGAATTCCTGACTTTCCTATGAATACTTCCCCGGTTGATGTGACGGAGGAAAAAAGTAAGAAGGTCGTTCAACGGAAACCTAGAACCAAGAAGGAGAAGAAGTCGGTGTCACTTCCTCCCCATGATCCGCAAATCAGGCTTGAGGAGCTCGGCTGGATCAGAAGGCCACAACTCACGGCATTAGGCAAACTCGGTATCACCAGCCTGCGCGACCTCCTCGAACATTATCCCCGTCGCCATGAGGATAGGAAGCGCTTCGACTACTTCCCCGATGGGGAGAGCGAGAGGGCTTACTGCCTGAGCGGCATCGTGGGGAAGACAGTCTTTCGTCGGTTCGGACGAATGCGTAGCTTCGAGGCCGAGATCGAGGAGACATCTGGATCACCTCTCACCGCGCGCATCATTCTCCGTTGGTTTAATCTCTTCCATGTGCAGAAAACCGTCACGACTGGCGTGCGGGTGATTGTTTATGGCAAGGTCCGCCTTCGCGGGAAGCGCCTCTGCATGGAGCATCCCGAGTTCGAGGTGGTGACGGATGAGGATCGCCAGAGCATTCATCTCGACCGGATTGTGCCCATCCACCCCGCAGGTGAGGGCATCAGCGTGCGAGTCATCAGGGGGCTGATTCACCGCGTGCTCTCAGAGACCGATTGGGAGAAGTGGAGCGACCCTCTTCCGGAGCGAAACTGTCACTGGGACAAGGCCCTCCGGGATATTCATTTTCCCGAGGATTCCGAGCATCTCGAACCATCGCGCAGAGAGCTTGCCCTGCGAGAACTGCTGGGAGTCCAGACGCTTGTCACCCTCCGGCGCAACGAGGCCCGCAAACCCCGTGGCGCTGCCAAAAGACCCTCGGGAAAACTTCTCGAGACATTCCTTCGACATCTTCCCTTCACGATGACAGAGGCCCAGCGGCGCTCCTTGGCAGCGATTCGGCAAGATATGGCTCAGGACCACAGGATGCACCGACTTCTGCAAGGAGATGTCGGCTCGGGAAAGACCGTTGTTGCGGCCTCGGCAATGCTGCTTGCTCTCGAGGCGGGACATCGCGCCATTCTCATGGCACCGACCCAGATCCTGGCAGAGCAACATTACCGGAATTTCCTGGCATGGCTTACTCCCCTCGGCATCCCGGTGCACCTCCTCACCGGCGCTAGGAAGAGCACATCGTCCCCCGTATCTACTGCGGATAAAAGACCCACGGCCGTGATCGGCACCCATGCACTCCTGCATGATGAGAAGATATTGGCCGGTGCCGGATTGGTCGTGATCGACGAACAGCACAAGTTCGGTGTCCTCCAGCGAACACACCTTGCTGCCTTGTCCTCAGCTCCCGATGTGCTTGTGATGACTGCCACGCCGATTCCCCGAACACTCGCTCAGACACTCTATGGTGACCTTGATCTCTCGATCATCAACGAGCTCCCGACCGGCAGAGGAACGCTCCGCACAGTAGCCCGTGACCCCGGAAAACTCCCCGAGATCACAACGTACCTCAAGGGGCAACTGGAAAAAGGTCGTCAGGCCTTCATCGTCTACCCCTTGATTGAGGAATCGGAAAAACTCACAGCCAAAGCCGCGGAAGCGGAAGTTGCCGCATGGCAGGAACGAGTTGCCCCCTACCACTGTGCGCTGCTTCATGGTCGCATGAAAAAGGAGGAAAAGACTTCCCTCATGGAAGACTTCCGCTCGGGAAAGACTCATGTCTTGGTGACGACCTCGGTCATTGAAGTCGGAGTCGATATTCCCAACGCTACCTTCCTGCTTGTCGAGAATGCCGAGCGCTTCGGCCTCGCGCAACTTCATCAGCTCCGCGGACGCATCGGACGCGGCCCCTACACCTCCACGTGCGTCCTTATCGAAGGAAGTGGTAATCCCGAGGCCATGGAACGTCTGCAGATCCTGGAACAGAGCACCGATGGATTCGTCATTGCGGAGGAGGATCTTCGACTGCGAGGGTCGGGGGATATCCTGGGAACCGCTCAGAGCGGAATGCCCCCCCTTCGGATTGCGGATCTCTACCGTGACGCCGACCTGATCGACGTCGCTTCCCGGGAAGCGGCACGCATCCTGAAGTTTGATCCTGCTCTAGGGCAACCTCACCATGCTTCCCTGAAACGGCTTCGTACCGAGTATGCCCTACGACTCGCAACCACCGGCGGGTAAAAAGCTCCTTATTGTGCCCTGTCTGGTTTGTGTTTATGTTATGAGAGTTCACGGCGGGGTAGCCAAGTGGTAAGGCCGGGCTCTGCAAAAGCCCCATGCGACGGTTCGATTCCGTCCCCCGCCTCCACCTCCTAGAGCCTTATAAACAAAGGATCTGGAGGTAGCGGACACCAAACGGACACCAAAACGGACACCAAAAAAACCGTTTTGGGGCTAGTCACCAAGTACGGGTGATGACTCGCCCACTACTCGGTAACAACCCCGGGATCGACTCGTTCAACATCGCGATTGCCCCAATCGCATGAAAAAACGCTACCGACTCATCCGCCGGGGAACCCGTGGAGGAACCTACTACTGCGTCGACTCGCAGACCGGCTCAAGAACCAGCTTGGGCAAGATCTCAGCCGATGAGGCAGAGCAGATCGTTCAACACAAGAACACGGCCCTGCGCCAGCCGATGCTCAACCTGCAGATTGCCAGGGCCTATCTGGCGGGCAGCGATTCCGGTGTCACAACCCGCACGTGGGGTAATGCCCTTCAATCCCACCTTGAGATGAAGACAGGTGCCAACCTCAAACGCTGGACCACCTTTTCCAAGGACAAGGCGATCAAGCCTCTGCTACCCAAGATCCTCATCGAGACTCAGCCAGAGGAACTTCTCAACTGCGTTAAAAACGGAACGGTTTCCACCAACATCTTCCTCCGGCGACTCCACAACTTCTGCCTCGATATGGGATGGATCGCCTGGCCGATCATGCCGAAGCGCCAATGGCCGGTGATCCGCTTCAAGGAAAAGCGCGGCATCACCCTTGAGGAACACACCCGCATCATCGAGCGGGAGCACAATCCCGAACGCAAAGCCTTCTACAAAATGGCCTGGCATCTCGGGGCATCCCAGTCCGACCTGGCCAGCCTGAAGGCCGAAGATGTCGACTGGGATAACCAAGTCATCACCTTCTTCCGCATGAAGACCAAGTGGCGGAGCGTAGAGCCCACTCAGATCCGATTCGGCAAGGAAGTCGAAGCGATTCTCAAAGACCTACCCAAAGAGGGGCTCCTCTTCCCCTACTTAGCCACCGTACGGGCAGGAGACCGGGCCACCGAGTTCAAGCAACGTTGCGATGGCCTTGGTATCAAGGGGGTTTCCCTGCACTCCTTCCGCTACGCCTGGGCAGAGCGTGCTCAAGTTGCGGGATACCCTGAACGCTTTGCCCAAAAGGCCCTCGGCCATAACAGCAAGGCCGTCCACCGTGCCTACGCTCGCAGAGCTGAGGTCACCCTACCTCCCCTGGAGGAGTACGAGAGCAAGGTCATCCCCTTCAGCCCTCGGTCCTCCAAAAACGAATCCGCCGCAGGATGAAGAGACCCTATTCCCCGAACTCGCCCCCTTCAGCCCCTGCGGTCCATTTGAGGGGGTCCGTGCCAGTTCATCAACAGGTCGACCGATACAAAACTCGTCCGTTTCGTCTGTTTTGTTTATTGCGTTTGTTTCGTTTGTGTGAAAACTCTTTTTCTATGAGCAGAAATACAAAATCCCTTCGCGCGCCCTCCTCCCGCCTGACTCCTGAGGACATTGATTTGGCTACTCAATCCCGAAACGTCTTTTCCCGTCATACTGATCGTTCGGGGACCATGAAATTTGTCTTCCAAGAACGAAAAGGCTCCGAAGCAGTGGTAATCCCTAAAGCAGCCGCCCGCCTTTTTCACACGATCCTGGTTCATCTTTCAGAAGGAGAAATGGTCTCCGTGACGACCCGGCACCGTGAGATTTCTTCCCAACAAGGTGCGGATCTTCTCAATGTCTCGCGTCCATATTTCGTTAAACTTCTTGATACCGGTAAAATTCCACATCGGAAGGTGGGCTCTCACAGACGAGTTTATGCCAAGGATGTTCTTCGCTACAAAAAATCACTTGAAGCCGCACGAGTCCGATCCCTGAACGAACTCACGAAGCAGGCTCAAGAACTGGGTATGGGGTACTAGTAGTGAGCAAGATTGTTGCAGTCTACGACGCTTGTGTCCTTTATCCCGCTCCTTTGCGGGATCTTCTCATGCGCCTTGCCTCCAAAGATTTAATTCAAGCGAAGTGGACGGATATGATTCACGAAGAGTGGATCAGGAATGTTCTTTCAAATCGTCCAGACCTCAAAAGATCGCAGCTAGAACGTACCCGTAAGCTCATGAACGAGCACACGAGGGATTGTTTGATTAAGGGCTTCGAGCACCTCATCCCCACCTTGAATCTTCCAGACCAGGACGATTGTCATGTTTTAGCAGCCGCCATCCACTCAGGAGCCACGACCATCGTGACCTTTAATCTGCAAGATTTCCCTGATCGAATTCTCAAAACGCGAGGGATCAAAGCTCAGCATCCTGACAATTTTATCCTGCGACTGTTGGACATCGATGCCCAAGCGGTCTGTGAAGCAGCATTAGAACACAGGGCTTCCTTGAAAAATCCCCCAGTTTCGCTCCCCTCATTTCTTGAAACCCTCAAGAGACAGGGCATTCCCAAGACGGTTACCCGCCTGGAAAGCTTGATGCATTAGGTTTTTTCGGGATCGACTCCCTCCGCATCTGCGCTGCGTTTACGGGAGTTTTTGTCCCTCCAGTACTTAGTGAGCACCCGGGTGGCCTGGGCAAGCCACTCCCGGTCTTGCCCAGCCGCCAGCACATCCACCAAAGCAAAATACTTCGGGGCATTGGGAGCTGGCTTCCCCAGTGGGATCAATAGCCGGGCAATCACCAGAACCGGGATGTCGTGTTCCTGGAATCCCAGCACACCAGCCACCTCGCTAGAATGGAGACGGGCCGGAAGTCGACGTGTGTTGAGCAGGGAGGCTGCATCCTCAAGCGCGATCGGTTTTTTGGCTCCAAACATGAAAGCGATCGTGCCCCCTCCCCTCCCCTTTCAGTGCTCCCAAGCGGGAGCCACTTTGGCGCTGAGCAGACCTAGATTTGACATTCAGAAGCCATCTCCATCTCTTTTAGAAATTACATTTCCTAGACATTTATTAACGTCTGCATAGGTTTTGTAATCATGCCCCTCGCTCTTCCCAAGGCATTTCAGAGAACCCCCATCCAACGCATGAGGGATCTGGAGTCCCTTGGACTCTCCCGACCGAGAGTGCGATCCCTTGTCGATAAAGGAATCCTCGAAAAGGCTTCACGGGGTCTCTACATCCTCCGATCCGCGGACGTGAGTGAAAACCGCACCCTGGCCGAGGTCGGAAAAAAAGTTCCTCATGGCGTGATCTGCCTCCTCACAGCACTCAGGTTCCATAACCTAACAACCCAGGTCCCCCATCAGGTCTGGATTGCTCTAGAGAGATCGGCATGGTCACCCAAGGTAGAGCATCTCTCCCTCAAGATCGTGAGATACTCCGGAAAAGCGCTGCAAGAAGGGCATCAAAAGCACGTTATCGAAGGGGTTCCCGTTCTTATCACCTCCCCAGCCAAGACCGTCGCAGACTGCTTCAAGTATAGGAATAAAATCGGACTTGATGTCGCTCTGGAAGCCCTCAGGGAAGTTTGTCGCAAGCGTATTTGCTCCACCGACGAACTCATGCACTTCGCCCGTGTCTGCCGCGTGGCCAATGTCATTAAACCTTACCTAGAGAGTATGGCATGCCCACAAAAACCATCGGCAGCCTGAAGGTCTAGGTACTTTAGCGCCTCCAGAACATCATTCAGGACTGATTCAGCATGGGTAACCGTCAATACGATCTTGCCTTGCCCTAGCAGAAGGTCTAAGTGTTGCTCTACATTGTTCCGCAGCGACTAATCCCACTGCCTCGGTTTGACGAAACCAATGAACTTTCTCGCCCAGTTGCGGAAAAAAATCATTCTTCCCAGCAACGCCCCCCGTGAAAGCATTACATGTGAAATCGGGCTCACTCGGCGTTCACGCTGGGAATCAGCTTTGGAAGAAACGTGCAAGCCACATTCTATCTATTAATGCAATAGAATGACACATCGTTGTAAAATAGATTCGTTTTAATAAAGGATTATGCCAACAAAATTAGACGACTGCATCGGTTTCTTGAAGTATGATGGGGAAAAGATCAAAGATGGCATCCTTGATGCAAGAGATGCAGCCACTGCATTGCTTGGTTTTGACCGTTCGCTTCGTTACTTTATTAGTAGAGAAGACCGCGCTCTTGCACAACTAGACTATAAAATACCCGTTAAAGTAGAGCATGGCTCTTGGTCTGCTCTTATTCCCAACACAGTGGGTACGTGGGTATTGGCGGGACTTGGGTTAGCAGCGACTGCATACATTACTACGGCTGCAAATAAACTAGCAGAAAATGACTTTAAGGATAAAAGACTTAAAGATGTTTTTACAGATGGTCTAAAAGCCATTCAATGGATTATTCGAATCGGAAAACATCTTGGTTCTCTTACAAACAAACGCTTAGTCGGCTTAAGGTGGAGAAATGAAAACACAGAAGTAGGCATACCTAATGAAAAGATGGAATATATATTCGTCCCTCGATCTTATTTCCAAGCCTTCCTTGAGTCGCCATCTAGCATACTTTCTGACATTTCCAGCCTCATAGAGGTGGAACGGTCGCTTCAAATAGGTGTCATAGAAAATAACGATGTCATAAAGATTGAGTCAGTTTCGTTGAGTGAAAGACATATTTTTTACATTCAAAAAGACGAAACTGAAGAAGTTTTATTTCCGCATCTTACTCATGGCCTATCTGTTGATTTGGATGGCTTAGTTACTAGAGGTAATGAAGTAGCTAATTCCATAGGATTTCGATATAATGAACATATTCTGACCTGCTATCCCAGATTAGGAAGCGTGGTGCGATTTAAGAAGCATCTTTTTTTGCCTTGTAGAATTTCTGGAACTATTTCTAGGAGCGACGGAAAAGGTGGAACTAACGATCCAAGACCAAAAATAGTTTTTGACTCACTTGATATTTTATCAGATGAGCCTCAGGAAACAGACTTATTTCCCGAAGATGAATAAACCGAACAGGGCGCTGCAATCAACGCTCATCGGTCACAGCTGAGTATGGCATCATGTAACTTCCACGTCGACACCTAAACTAACTCATATATGGGAATTATTGATACAATTAAAATCAAGGTCACTTGCCCCAAATGCGGGGTTACTGAGTCCATATCCATCCATCAGAAAGGGTCAATCTATAACCCTTACTGGCAAGAAGGTTTTGAAGCCGAATTCTTTGGTCTAACTTGGGTTGGTGGCAACAAAGTGGAACCTAAGATCATAAGTGCCAAGTGTAAGGGTTGTGGTTCCGAGGCTATATTTCAGTGATATTCTAAATTCCGACAAGATGGCATTTGCATCGGCCTCTCGCTCACCTCACAATCTTATGGCGGTTAGCCCTGCAAGTGGCATTCAGATCCTTCAGTAATTCGTTTTACGGAACAGCCAATGCTTGACCGGGCTTGCAGCTCGGGAGGAGCCTCATTTGGACATACCGAGGCATCGATTACGGAGCTTCACCATCCGGCTACACAACGGATAATTATTTGATAAATCCTTCTTTGGTTGGAGATATTCGTGTTAATCCGATTTGTGACTAAAGCCCCCGCCCATTGCCGGACAGGGGCTCCTCTTGTTCAACTGAGCTTCACCCCAGTATTCCTGATCAGGTTCTTAGCCTGCCGAATGATCAACTGCTCTTGGCGCTCAGGCTTCATGACGGGACTCAGCATCGAGCGGATTGCCTTTAGCACCTCCGTCTGCTCGGGCTTTTCAAGCCAGGCCTTTACCTTGCTCGTGTAGCCCTCCCTCTGCTGCTGGTCCTGCATCTTCCTCAGCAGGAACTTCCTCTCCAACTGCTCCCTCGGAAGCTGTTTCACGAAATCCACCAATCCTGGCTCTGATTTCATGAATGCCTCTAGCCGGGTGTTGATCTCTGGGTTGATTTTGAACTGCTTGGCCAGTTCCTCTTTCTGTTTCGGTGATGTGATAGCCATTGGTATCTATTTTTGGCGCACGGCGTTTTGGTTTCCGTAGCCGCGCAGGGTTGACGGTTTTCCTCAGGCCTTCCGTCCTGCCGTTTCCCCACTTGGGGAAACCTTGATCTGCCGAACGACCGACCTGAGAAAACGCTGGGCGATCTTCCGGGGGTTCTGCCTCCGGATTTCTTCATGCAGATGATGCTGAACCAGATGGCCGACAGTGACCTTGGCTCCGGCACTTTCGGCCAGAGCCATGGCCTCCTGGAAAATGGCGTAGCTTTCGGGATCTAGGTTTACAGCGACAGTGGTGGGTTTGGTCATGGTTTGATGGTGTTGAGAAAAGTGGTGTCGATAAGGACGAGACGCCGCCGTCCCTCCAGCGCGTCGAGTTCCCGATTGAGCTCATCGTTGAGCTTCATCTCGGTGATCAGATCCCCCTGGGGATCCTGCTCTGTAAATCCAGTCGGCTTCTCATCTACTGGCTCCTGCTTCTTCGGAGTAGGAGTTGCCAGAGGCTCTGCATCAAGCTGCTGCTTGAGTTGATCGACCTGCTGCTGCAACCCAGGCACTTTTCCGGCCTCTTGCTGAAGCGACTCGATCCGCTTCTTCATGGCCGCGTTCTGTTCCTCCAAAGCAGCGGCATAAGCCTTCTGCTGTGCATTGCGCTGATCCCCGTCCGTTTTGACGTAGTACGAGGGGGTCGGATCAGACACCACGAGCGGGTAGGCGTATGGCCCACCTGGGCGGTAATTCCAATCAGCCGACTGCTCCTTCCGATAGAGTGTGTGCCGCTCGTGCATATCATCCGGAAAGTCAGGATCGGTGTAGCGTCCCGTCGGATAGCTCTTCACCACCTCAGGGGTACGAACACGTCCGAGAGAACTTTCTGGAACACTTGTTCCAGCGACAGCCGGATAGTTTTCCGGCTTCCCGGTTTTATGGGTGGCGCATCCCGAGAGAAGGCCAAGTAGGAGAACAGGGATCAGGTGTTTCATTTGGTGGATGTGTTGGGAGTGAGTCCCCGAGCGGCCCTGTCGAGATCGACCGTCTGGGTGACGTACAGGTAGAAGAGCGTCCCGCCCGGAACGCGGATGTAGTAGGGGTTCTTCTGCAGCCCATCGAGGAGTCGCTGCGCATAGAGCTGTCCACCAGCTTGGATGCCAGCAGAGAGGGCCTGCGTCATTCCTCCTCCCTGAAGCTGCGTGGCTCCCCCCGTCAGTGGGGAAATAATGTTGGTCACTCCTGGGAATGCTCCCGCCCCTGCGGACACCATCGAGGCCAACATCGCCTTCGCCTCCGCGTACTTATCCGAGGCAATTTGATAGCCCCTCAACCCGGCAGATCCATCGGTATCCTTCCAGCTCCCTGGATCATTCTCATCGGGGGCATAGTCCAGCACCGTCCCCGAAAGGGGCAGTTGCTTCCCGTTCTGGAAGACCAGCATCCACTGATGTTCGGAACCGACCCGATCCCTTGCGGCACTGCTCTTGGCTACACCATGAACCTCCGTTCCTGCCGTGATGATGAGGCGCCCATCTCTCCAGACATCCTCAGTAACTAGTCCGATGATCGGAGTCTCCAGATTGCTTGAATCGACTGTATTGACCAATTCGCACTTCAGAAGCCGTCCGTAGGGAAGGTAGTTCTCGCTGAGAGAGTTCTCTTTCATGGCAAAGATCGCCTGAGGAATGGGAGGTGGAGTCTTCACGGCCACAGGCCTCCCTTCTGACATCATTGGGGCTGGTGTCGGCGTGGGGGTAGGCCTCATCGGTTTGATGTCGGGGATCCCCTCATCAATTGTGTAGCTCTTGGCCGTGGTGGCTTGTGTCGGAACAGCCGGGGTCACCTTGGCGGTTGTTCCACCCCCTCGATGCATCAGCACAAAGGCCAGGATCACCCCTCCGGCAAAAAGGAAGAGGATGAGCCGACCGGTCGGTTTGTTCAGCAGCTCCGTCTTGAAGTCGCGAAGATTCATCGGACGACGTTCTTGTTGGAGCTTCCCGTGGCAACCTTGGCCGCCTGACGCGACTCAGCACGAACCACCAGCACGTTCCACTTATTGTCCGGAGCGAGGTGATTACGCCCTCCCTGCCCGTTTCCAGTAATCGCGAAGAAGGCGGGAGTCACCGACTTCGGGGGCATCACCCCGGAGGCATCAGCGAGAGACTCCGTATAGATCCGCTCATCAAGCCGAACCGCCAGATCCTGCGGCTTGTAGTAGATCGGCTGGTCGGTCTCATTGACCAACTCCAGCCGGAAGATGAGCGTGTCTTCTTCCTCGAATCTCCAGACATCAAGGATACGGACGTTGAAGTCCTTGTAGTAGTTGGTGATCCCCGGAGAAGCATGAAGCACCCCTGCAAGGGCATCCTGATCTGCCTTCAGCAGCAACGGATAGGCCTTGGCCTTGTCCATGAGTGAGAGGATTCGCTCAGGCACCACATTGATCCGCCCCTCCTTACCACTTCGTTCCTCTTGGTAGAGGGTCACGTTGTAGAAGGGATGATCGGAAGCCGTTAGGTGGAACACATAGGCCTTCCGGTTGAAGATCACCGTCAGGTGGTCCTCCGCATCCTTCTTCAGCGCCCGGATCGTGAAATAGAAGTTCCCCGGCGTGAACGAAATCAGAAATCCGGCGTTCTCCTGATCCTGTACGGCGACCGACTTGGCAAAGAGACCTGAGATCTCCGAAGGGAACATGACCGTTGTGGTCCCCGTCTTCGAAGCCACCGGGATGTCGTAGATGATGAACTCGTCGAGTGGCTTCTGAACGATGGATCCAGCGTGTGCGAGAGAGCCTGCGAGGATGATCGAGGCGAGGATTGGGAGCTTCATGCCCCCGACAATTTCAGAAAAAAAGACCCCTGGTGCTCCCGATTGGGAGCAACTTTTCGAAATCTTTAAAGTGGGTGTTCCTCGTACTTGAAATCCTGAACCACAAGCGGAAGACGCCCGTTGCCCATGAGGTCGGGGTTACGCACGAAGAAGAAGGTGATCTTGAACTTCGCCACTTCTCGGAACTCGATCTTGTTGAGCGTTCCGGTGCGGACGAGGTTGCCCTCCGCCTCGACATCGACAGCCTCATACGAGACTCCAGCCCCGTCCTTCATCTTTCGGGTATCGAGGATGTCGAGTTTCCCAACTTCCACCTTTTGGTGGATCTCCTTCTCTTTGAACTCAGGGTTCTGCTTCTTGTAGAGAGCGGCTGCCTTCTTCCGAGCAGGTTCCTCCAGATACATCCGCTTCATCAGATCAGGAAGATCCGGACCGATCGGGTTACGCTGAAGCAAGGCCAGACAGGCAAGGCGAACATGGTAAGCCTGAAGCCCGGCTGCCTCTTCAAATCCCAGAAGAGGCGAATAGATCAGTGTGCCTCCCTGATCGAGGATGACGACCTTCTCCTTTTGTTTCATTGCCTTGATGGTCAGGTAGGGAGAGGTGACAGCCAGAGCCGCACAGATGAGAGCGATCGCCATCCAGAATCTGGCGGCGATGATGTTGTTGGTGATGGAGGTGACAGCGGTGAGCTTCATGGGTTGGTGTTGTCGGGTTTGGATGAAGTGGAAGAAGAGGACTTCGCCTTCGAAGCATGGGAGTTGAAGGCGGCTTGGGCAGCCTGAGGGGTCGAAAGGCTTCCCTTATGATTGGAAACCGTCCCCTTGGACTGATCGTTCACGGAAAAGGACCCCGGAGAGGTCTGCTGGGCCACCATGGCGGGGTTAGCTGGATTGAAGATCATGCCTCCGCTGCTTTCTTGCTCCGGAGGAGGAGGGACACTACCTCCTGCGCTTTCCGCAGCACTCCCTCCTAAATCATTGGCGATACGAGAGGAGGCACTCGCAGCCCCTGCAGCGGCTTTTCCAGAGGCAACTGCTGCCTGTGCCGCCGCTGATCCTCCGAAGGTGGCTGCAGCTCCTGCAACCGAGGCTCCTGCGCCTGCCACAACTCCTGCTGCCTGAAGACTATTACTGATTCCAGCACTGAGTGCCGAGCTCGTCCCACTGGCTCCCTTCATGATTGCTCCCGCTACAAACGGCACCGAGAGGTAGAAGAAGACGGTGATGATGGAGGCAAAAGCCATGATGAACGGAAAGAGGAGCCAGTTCTGCACGACGATCGCGTTCTGGGCCACCTGCACGATTCCGCCGGAGGTGATCGGGATGAAGAGCGTGTCACTGATGGCCACAATCACGATATCGACTAGGCAAATCCCCAGATACCAGAGCATCACCGTGAAGGAGGTCACCCCGAAGTGAACCCCGAAGGATTGGGTGGGTGAGAAAAACAGGAACCCCAGCAAGAGCGGCGAGATCGCAATCATCCCAGCGATGGCGAACTGCTGAAAGAAGTTGAGTACGACCATCATGAAACGCCCAATGCCCTGAAAGAAGTACCCCACCGCCGCCGGAACGATCTTCCCGAGATCCGTCCAGGAATCCGATGGCTGGTTCTGAATCCTCGAACTCAGCAACTGGATGAACTTCGCATCCTGAGCGTTGGTAAACTTCTGGCGCATGTCCTGAAACGCCGACATGCCCGTGTTCATGATCTTCGGATAACCCGCGATCAGGGCCACGATGATCGTCACCTTGAGGATCGTTCCGAGGATGGCCCGAGGATCGGAGCCCGCCTTCCACGCCATTTCCCCGATTCCCAGGATGCAGAGCACAAAGGCAAAGGGCATCAGGTAGATCCGGATCTGGTTGGCCGAATCAAACAGGTTGGCGAGCGCCGGCATCATGGATCAAAAGCCCGGAGGCCATGAGCCTCCGTTGCTCTGCGAGCCGGACTTTGTAGCGTTAGCCTCGGCATCTGATCCCATCTGGGCACTTTCCCTATTACGTGCCCGACTTATTTCCTCGGCAGCGATCGCCTCGGTAGCCGCCCGGTTCTCATTGAGCATGTGGAGCAGCTTCACCTGGTGCTCCGCACCATCCATGATGCCGTCGAGATCCTTGAGTGATGATTGGGCCGTGGTGAGCGATCCCTGGAGCTTCTGCACCTCAGCATCGTCCTGAGCATTCTTGAGCTGATCGTTCAGGACGGCGACCTGAGTGTTGAGTTCCTTCCGCTTGGACTGCGCCTGCTGGAGCATATCCTGAAAGTTGGAGTAAGCGTTCTCCACCGCTCGGAACTGTTTGAGAGGATCTCCCTCATCCCGGAAGGAAGCCGTTCCCTCGAATGGGGTCTGGATGTTCCGATACGCATTGAGATCAATCGGCCGGTACATCTGCTGAATGGCCACCGACTGCTTGGCCCCTTGCTGGGTGATGTTGGAGAGGTCGTTCAGCGTGTCGGTGATCCCCGAGTTCCTCAGATACGACGAGAAGAGCCCACTCTGGATCATTCCGGAGATGGCTGCAGGATTCCCGATGGCCTGCTTCACCTGCTGGGCCACCTCCAGCTGGCTCTTCACCGTATCGAGCGTCTGGGCGAGGCTGGAAAGCTGCTGCGCCCATTGCGTCTGCTCCCAGGCATATTTCAGCTGGTCGAAGGCATTCTTTGCCATGGTCGCCTGCTCCACCACAGGATCGCTCACCACCCATTGCCCCTTCGCAGGGATAGCTACTGCTAGCAATAGAAGAGGTAGGTACTTCTTCATGGCATCAGTTCACGATGGGGATCCCGATCTCATAGGGAACCCTCTTCACCTTCGCGTCGGGATCAGGTGGCACGGTGATCTTGTAGATCGAGAGATGCTTCTCCGGGTTCTTTCCCGGCTTTTGCAGGCTCTGCTCGATCCAGTACTGACGCTTCACCGCATCGGCGGCACCTTTTTCGTAGCCTTTCTGGAACTGAGAACGGCCGGCACAGCCCGCTAGGGCGCAAAGGCCGATCAGAAGGATTGGTTGTTTCATTTGGGTTGGGGTTGGGTGGTTTCGCGGAGGATGCCGTGCACGATGTCATCGTGACTGCGGAGCTTTCTGCTACGCTCGTCGAAGTCCTGCCCCGTCGAGGAGGAGCAGAAGAGCATTTCGGGGGAGACCCGGTTATGGATCGTGCCACACCGGGCCTGCTGAACATCGAGATGGTAATAGGTGAGCGCGGCGTACTTGTTGTGATCCGGCAGATGCTCCGGCAGCGGGTAGCGAGAGACCGCTTCCTTGGTCGCGTCAGAGAGATCGATATCCCTGGCCACATCCTCGATGTCTCTGCGGTCGTTCATCCTGGTGAAGAAGAACTGCTTGGCGTTGCCGAAGACGATGGGACGGATCCCCGAGTTCTGGAAGCGGCTGTACTGCTGCACGATCGAGATGATCCATGTGGAGAACTTTGAGAGCTGCGCATAGAACTCGCTGACAAGCTGCTCTCCTCCCGGCACGTCCAGCGTTCGGGCTACCTCCTCGAAGATCACTCGCTTACGAGCCCCCCTGGGGAGCGTGATGATGTGCTGACGCCCATAGTTAGCGATCAGGAAGCCTGCCAGTTCCTTGAGCTGCTTGTTCGACTCCGGGATGTAGGTCAGATCGAAATGAGCCACCCGTCCGGTCATCGAGAGAGTCGAGTGTCCGCAGAGCAACCTCTGCTCGTTCCACGGGGCAAGGAGCGTTGCCAGATGATTGATTTCATCCCGGTTATGCTCCGCAAAGGGAGCCACCAACATCATCTGCTGAAGCATGTCGTGAGTCGGGTAGTCCGTGGGTGCAAAGAACGCAAAAGCCGTGTTACGGACATGTCGCTCCATATCGTGGGAGTTGATGAAGCGAGAGACCTCCTCACCCTTAGGAGAACTCAGCAGCTCCTGACGCTCCTCCTCGCTCGCCGTGTGCTTCAGCTCCGTCCAGGCCTCAAGGAAGGTTGCCGAGAGCGGCATGTGGAGGGATTTGTATTCTAAGACAGCCATGGCGTGTCGTGCCACCTTGTCGAGGCGGGTTCCATCCTCGGCGATCCATTCCTCGAACCTGTCGGTGTAGAGCTGCTCGATGTACTGAGTGATCTGAGCCAGTCGCAGGTTTCTTCGATCCTCATCAGCTGGATTGCCCGCCATCTTGGCCACGAGTGCCGCAGCGGTCGTGATCTGGAGGTTCGTCAGTGGGGCTCCCTGGGTATCGAGATAGTTCAGGCAGAGATCCCCATCGGGTTGGATGACGATCGGGGTACTTCCCAAACCTTGGGCCTGCGTCCAGATCCCGTAAGAGAGTCCCTCCTCCACGATGAGGGTGAAGTCGTAATAGGGATCGGTCTGCGACAGGAGATCGCACATGAAGGCCGACTTCCCGGCCCTCGTCATTCCCAGCAGAACCGCGAGCTGCGGTGTTCCTGAGAGGAAGTTCCTCACCCCGACAAGATTCCTGTTCGATCCGTCGTAGAGCGCCTCTGCCCCTTCAAGATGCCCCGTGAAAGTCGAGGAGAAGGGAAGCATGTCAGCCAGCCATTCATCCAGGCCGCTATCAGCATGGTGGGTGTATTTCCCCCAGAGCCATCCCGGCCAGGTCTGATACCAGATGTTCTTGGTGGTCGCCGCCGAGGAAAGGTTACTCGTCCAACACTGGGCATCTTCCATTTGGCCGAAGGCGGTTTCGATCTGACGGGTCTTCGACACCAGCCCCTCCTCAGTTTCGTCCCAGACATGGACGACGTAGTCATAGAGGAAAGGAACCGTGTCTCCCTGGGCTAGATTGCGGATGCGCTCCTCCTTCACCTCCTTGGAGGTCAGCAGCGAATGCTTCCCCTCTGCCGCATAGTCACCTCGTACCCGTTCGAGGGCTTTCTCTGCCTTGTTGATCTCTTTGCGGACGTTCTGGGGGTAGAGATTGACCGTGATCGCGTAGTCCAGGAAGGGAAGCGAGGTCAACGCCCAGAAGATCCCTCGCCTTGTCCTTTGCGGACGCCGCTTGAGGATCACCAGGTTGTGGTAGAAGCCGTCCGAGTAGAACCCGAAGTTCTTCCCCGCCTGCACCCCTTGGTGCCAGCAGTTCTGATGGATGGTTTCTTCCTCACGGAATTGCCCGATCGGATCATAGCCATCCCGACGCAGGTAGGAGGGGTTGAAGAATGTCGCGTAGTGCCGATAGAGATCCTCAGTCCCCATGGCCGTCACCCGGCATCCATGCCCCTCGAAGAGCGAGGCAATCACCCTCCCATGCTGGGTGAAGGCCTCGTTGTATTGGGCAAGGATCCGCTTGTAATGCTCCTCGAGTCCCTTCCGAGAAGATGACGATGGTGGATCCGCATCGATCTTCTTGGATAAGAAGAGCAGGAGCTTTTCCCGGCGGAGCCCTCCCGACTGCATGGCCTTCCAGTACCGGTTGAACCTCTCGTTTCGAGTGATCGCGGCCCACGAGTCCGAATCACACCGTGTATCGGTCACCTCCTTATAAGCCAGCAGTTCCTCCCGGTAATCGGAATCCACAGACCAGCGGATCTGGCACCGGGTCGACTCATCGAGCGAATGGAGAAACTGCCGGACTGACTCATAGAAGCTGTCGAGGGTGTGATCGCTCGCATGTCTCAGATCCGGTGCCTCGATCACATACCCCTTGGAGACTGCCCCACGTCGATCCAGTTCGTTCCAGATCAGCAGGTCTTGGGAGATCCAACCGTTAGGAGCCTGCATGGAGGAGTGGATTGCGAGGCTGCTTATTGGGAGCTGTCCAACCGCTCCCGCAGAGGAGGCTTTCGAGCAGATCCGTGTCGAAGGACTTCGGCTTCCCCTGACGTAGAAAGAAGATGTAGAGAGCCGTCACCACAAAGGGCATGGCTCCGATTCCCACGCAGACAGCCGGTGGATGCTCGTGCGAGAGCATCAGCGCCAGCCCGAGGCCGATCATCCCGCTAGCGAGCAGGAAGAGGATATTGATCCCTTCGACCCCCCAGATCTTGCCGTCGCTGTCATCACCCGCATGGGTGGGAATCACGCCCCGGCTCATTGCCCTACGCTGATGGTCGGCATACCACCCGCGTTGAAGAGCGCCTGGGCGATCAGGACAGAGAGCCCCAGGAGGAGCCCCCCCACGATGGACATCTTGCCCATGTCGGCATTCCCACTGCGGACCTGCCATCCTCCATGGGCAATGACGATGACCGCGATGATGTAGAGGAACTTCGCAATGATCCCAAGACCTTGGGATAAAGCGCCGTCGAGTGAACTGGATTGAGCGAGGATAAAGTAGTGCATAGGTTGGCACCCTAGGCATCCCTTCCCTCCCCGGTGCTCCCGATCGGGAGCAAATCCCCTCATGTACTCAGGCCACTCCGTAGCGGGATGCCTTTGCAGTTCCGATGGCCTCGTACAGGCAACGGGATTTCCTAATCATCACGGGATAGAGATCGCCAACCTCGACCTTGAGAGCCCGAGCTAGGTAGATCATGTCCTCGTCAGAGACCCAGACCAGACGGGCCTCGATTTTGGAAACTTTACCTCTGGAGGCTTCTTCCATGCCGAGAAGTTGGGCTTTAGTGGCCAGCTTGTTCTGGGACCAACCCCGCTCATGCCGGAGACGACGAACTTTAGGACCGATGATATTGAGTGCTCTCATGCGGCGAGAGCAAACGCCACCCCGAGGCTTTCGCACTTTTTTGAAAACACGTCGAAGCCTTTAACTTGATAGCTGCACTGGAAGGTCCGTCTTTCCTTCACACAGCAATAATGCCCGCCCTATTGAATTTGATGCTCCCGATTGGGAGCAATATGCACTAGTTCATTTTTTACAGAAAATGCTCACCATCAGACGTTTTCTACCCCCCATAGATTTTAGAAACAGGGAGAATTATTTTCTGTACCTAGGACACTCTGTGTCGGGTCAACCAGGTACAATGGCGTGATGAATACCACTGCCACGACCATTGATGATACCATGCGGTGTGATACTTCTTTCTGTCGCTCCATGGGATTGAACTCGCTTCTACCCACAAGGCTCGCCCCTCAGAGAACTGTTGGGGCTGCCTCCGGGAGTCCAACTCCGTCTTCCCTAGACCTCGTTTTTTCCACTTATGGGATTCTTTAGATTTCGCCGCAGTATCAAGCTCTTCTTCGCTGTTCGATGGAATATCGGGAAGAAGAGCTCTTCCCTGAGTATCGGGGGGAGGGGAGCCCATTACACCGTCGGCACTGCCGGTAGCCGCACAACCATCGGCATTCCTGGAACGGGACTCTCCTACACGGACATCCATCGGAGGCATACGCAGGTGACTGAGCACGAGAGCTACAAGGGGATCCCGATGCCGTCGGAGGAATGGATTCGGAAGAACCGGGTCAATGTTACCATCCACACCCCTGACCGTCAGCCCGGCGAGGCTACCATTCGTCCTGATCAGTTGGAGGCCATTAAGTCCATCTCCCATGACTTTGATCTGAGCAAGGTGAGTGAGTTTGGTGAGGTGCAGGCCGAGAGCCTCCTCAGTCAGCTTAAGCAACAGCAGAAGGAGGCTTCCAAGACCCTACTCAAGAAGTTCTATGCCTATCACGGGCACGCCGTCCCGGATGACTTCATCGACCGCTGGTACGACAATCCGAAAGAGCACATCGCAATGATCTATGACAGGAGTGAAAAGGGAGGGTGCCTGTCGATAATTGGCTACTTCTGTTTCCTCTGAGTGTTTGCCCATTTTCTGGCTGTATTCCTGAGGTTCTTCCTCTGAGCCAATTCCTTCCTCGTCACTTGTAGGGCAACTCGATAGACAGAACAGTATTCTTTCATGCCCTCGGCACCACAACAACCAGAAGCATCACTTTCCGGGATCCGCGACAATCATAGACGCGGCATTATGGAGAAATTTTTGCGCAAGAAGATCCAGCCAGATTGCCGGCTTTCAGTTGTTTCCGCATATTTTACCATCTACGCCTACGATGTGCTGAGAGAGCACTTAGACCAGATTGAGTACCTCGACTTTCTCTTAGGTGAACCGCGTTTTATTTCTTCACTTGAGCCTGATAAGACTCATACAAAAGCCTTTGTGATCGACGGAGCCACCCGGGACCACCTCGTTCGCGGAGACCACAAATCAGCCGAACTCGACCGCCAAATCACCCGCTCCAACCGCCTCCGCCAATCCACGTTAGGAAGTGCCTTCGCTGATAAACTCTAACCAACTAAATATTATGAAATTAACTCACGTCACAATTCAAAAATACAAGTGTTACGAATCACCTCAAGAATTCCATGTAGAAGACGATATTACTGTTCTTGTTGGAAAAAACGAGGCGGGTAAGACCGCAATCTTGGAGGCAATCGCAAAAACAAACTACTTTACAGAGGATAAGGCATTCAAGTTTGACCCTGTTCTCGACTATCCTCGGAAAGAAAAGAAAAAATACGATAGAGCCGGAGAGGTTGGCGATGTTGTCACCGCCAAATATTCTATTGATGATGAGTTGGCTCAGGGAATCAACGAAGATCTGGGCGAAGGCATATTTGTGAGCCGCGAGGTCTCTGTCACAACGGATTACGATAATGGACGTAAAATTGGTGGGGTTTCGTCGAACAGAGAGTTGTTTCTAAAGATTAGAGGGAAGAAGCATGGTCTCACCGAAGAAGAACTAAAGAGCTTCACTGAGATAAAAACTGAAGCTGACGCGAAGGCTCTTAGTGCTTCAGCTTCAGCAGCGCATCAAAAAGCCGTGGCGGAAGAAGCAGCTGCCGCCACTGCAGCAGCTAGGGAACCGGTTACGCTTCAACCGCCGCAGATAATTGGCGCAGCGAATGAGGTCGCCCCATACTTTAAAGGGCCTGAAAACTGGAATGATAAGCTAGCAGGATACATTTGGTTGAAATATCTCAGTAGTCGTCTCCCAAAGTTCCTATATTACAGCGAATATTATACTCTTCCTTCGAGAATCGACATTGAGAATCTTAACGCTGGAAGCCTTGACGACGAATCTTTGAAGACTGCAAAAGCACTCGTTGAATTGGCAGATCTCAATATTAAAGAAGTTACAAATGCTACAAACTTCGAACGTTTTGTGTCCGAGTTGGAAGCGACAGGAAATGAGATCACGCAACAGCTATTCAAGTATTGGACGACCAATCAAGATCTTCGGATCCGATTTCAGATAGACAAGAAGGATGTTGGCGGCGCGATGCACCACATACTTGATATAAGAGTCGAAAACCTCAAGCATATGATTACTCTGCCATTGCGTAATCGGAGTAAGGGATTCAACTGGTTTTTCTCTTTTATTGTCTGGTTTAGCAAAATCCAAGAGGATCTGGATAACGACTATGTGATTCTATTGGACGAACCAGGGTTGAGCCTTCATGCATCTGCCCAGGCCGATCTACTGCGCTTTTTTGAAGACATGGGCGCAAACTATCAAATCATCTACACCACACATTCACCTTTCATGGTCGAATCCGACAAGCTTTCTCGGGTAAGGACCATCTTCGAAGATGAGACCGCAACTCAAATTACCGATGCGATCCAACAAAGAGACTCCGATACTCTCTTTCCACTACAGGCGGCGCTTGGATACGACATTGCTCAGAATCTCTTTATTTCTAAGCGAAATCTCCTAGTCGAAGGCCCTGCTGATCTTGTGTTCCTTGGTATTATGAGTTCAGTTCTCGAAGCCGAGAAAAGAGTTCATCTTCAAGACGATATTACGATCGTTCCGGTAGGAGGATTGGATAAAGTTGCTTCTTTCATCGCGCTTTTAAAAGGCACCAAACTAAACGTCGTATGCCTCCTCGATACTTTTACGGATCCAAGTGGAAAACAGAGAGTTGAAAACCTGATTCAGCATAAAATTATCAGAGAAAAGGATGTCAGATTTTTCGATGAATTTGCATCCGTGAAAGCTGGTCCCGCTGATTTGGAGGACATGTTTGAGAAAAGTGAATACCTAGCGTTCTTCAATGGTGCCTTCGACGAGCACCCAGACCTCAAAACTGCAGATTTGCCTGATTCTTCCGAACAAATAATTCCACAGATAAACAAAATCCTGAAGGTTAAACGTTACAATCACTTCCGCCCGTCGTCGTTTGCCGCTCGACAGAATTTAACGGCAGCCAATTTCAGCCAGGGTACTCTAAAGCGTTTCGAGGACATGTTCAAAGAGATCAACTCCCGTTTCTGAATATGTCTGCCTCAGCCTCCATCGTCTCCAAAGTATAGAACTACGCCTACGTCCTCAAAAACGCGGGGGTCGGTTACTGCGACTACGTCGAGCAGATCACCTACCTGCTTGTCCTCAAGATCGCCGAGCAACATCAAATCGTCGCCGAAGTTGAAGCCCGCACAACCGAAATTGACCCCCTCGAAGCCCAAATCACCCGCTCGAATCGTCTGCGTCAATCCACGCTTGCGGCTGCATTCCGTGGCAAGCTTGAAGATCGCTCAACTTCAATAGAACATCACGATCATGTCAGAAACTATATCAAGATTCATTGAGGCCCAAAACAACCTTGTTGTACAGCATTCGGATTTCTCCTTGCGTGCTCTGTTCGACATGGCGGAAGAAAATTCAATCGACCTCACCCCGAAGTATCAACGACGAGACCGCTGGAATAAGGAAAAGCAATCCGCCCTCATCGAGTCCTTCATTCTCAATGTTCCAGTGCCCCCTGTATACTTGTCGGAGGATGATTTTGGAAAATATTCTGTAATTGATGGGAAGCAGCGAATTACGGCGATACGGGACTTCTTGTCCGGTGAACTTCGGTTAACAGGGCTCACTAAATTTCCCGAGTTGGAAGGTTGCCATTTCTCGGATCTTCCGCCGCAGCTAAGGAATGCGCTGTCAGTGCGACCATATATCCGAGTCATCACTCTGCTCCGGCAAACGAACCCAGATCTAAAGTACGAAGTGTTTTTGAGGCTTAATACTGGGGGGGAGAAGTTGCTTTCTCAAGAAATCCGAAACGTCGCGTTTTCTGGCCCTCTCAACGACTTGCTACTCACTCTCTCTGCGAATGATTTCTTGCGGAGTCAGATGAAGATCAAAAACGAGTCATCTACGGCCTATCGAAATATGGATGACGTAGAGCATGTTCTTAGATTCTTTACGATTGCAGATCGATGGCAGCAGATCGGACAAGTGCTGAGCCAAGAGATGGACCGCTACATGCAAGAAAACAGGTTCCCCTCCAGCCGTGCACTCAATGACATGGCGCAAAGATTTGAGTTTTCACTCAATGCTTGCGAGGCGATATGGGGCAATAAGGCCTTTTACAAACCTCAAGCTGGGGGATGGCGCAGCCAGTTCATTTCGCCACTCTATGACGCCGAGATGGTTGCGGTTCTTGATTTCACCGACGCTCAGATTAGTTCAATCCGGCACAATCGAACCCGATTCCTAAACGCCTTTTCCCGAGTGTTTCAGGATGACACGGAATTCGAGAAAGCGGTGACACGAGCAACAAACAACCCTAACAGTATACGTAGGAGGATCTCTACCGTACGCTCGCTCCTTTCACAGTATTGCTGATCAAATGAGTGCCGCCCGATCGACTTTCTGTAATCGGATTGCTACCATCAGGTCAGCAATTGACGATTTCAGACTTCAGGACCTCCCTGCGACGCCGGCAAATCTTGCACATAATCGGTCGGCGAGGGTGATTCGCAACGGACTTGCTGTTCAGGCATTTAACACTTTTGAGGATTTTACCCGCGGTCGAATGAGGGAAGTTCTCTCACAGATCAGCGCTTCTTCACCGGCCTTTTGCCACCTTCCAGATGCCTTCCAGAAGGCCGCAACTGTCGACATAATGGCCGCCGTTCAGTTTCAGTTAAAGCTGCAGGAGCCAGCCAACCGAATCGCGTTCACGCAGACATCGTGTGGTGATGTTTTTTCAACCTCTACGGGAGCGATCAGCATACCTGCTCTAGGATTTTTCCACTCCAGTTCAAATATTACAAAGGATCAATTCAGGGATGCGCTCGTGGCTTTTGGCGTCGACCAACCTTGGACGCAGATTTCTGGGCTTTGTTCTAGGATCGGTGTCTCAGGTATTCCTGCGCAAGACCTGTTCATAGATCTCGCTAATCGCCGGCACACGGCAGCGCACGACCCAAATGCCTCCGTTTCCGAACTCGACTTAAGGCAATCGTTGCGGGACGCGGTTAGTCTGGGAAGTTGCTTTGATATTCTTCTTACCCACTGCTCTGCGCGGCTTAGTTCACTCTTGGCCAAGCCTACATCACCGATTCTGGGCGGCCATGGCTCGCTCCCGATCCGCTTTATAAAACATGCCGGAGGTAGGTATGGCGAAATAAAAGAACTCGGAAGCAAGTTTTTTCGCACCGCCACGGATTATGCGACTCTTATCCCGGCTGCTTCAGCTCGCGCAGCAAGGGAGGGTGCAATCCTAGCCATATTTGATGACAGGAGTCATCTAGTTCAATGGTACCTGCCGTAATCGGTGATGACTCAGAATCATACTTTACACTTCCCAAATGCCCAACGACTCCTCCGAATTGTGCACTCCGTGTCTGCTTTTGCTGGGTAAGGAGAGCTTTCACTTGAGAGAAAGGGTGTCAGAAACGCAGCGCCTCCTCAATGCCAAGAAGCTTCGATTTCTCTTCATTTCTCTTAATTGGTTTGGCACTTGTCATACTATTGGTTGGCTCGTGGGTTCATATCTCCGCACCCATCAGCAGGCAGCGTGATGGAGCGGTTCATCGGCAGTTGACGAGGGTTGGCGGGTCGTTGCCACTCGCGACAGCGGCTCGGCGTTGGAGTTTCACCAAGAGCGCAGGCTTAATTGCTAGCAACTGAACTCGGAGCGAAAGTTACCGATAGCCTTTTCAAGGCGATCCAGATTGAGCCAGAGCGGTTTTGCGTAGGGTTCCAAAAACTCATCCTTGAACTTGAGAAGCAGCGTCTCCAAATCGGATTCGGTCTTAAATTTTATCTGTTCACCGCGATGCTCGGGCCTATCGCGAGGAAGTAAATGCCAGTAGGGAACGCAGCAGGGATGCCCTCCAGCGTCATATTTTTTGTCACCTATTCCAAGGACCACACTCAAAGCCTGCGGGACCAATTCCGGCTCGTAGCTGACTTCCAAAAAGATTCCGAAGCGAGAGAACATAACGCCTCCGATTTCATTAAGGCCGGTCTCGGTAAAGCCATTATCTTCCAGGTATTTTCCTAAAACACGTCGACAGGTCGGCGCGAAATACGGGCAGATTAGTTTCTCCCAACCGTTCATATTCGGAGTCCTCATGGGCGGCCAAGGACGGACATTACTTCCGATGGCGAAACGGTTTCGTAGGGAATGCCGCGACTATTAAGCCGCAACAGTTCCGATCCCGTTAGATCAAACTGCGTTCGCAGCGCAGGATTTCTCAAAGGGTCTTGGCCAATGTAGCGGAAGCTGTCCCCTTCGTTAATGCGAGCGCGAAGAGCGCCGTCATTGAGTTTGTAACGCTGCTGAGCGGTCATCGACGCCCACTCGTCAGCAGTCGATCCGAAGGGGATTGTTCTCGCGCCGGTCTGCTCTGCAAACGGTATGACCCGCTGAGCCATATTTTCGCCGAGGACTGTCGTCTTTGCGGCACCAAGCGATATTGTCTGCCTTACCTCTTGGAATACGGCGCTAGATTCTCCTCTGAGCGCTGTACCAACTCCTGATGCTCCAGGTATCAACCCCGTCGCTGATAACACAAGCTCCGAACCATTTTTCAGGTTGAGACCATTCTCTCCGATGTCATAAGCCGCCTTGCTGGCGCTATATCCGCTAAAGGCAATATCCCTCGCTGCGGAATATCCCTGCATGCCGGGGATGAAATAGGATCCCACCTGCCCAACCAGTCCTGCGATCTGTTGGGTTGTATTGTCGTATTGTCCAAATCCCCCCAAGGCGACTCCTGTTGCCGTCCCCTTTCCGATCCGTCCGTCCGCATCGTACTGATTGACCGGATCACCGTTGCAGTAGGAATAAAGGTCCATGCTGGCCACATGGCCCTCGGGGTCGGGGCTGATGAATGCCCTCAGTGGGCTGCCATGCAGCAATCCCAGCATAAGGAAGGTGCCGATGAGTCTTTTCATGGATGTAAGTGGGGGGTGTTGGGGAGGAGATGCCCATCAGGGCGAGAGATTTGTCGGATTCGCCCAAGGGTTGCTGGTGCTGCAAGCCGAAAGCAATATTTCGTGATGTTCGCTATTCCCATAGTACTGCATTACCAACATTATGCGCAAATTGTCTCACTTTAGCGTATTAAGCTTTTTCATATTCATTAACGTCCAGAAATTCTGATTAAAATGAAAGTTATACCACTTATCTACTTCGAGTCTATCGATTCCTTCTTTTACCAATTTACGGAGTGCATCGGCATCATAGATTCCAGTTATTGCAGCCAATCTCTTAAAGCCTTTATATTGAGTTGCTCTTAAGAAAAGAGGGAATTCTCGGATATAAGTTGCGTAGTGGAGGGTTTGAGGGTACCAACGAGCGTTCGGAGTGACGAACGCCATCATCAAGACAAGCAACTCAGCCTGAATTACATCTGTGAATGGGATATCTTTACGATCAGCTTGACGTTTCAAAAGTTCTGCCGCTGGACTATTAAGCTTTCTTCCCTCTGGAGCCAAAACGGACTGGAGGGTTTGCGAATATGCAAAGAAACAGTCGAATTTTTCGAAACGCTCATCTGTATACCGTTCAGTCTCCGGCATAATATAGCGCGAAGTGAAAACATCATGAAGAGTTTCGTAGGAACTCGTTTTTAAAAGAGCAGCCACAATGTAAAGAAAAGTTTCATAGACAAACAATGAATGTGCTTCAAACCATACATCGTTCCATGAATTAATCTCGGGAGGCCTCGATTTCAGCTCTCGAAGTCGCTCTAATAACTCGATAATTGCATCATTGAATTCAGTCGATGGTAGTGCTGCTCCCTCTAAAAGAATCCAATCAATAATATGATTTCTGACATGCGACAACTCAGCACAGTCAGCCAGAACCTTCTCCCCAAGTGATTCAACATTGGGACGATCTCGAACCCGAAGAGAATCAGCATACTCGATACAAGTATCAAAAAAATCAGATCTGTACAGCGGGATGCCAGGCTTTCCTTGCAGGATAGCCTGTTTCAGTATATTTATTTTCGCTAGCGCAGGACTAGCTGGCGATGTCGACTCAGTTCTAATGTAGGCTGGAACTTTACCTAGCTTAGGTTTTACGTGAAATGGCTTTCCGTAAAGTAGCCTTATCAGCTGTTCCCAATTATTATTGGCTGATTCTGGTGTAGAAAAATCGATCCAGATCCTTGATTTGAGGAAGATTGGCAAATAGGGTTCACCTTGGTTATCAAATTGGCATACGATTGGTATAAATTTTGACTGCTCAACCTTTTCATAGACTTCCTTTGAAATAATCTGCGACTCTGTCCCTACCCCAGCCATCCGAGCATCTGCTTTATCAGAGTAGGCCTTGTCACATACAAGAAGTACATGGGAAACACTGTTGTCAGTAACCATGCGCTCCATAAAGGCATATTTATCGTGTCCTTCTTTTAAGTCGTAGATATCAAGTACTACATCGACTCCATTAGAAATCAGTTGCTCCGCCCAATTCTGAACTAATGCTTGATGTCCAGGTGAACTCCAACTGTAGGATATAAATACTTTAGGGTTTCTGTCAGTCATTTTGATATATATATGATTCTAGTTATAATAGTAACATTGGAGTGAGTAATTTCCATCAGGCAGTAAAATGATGGGTGATACTATCCTTTGGCCTAATGCTGAAAACCTATTTTCGTCATTTAGGACAAACCCATGCTTTAGGGATTCACGAATTGAGGAATTCTTAAATGAAACAATTTGCGGATCAAAGGAAAAATAACTCATATCTATTCAGAGGCTTCGATTGCACTTTAACTCTCTCAAATAGGTGGAACGTACCATGCTATTGGTTTGCTCGTGGATTCATATATCGCCTAATCGAGAATCCTCCGTTTTCTAACCCTAATTCTTTTAAGTCAATTGTGTTAGAAATTGAAATTGCTCTTTGAGTTGTTGTGTTGCCTTTTATAATTAACTCACCATCAGTGTGAATAGTAGCTAGAACTTTATCCTGAAATACAATTTCACAGTCACCGGCTGAGATCGCTTCCGACGATGGATTTACGATTCCAGAAAAAATCATAGTTCCATCTGCGAGGTTAAATGTGTCCGTTACTGACATTTCGAAATCATTCATTTTAGTGGTCCAATCCCAATAGGGTACGATGCCGATCCATGAAGTTCGCGACATGGTCTTCCGCTCCTTGTATGCCAAGTCTATCGATGATTCCAAGACGTTCCTGTGTTCCATGGAGAAATTCCTCCATTGCCGCAACCTTGCTTGGATTCTCGCGTAATATAATACTTGTGCGCCCTGACCCGCCAACACTTGCTTCAGCACCTACTGAATTAAGGAACCGTAATTCCTCTGATCCCTGTGTCGCAATTGTAATCGTTCGCCCTTTCAAACGCATAGCGTCGAGCAGCTCAGTCATAGCCCTAGCACCACCACTGCCCAAATTTGAAATGAACATGCTTTCCTTTGCGGCATATCCGAATCCATCGGATATTCCCCCCACTCTGGAGAACGAACCAATCTTTGCTGCTATACCTTCTCCTCCTAGAAACAGCCCACCTATGTTTGCCGCCGTATATCCTATACGATAGCCAACAGAAACATCGTCTCCACCAGTCAGGGCTATTCCTACACTTTTGAAATCCTGATTTTTTAGCTGTAAAGCAAGGTTTCCTAAACCATTACCAACATTTTTCAGGCCCTGCCATTGGTCAGCGTAAATATCTGAAACGGAATTATTGTAGTAACCAAACCCTGATGTAATGCCGTAGGCAGCTGAACCGACTCCGTTGTAAGCAAGTGCGCCCAAGCCAAACGCTGTATCCTTAACCGCTCCACCAACCCCTTTCCCAACTCTCCCATCGGCATCGTACTGATTAATGGGATCGCCGTTGCAATAGGAGTAGAGGTCCATGCTGGCCACATGGCCCTCAGGGTCGGGGCTGATGAATGCCCTCAGTGGGTTGGAGATCAACAATCCTAGGAGCAGGACGTAGCCGAGGAGGTGTTTTTTCATGGTTGTGCGTGGGTGGGGGGGTGGGGGGAGATGCCCATCAGGGCGAGCGATTTGTCGGATTCCTCCAGAGTTTGCTGGTTCTTGATCTGGGCTGCACGCTGTTGACTCTCAAGATCAGCCATGATCTTCCGGTCACGCTCGAGCTGAGCTGATGCGATGGATGCTGACCGGCTATCTGAGGTCACTCTCGCGATTGCTGGCATCATGAGAGATCGCACCCCATTCATGGAGGATTCCGATGCCATAATCTCCTCGGCGGATGGTGCAGAGGTAGTCTTGGCGAATGGGGATATTTCTAGAACACGAGCGCTGCTCCGTTGGACCATGACATTGCGGATATGGTTTTGCTGCTGTTGCTGCTCATCGAGAGCGCTCCAAAAGTCAGCCTCTGCCTGCAGGCTCTCTCTCTGCTCTCTCTCAATGATATCCTGATACGCTCGGGGAGATTCAGTGTTCCTCTTGTGCAGTTGGCTGCTGATACCCCGGAACTCAGGGACAAGCGCAGCAGCAGCCTCGAACGCTTCATTGCCCTCCTGGGCTCGGCTGCTTGCATAGAGGCAGGCACAGCGATCCTGTAAAAACCCGGCCAGCATCTGCTGTGGGGTCTGGTTCTTAAGGTATCCGAAGTCTGCCTGATCCTGCTTACTGATCCGGTAAGGCCAGCGCTCGTAGTAGTCGTCATGAGGTGTCGTAAAGAAGGATCGAGTGCTCTCCACATTGAATCTCTCCTTCCCGTCATCCCATCGGACAAAGCTATGCCCCTTGGTATGGACGTAGTAGAGCGGGTATCCGAGTCTCCTGCCCACGGCCACAAAGATGGCCGGCAGGGAGGAACAGACTCCTATTCTGCGTTCTACGATGCCGTTGAGGAATGTATCACGGGCATCCTGACGGAACTCATCGGGATGGTCCTCGATATAGCCATATCCCTTGGCAAAGAGGGCCTTTAGCTCTGGGTTGTATCCGATCCCCTGCCTCTCTCTGAGGAATCCGAAGAGGACATACATCTTCCACTCCGACTCGGAATGTACATCCGGGAACTTCTCCGGATGGGTATGATACAGAGGAGTGAACCGCTGGAGGTCCTGATCGGCCTGCTTGGCCCACTGATCGATGATCGCAAGGTCCTTCTCCACATCGAGCTGGTCACTACCCACAAGCCCCTTTGCACAGAGGAGGTTCATCCGGGCCATCTCCACATTCTGGAGCTGATCAGCGGGAACTTGAAGAAGGGCAGCGAGTGTCCTTGGCTGCTGGAAGGACGGGCTTGATGCTACAGACAGCTGCTGTCCGGAGGACACTCCTGCCACGAGAGAGATACCTAGCAAAATACAACTGAGCTGAAATCCTATCCGAAATGGAGTGGTCTTCATCTCGCGTTTTGCAGGGCGGCTAGCCAAAGGTGAGTCGATGGATCATCCTAATACTGATAGGTTTGTTTTTGACTTCACTGAAATGAGTTGCTTGCCTCTTTAGCACATCGTGCAACAAGTCGCATACCTACCTGAGTTTTTTGCCAATGCCCACCAAAAGCACACGCGCCCAAGGGGGATACGGCAGGTTATACGGGGAGAAGCGCTCCGAGGCGGGCATGGCGTTGGTGTGTTGAGTCAGATGTAGGCGATATTTGGCCCCACTCGCGGCAGTGCATGGCTAGATTTCTGGAACTTCCTCCCTCTTGATGTGAGTCATGGCGCGGGAGGTTGATCCGGTTATCTGGCCCCTCTTCCTATGGGGCGGTTCGTAGCCGAGAAGCTTCGATTGCACTTCATTTCTCTCAAATAGGTGGCACGCGCCATGCTATTGGTTGGCTCGTGGGTTCATTTCCACGTATTCCAAAGGTGAAGAAAAATCACCCCTCGCCATCATCCAGCCGAGTAGCGCGACCTGAGCCCAGCCTGCAATCTTCAAGGAAAGAGATCGCCGCCCTTGTTTATGATTCTTTAAGAGAGCGTTCACTTTAATGGGAATGGTTTCAGAAAGATAGAACTTCTTCAATCATGGGAGTTTCGATTGCACTTCATCTCTCTCATATAGATGGTATGCCCCGCGCTATTGGTTGGCTTGTAGTTTTATTATGTATTACCCCTTGCCGGACCGCTTAGAAAAAGTATTTGTTACAGAATGCAAAGCAGCTTGTTCACAAGCTGAGCTCATTGCTGGTTCATCAGCCTATCTGCAAAACCCCTCAGTTCTTCCTCATTCATTTCAAATTCAGGACCCTCCTCCATTACGACGACTTCCATGATTTTTTCACGAAGCCCTTCATCGAGGTTCCGAATCTCCGAAAGATATTTGGAGTAAGCCCACCGCGACAAGCGTACTATGTCGTATCCACGGTTGGCTTCTTGAAGAAGTTCTAGTCCGAACTGTCTGCTCGTATAGTTCATAGCCCGAGCTCTCTCGCTGTTGGTGGATAGTGTTGGGAATTAACAGTTTGACCGTTAATCATCTTTGGGTGTACGCGGCTCACATTGCCCGCTTGATATCCCAGACATAATTCCGCTGAAAACCTGGAATTTTTATTGCGCCTGACTCAATAAAGCTAACCAGCGTCGATAGATTAAAATCGTTCGGCGATGCGGTAACCTCGTATTCCCGCACCTGATAGTCGTCATTATTGATGTCTTCTTCTTCGTCGAACCAAGTCTTTGTTGAGTTGTCGATTCCATTCTTCATCATATGATTATAGGATTGATAGAAGTATGAATGGACCCATCATTTAAAAGCAATGTAAAAGTAACTCTTGCGTGTTATCATGTGTTGTATAGTGGATTGGATCCTGCTTGTAATCGACATGCCATCCAGTGAAGATGTTGGCGTCATGCACAAAAGATCGGGCTTTTGTGCTTGGATATCTAGTCGGAAACAACCGAAAAATATCTGAGTTATTGCACTTCATCTCTCTCAAATAGGTGGCACTCCCCATACTATTGGTTGGCTCGTAGGTTCATTTTTCATATTTCCTGAATTGATCTAAACCGATCATAGGAAACAGTACAAATCCATGCTATGCAGATTGTAAGCCATAAAAACAACTGCATCCAACTTTTAGGTTTTCTAAAGCCTTCAGTAAATAAATCGACTACTATTTTTATAATCCACGCTATATTTACAAAAAAGAATGATATTATTAAAGGTAATTGCCCCAAGAAATGAATCAAAAAGCTTTCATCTGATTCCGTTCTTCCCCAGAGAGGAATCATTAGTTGGTCGATAGTCGGCCAACTCAAAGAGGCTAAGAATATGTATAATATTACTCCTAAAGTATTTGCTAAGATCCAATATTTATTTTTATTAAACACTCTAGAATACGTGGTAGTTAGCTTATTGAGCTTTATTAAGTATTGCTGCATTTGCATCATTCCATCCATTAGCCCACCACTGAGGTTGGGATTTTGTTCCAAAGTTCGAGGAGTTCCAAATTGCGTAGCCCCACCCCGCTATATCAGTACCGAATAAGGTAAATCCTGCACCGCGCATATAAGTTCCTACCGAAATATTCGATAAATCAGTAAGTGCAGGTTGAAAAATATTCCGGGCAGGAGCCAAATTTCCTTGCCCTTGATTTCTTTGATAATCGTATGGACCGTACTGCCCTATATCTCTTTTTATTCCAGAAATATTATAAGGCCCATTTGCCTGACCTGCATCCAATACAGCTGGGAGATTAGCAGTTAGTGGAGCATAGAAAGCTTGACCACTCCCAGAGTGTAGAGTTACAGCCCCAGAAGGAATCATTGGATCTCTTTGAAAACTCGTGAAAGATGTTGCTTGGTTCCATGAGGTTGGAGCTGGCGGAGTATAAATAGGAACTGATGTATTGCCACTTCCGAATGAAGCTCCAAAATAACTCGTTAATCCAGTCGTAATAGCCTTATTTAAAGGAGCAAGAGTGGTTTGATTGAGCAAGGTATCTTGTAGAATCAGCGAACTTGCCGTCTGTGTTAGAGCCGTTAATGGATTTAATAATCCAGCATAAGCACCTGCTGTTGAAACTGCATTGTAGTCTTGCCCAGTTATAGCCCCCTTCCCGACCCTCCCATCGGCATCGTACTGGTTGACCGGATCTCCGTTACAGTAGGAGTAGAGGTCCATGCTGGCCACATGGCCTTCAGGGTCGGGGCTGATGAATGCCTTCAGAGGGCTGGATAGGAGCAATCCCAGCAGAAGGAAGGTGCCGATGAGTCTTTTCATGGTTGTACGTGGGTGGGGGTTTGGGAGGAGATGCCCATCAGAGCGAGAGATTTGTCGGATTCCTCCAGGGTTTGCTGATTTTTGATCTGGGCTGCTTGTTGCTGCTTCTCAATGTCCGCGAGGACCTTCTGGTCTCGCTCGCGCTGAGCTGATGCGATGGATACCGAGCGGCTATCTGAGGTCACTCTCGTGACACTTTCCGGCACTATGAGAGATCGCACCCCATTGATGGAGGTTTCCGATGCCATGATCTCCTCCGCAGATGGTGCTGAAGGTGTCGCCGCGAATGGTGACCGCATCGGCGGCACAGGGGTGTGCCGTTCTAGCGCCGTATTCCTGATGTGGCTCCGCTCCTGTTGCTGCTGATCAAGAACACTCCAAAAGTCAGCCTCTGCCTGCAAGGTCTCCCGCTGCTGTCCTTCAACGATATCCTGATAGGCTTTTGGCGACTCAGGGTTCCCCTTGTTCAGCTGTCCACTGATGCCCCGGTATTCGGGAGCAAGTGCTGCGGCAGCCTCGAATATCTGATTGCCCTCCTTGACCCGCCCGCTGGCGTAGAGGCAAGCACAGCGGTCCTGCAGAAACCCCGCCAGCATCTGCCGGGGAGTCTGTGATTTCAGATATCCGAAATCCGCGACATCTTTCTGGGTAATCCGATAGGGCCAGCGCTCGTAGTAGTCATCATGAGGGGTCGTGAAGAAGGATCGGGTGGTCTCCACATTGAATCTCTCCTTCCCGTCATCCCACCGGACAAAGCTATGCCCCTTGGTATGGACGTAGTAGAGCGGGTATCCGAGTCTCCTGCCCACGGCTACAAAGATGGCTGGAAGGGAGGAACAGACGCCCATTCTGCGCTCCACGATTCCATTGAGAAAGATATCGCGGGCATCCTGCCGAAACTCATCGGGATGCTCCTCGATATAGCCATATCCCTTGGCAAAGAGAGCCTTCAGATCCGGGTTGTATCCGATCCGCTGTCTCTCTCTGAGGAATCCGAAGAGGACATACATCTTCCACTCCGACTCGGAATGTACATCCGGGAACTTCTCTGGGTGGGCATAATACAAAGGAGTAAAGCGCTGGAGATCCTGTTCGGCCTGTACGGCCCACTCATTGATGATGGACAGATCATGCTCCACATCGAGCTGTTCACTTCCAACGAGTCCCTCGGCACAGAGGAGATTCATCCTAGCCATATCAACCTTCTCCAAGTGATCAGTCGGAAGCCCAAGAAGGGCAGCGAGTGTCCTTGGCTGCTGGAAGGAAGTAGATGATTCTGCAGGCCGTAGCTGCGCAAATACCATTCCAGACACGAGATAACCCCCAAGCAGGGTACATCCGAATTGAAATCCTATCCGAAAAGGAGTGGTCTTCATCTCGTGTTTTTGGGTAACGCTAGCTGTACCGTTTTTTCAGTGGGCGGTTCGTAGCCGACAAGGAGCCTTGGGAAGGCTGCTTGGTCATGCGAAGCAGTCCGAGCCCCTGCTCGGATGCCTGGTCGGGGACGACCGGCAGACAAAAGCTTCGATTGCACTTTATCTCTCTCAAATAGGTGGCACGCGCCATGCTATTGGTTGGCTTGAAAGTTTATTTCAATACAGTTAGATGGAACCCGTTGGGTTTTAAACCATCCATTGTTTAACTGTTTGAACAGCTTCGTTTAAAGCCTGCTCAAGTTGCTCTACAGGGACATTCCAATCTCGTCTCTGGTTATTATAATCCCAAGCATGTATAGCCGCTTTTGAATCTACTGGTAAATCAACCCAGACTTGATATTTTTTGCCTATTGAGCTAATAACATCTACAGATCTAATGTCTTCCCCTTGATGCTGTCGATATAGGGTGAGGTTGTATGATTTAGCCCACTCAGAGATTATAGGATCAATTTTCTGATAGCTCATTGTAGCGGCACATGACATGCTATATGCCGGCTCGTGGGTTCATTTAATTCTACCACGGCGGGTAATAGTAATTATTATTTACGATTATATTAGTTCCATTGTAGTTGCTAAGAGATATTACACTTCCGTTATTTGTATACGCTAGCACATTAACTCCATAAATCATCGAAACTGCAATAGGCGGGTCTTCAAAGTTCTTTACAGGACTAGTCATAGAAGGTCCTTCTCCATCAAAAATAATTTCAATTGCCCGGGGGCCGCTCCAGCGTATGTAGGGCACATCGTTACCAGAATAGATAAGATACTTTTTACCCCGCCATATTTGGGTGAACCAAACGTGAGAATTCTTTGTTTTGTCCTTCGGTACTAAAGAATGAGGAAAGAGATAGATATGATAAAGAGGATCTTGGGTAATGAGTATGCCGCTACTCAAAACGACAAGATCATATTTCCCGTCTGGTGATGGTACACTTACTCCCCATCGATAAACTGGAAATAAGAAAGAAACTCCGTAACAGATTATCGTTATCCCCATTATGAGAATAATGGTGAAAATAACAATCTTGGAGATTCTTTTCATATCAGATTAAGGGGTAATTAGAGATAATTCTATTGATCGACTAAATATCATCACCCTGATTATTTCCATTTTGCTAGTTGCGCAGACAAAGGGTCACTTTTTGGCGTTGTTGGTTGAAAGGATGCAGTGTAATCCCGAACGCCCAGAGTCCCATAATTTTGAATTGCAGATGCGCCATTGGCAATATCACCTTGGTTAATATTGCCATTGCCTTCACGCTTTCCCTCTATTGCATTTTTTCCATATTTTAGACCATCTGCCACTAATAATAATGTACTTGCTGAAAATCCGGCAGCTACACCTGTAGCACCATATAAGAAATTCCCAGCTGGATCATATATTTGCGATCCGTTTTTTATATCAGCAACTTTGTAATCATTGGGACCTCCGAGCCTCCAGTAATACGCAAAGGATACACTTGTGGCAGTTTTATCAGCTGCGGCAAAAACCCCTCCAAGAAGAGGTGCAACACTAGATACCGAACTAGGCCTCCAAGAGTCTACTACTCCTTGAGGATTTACATTTGAAGGAACAGGTATTGGAACTTGTGTATATTTCTGAACATTATATCCGTACATCTGAGTGTAAATCTTTGCTTGGGCATCATTTTTCACATAAGTCATTGGCATCCATGTTACGTCGTTCGGGTATGTAACCGTGATGACTGGATACTTCCCATCGGCATCGTACTGATTGACCGGATCACCATTGCAATAACTGTATAAATCCATGCTAGCCGAGTGGCCGAGCGGATCTGGACTCAAGAACGTGCCGCTATCTGGGGCGTAGTAGCGTGCACCTAAGTAATAAAGCCCGGTTGCATCAATATAATGCCCACGCCATCCAATGAGATTTCCCAGAACACTACTGGCGTTAATCGGAGTCGCGGCACTACTGCCTGCCAACGCACCATATCCATCACTCTGGGTCGGGTTGACTCGCTCGCTCCCGCTCGGCTCGCCCTTCGTTGGCACTTCGGGCTGTGCTGTCGCACAGTCTATCCGGGCCGTCCCCACGGCCACGTATTCCAAACGTGAAGAAAAATCACCCCACACCATCATCCAGCCCAGCAGGGCCACTTGGGCCCAGCCGGAAATCCCGAAGGAAAGAGATCGACGCTCTTGTTTCCTGTTGATGATGAAGGGTTTCATTCAACGTAGGAAGTTTACATCTTTAAAATCAAAAAAGTAAAACCCTATTCCACTTTCAACGCCCCTTAATCATTAGGGCTAACTGGGCAATTGAAATAACTAGAAGTATTATAGTGAGCCCAAATAGCCCCCATGTGAGTCGAATAACTGCTTTTGTTTGATGCTCTGCTTCTCTACTCAGTTTTGTTAGAATACAAGCAAATTTACCTATAACTGTATTAAGTGCTATGGCGTTAGCCTTTGGATTAGTACCCGATGTACATTCTTTGTTAATAACATCAATATCATTAATAAGTTCTTCAACCGTTTTAACTAGATCTCCAGATGGTGATTTATTCATGTTGTTTTAGAAGCTTCGATTGCACTTCATCTCCATAAATAGGTTGGCACGGACAATGCTATTGGTTGGCTCCTAGGTTCATTTTTTATTTTTCGACTTTTTTTGAATCCAATTCAAAAATAAACCTAAACAAGGCATAAATATCCACCAAGATAGTATTCCTAAAATAAATCCTATTATTATTGATGGTCCTGTAGAAATAAATCCTTTTTGATCTAAAAATACTATTAGTAATGTAAAAACCAATACTTGTAAAGATACTAGAGTTGCTTGAAAAAGATTCATTTTAATTTTTCCATTTTGCCACCCGACTTGAAAGCGGATCACCACTTGGAGATGTGCCGTTGTTTGGGTTATTTACTGATGATATGCTTGAACTTGATCCAATTTGACCGATTCCACTTAGCAAAGATGTTAAAACAGATCCGCCTAATGGAGTTGGTAATGCTGCCTGAAGTCCGTATGTACCAATTAGAGTTCCCTCGCTGGCACCCATTGTCAGTGAGGCAGTAGAAAATGCAGCATTTAAAAAACCACCATTTTTTGCCACCATCGCAGCCCCTCTATCTAATGTATTTGCAATTGGCAAATATGTAGCTGCATTCGCTCCGCTTAAACTATTTTGTCCTATTTCATAATACCCAATTTTTCCTAACATTGATGAACTCGCGACTTGAGCTGATGTAGATGTTGCTGTTAGCGCAGTTGCGCGGATTGCAGTGGTCGCAAATCCAGCACCAATCGAACCTACGATGCTTATACTGGCATCAGTTAAATTGGCTGCCTGAGATGACATGCCAAGGGATTGCAAGCCTTGTGAAGTAAATGAAGCTGTAGGGGTGTCATAATAAGCCTGCCGCAATCCTGTCTGTATTTGGTCTAACCCGTGCGCACCTATTGCAACTCCCGCCGTAACGCCAGCGACACCCAATACGGGGCCTACACCTGTTGGCGCTGTAGCTATACCTCCGCCTGCCGATGCCGCAGCCAGTGTGTACCCAGCTGCTGTTTCGCCAACTCCACCACCTGCACGTACAACCCCGAATACTTGATTCCAACTCCGTCCATCTGGATCAAAATTATTCACCGGATCGCCATCACAGTAGGAATACAGATCCATGCTCGCGGAGTGACCAAATGGATCCGGGCTCAGGAACGTGCCGCTATCTGGGGCATAGTAGCGTGCACCGAGATAATAAAACCCAGTGGGGTCAATATAATGCCCACGCCATCCGAGCTGGCTGGCGACATTGGCCCCAGCAATCAATGCGCTGGGCTTCGTGGTCCCAGGCAGGGCTCCGTAGCCGTCACACTGGGTCGGGTTCCATGTAAAGGTGGTGCCACTGAGTGTCCCCTCGGTATGTCCGTAGGTGTCGGAGAGGAGGTAGGTGGCTGAGGAGGTGCTCTGGTTATAGATGGCCTCGACTCCGCCGCAGCCGTTCAGGCCTCCGTAGCGTCCATCCAGGTCGGGGCCGGTGACGTGCCAGTTGCGGACTCCGTTGACGGTGGTGACGAGCTCTAGGAATTGACTCGCTCGCGCCCGCTCGGCTCGCCTGTCGCTTTGCTCGGGGCTACTCTTTGAGTAGTCTATCCGGGCCGTTCCCACGGCCACGTATTCGACTCCGAGATCGTAGGAGCTCTGAGCTAACGGGGGGTGATTGCCCCAGCAGATCATCCATCCGAAGAGGGCTACCTGAACCCAGCCGGGGATCATCTGAGAAAGAGGGAGCCGTGAATGCCGTGTCTGCTTTTGCTGGGTGAGGAGGGCGTTCACTTGAGAGAAAGGGTGTCAGAAACGAAGAAACTGCTTCAATCGCGGGATCTTTGATTGCATTTCATATCTTTCGAATAGGTGGCATGTACCGTGCTATTAATTGGCTAGTGGATTCAATTTTCTACACGTTGAAGCGTTAGAGTTACAGAGCTTGCGACGCATTGGCAGACAGTTGTGCCAGCGTCAATGCATGTTTTCCTCGCTCTTTCACACCGCCACTTCCCGCGAAGGATTCTAGTGCAATCTCGCGTTCAAGTGTGCCACGACTATTGTCGGGAATCTGGCTGGGCGATTCTGCGAGTTGAAGGGTAATTCCATCGGCGGGGCCGTTGGTCGCTTGTTCCATCTGCAAAAGCCGATCACGACCAAAGAACGAGCAGTAAGCCGGGCCAAAGTAAGTCAGCCAAAAGACACCAAGCAACTCGCGGGAGATGTCGAGGCTGGGTGTCGAAGGTTTCTTTGCACAGATCGTGCTCTTAAAATCGGCGTAGGCGTAAAACGCTCTGAAACTTTCGTTTCCTAGGCGGAACAATTCAATCACTTTGCGCAAATCAGGGCCGTACGTCATTCGCTCAGGGATGAAAATGGTCAGCAGATTCTGACGCTCTCTCCCGAAAGAGTCCTTTCCCGATTTGTAGTGCTGCACCTCAATTTCAACTTTCGTCTTCTCGAACTTACCTCGAACCCAGCGGCTATCTTCACGTTCTCCAAACTGAACCACGAAACTGCCTTCACCTCGTTTAGTATCAGCTTTCCGCCGGATCGGGTCGCTGTCGTCGATCTTCACCAAGCGATCACTGAGGATAGTTTCAACTGCGCGCAAGTAGTCGTCCCAATCCTTGGCTGACATCCAGGAACAAACGGAATAATGAGTGATCCACAATTCACTAGTCTTCATCGCGGCAAATCCATTCGGAATAGTGGATTGTTTAGATTGTCGAATGCATTCTGCAACGGTCTTGAGACCCTGGCACCTGGCGGCAAAGCAACATCCACGCGTCCACCTGACCCAACTAATTCGCCGTAGTCCCGAAGTTGTCGCGTTAGAGATTGATATTGAACATTCTTCGATTCGATTAAGCCCGTTGGAAAACCTGCTGGGTCTCGAGTGGTTACAAAATCTGGAATACGAGCTCGTCCGTTTACGATGAAGGATTCAGTGTTTTTTGCAAGGCCGGTGGCAGCTTGAATCGCCGCTTCGCCCTCTCGTCCCAATTGTCCTACTGACTTTCCTACATCAGTAACTGTATTTTTGCCCAACTGATTTGCGAAGATGTCTCCACCCTTCTTGATTCCAACTTTTAGAGCATCTAAGCCGAGATTGAGGACTTCCCCCACTCCGATTGCATTCAAGCCGGTATCAACTACAAGTCCGCCCCCAATAACCGTTGCTGCTGTATATCCGCCTACTGCTGAAAGATAGTTCCCTGACTGCCAACTTCCATTAGATACGCTGTAAAGATCGGCTACATTGCGGAATCCATCGTAATTGACGGCTGCTTTCCCAACCCTCCCATCGGCATCATATTGATTGACTGGATCGCCATCGCAGTAACTGTACAAATCCATGCTCGCCGAATGTCCGAGCGGATCCGGGCTCAGGAACGTGCCACTATCAGGGGCATAGTAGCGTGCACCTAGGTAATAAAGCCCGGTAGGGTCAATATAATGCCCACGCCATCCAATGAGATTTCCCAGGACACTACTTGCGTTAATCGGGGTTGCCGCACTACTGCCAGCCAACGCTCCATATCCATCACTCTGTGAGGGATTCCAAGTAAAGGTGGTCCCGTTCAGAACACCCTCTCCATGGCCATACGTGTCACTCAGGACATAGGTGGCTGTTGAAGTGGATTGATTATAGATGGCCTCGACTCCGCCGCAGCCGTTCAGTCCTCCATAGCGTCCGTCAAGGTCTGGACCGTATACCTTCCAATTACGGGTCCCGTTGATCTTCGTGACGAGCTCCAAGAACTCGATCTCAGGATCGTAGCTGGACTGGACGGTGAGAGCTCCCTGGGTGGTCTGGAGTCTCCTGCCGAGGCCGTCGTAGACGGCGCTCCAGGTGAAGGTTCCGGTGCCGGTGCGGACGTCTTTGACAAGCTGGCCGAAGGCGTCCCAGGTCAGGGTGTCGGTGGAGCCTCCCGCTGTGCGTGTGGTGACATTCCCGGCTGCGTCGTAGGTCTGGGCGACGGGGGTGCCGACGCTGTTATTCGTGAGAGATCCGCTCACAGACATGCTGCCGAGGCGACCGAAGGTACCGTAGCTCTGGGCTGTGACCCCGCTCATGGCGATACCGAGGGTGACGCCTGTGCGTAGTCCCAATCCTCCGGCGGCTCCGCCGTCGAACTGGTAGGTGGAAGATCCATTTAATCCAGAGCTGGGGCTGAAGTTCTGGACGAGGAGTTCTCCACGCAGGTTGTAGCCGTAAGAGCGTGAGTCACTCGCACTGACGGAGCCGTTGCGGGTGATGGAGTTTCCGCTCTGGGTGCCGTCGGGATTCCACGCGATGGTCTCATTCAGCAGAGATGTACCGGACATGCTCTGGCTGGAGCCATTCACCCTGCCGACGTAGTCGCGGCTAAGGTTTTGGTTCTTCACCGGGGTGTAGCGTCCGTAGAGGCGTCCGTCACTCCCGTAGACGAAGTAGTAGCCAGCCGTGGCGAAGTCGGTCTCGATGACGTGGCCCACGCCATCGAACTTGAAGGTATAGGGGAGGGCCGGGTTATTCAGCTCAGTGAGGAGGTTCCTGCGGCCTGCGGCATTATGGCTCTGGGTCCAGCTATCCTTGAGGGCTCCGCCCACGTAGACCTGCTCGCTGGCAATGGCTCCGTAGGGATCGAGGGTGCGGACGACGGAGCTGGAGGGGCTCAGGGTGGCGTTCTGATAGCTCTGGTCGACTTGCTTGAGGAGGCCTCTCTTATCGAGTGCGTAGGCGCGGGTAACTCCGAGCTGTCCTCCCGGGTCGGAGGCTGCCTCCTGGATGCGACGTCCGAGGCTGTCGTAGCTGTAGGTGGTGACGATGCTCCGTGGGTCGGTCATGGTGGCCAGCTGTCCGGCTCCACTTCCAGTGCTGCTATAGCTGTAGGTGTGGCTGCGGGTGGTGGAACCGCTCTGGGTGAGCTGTTCGCTGGTCTTTCTGGAGGCGGCATCGTAGGCGGCACTCCAGGTGAGTCCGCCGGGCATGGCGCGGGAGGTCATGTTCCCGGCGGCATCCCGTCCGTAGCTGATGGTGGCTCCGTCGGGGAGGATTTGACTAATGAGGTGGTCCAACCCGTCGTAGCTGTATCTGGTGACTCGTCCCATTTCATCAGCAGTGCCGGTGAGGTTGCCGTTGAAGTCGTAGATGGAGTAGGAGGTGCCGCCGTCGGGCTTGGTCACGACGATGGGGCGGCCGCTAAAGTCGGTGGTCGTCGTGGTGCCATTGGGAACGAAGGATCCGGAGGTACCTCCCTCAGTGACGGTCACGCTCTGATGGTCGGGGCTGTACTGGTAGGAGGTTTGACGAGCGGCTCCTCCTGAAGCTCCATAGACGGAAACGGAAGTGGGGCGTCCGATGGCATCAAAGGTGGTGATGGTTTTCTCCCCAAGAGCGTTCACATCCGTGCGGCTCAGGCCCGCCGCATCGTAGGAGTGAGTGACTGTCTGCTGGGCAGTCCCTGTGCCGCCAGCCGGGCCGGTCTCAACTTTGGGACGGTTGAGAGAGTCGTAGGTGGTGGTGCGGGTGTATCCCTCTCCGTCGGTCTTGCTGAGCAGGTTGCCCCGTGCGTCGAAGGTCTGGACTTCGCTGTAGAGGGGGTTGCTGACGGTGACTTTGCGGTTGGCGTCGTCGTAGGTGGTGGTCCTAGTCGCTCCGCTAGGCAGTGTCTCGCTGGCCACTCGGCCATCCAGCAGGTAGGTCCAGCTCTGGGTGGTGCCGTCGGGGTTGCTCTGGGTGCGGGGCAGGCCTGTAGCGGTGTAGCTGGTGGTGGTGCCGCCGAGGGGGCTCACGTAGGTGGCGACTTTACCACCCGGCTCGTAGGTGAAGCTCTCGCTGGAGGAGGCTCCCCCTCCCGCCCCGGTCTTAACCCGAGTGAGCATCTGACCGATGGCGTCATAGGTCATGACGGTCTTGTTCCCCAGCGGGTCCAAGATCTGGGTGAGGTTACCGAAGAGGTCGTGGGTGTAGGTGGTCGTGGCCACTCCACCCGAAGTCACTCCTCCAGAGGTGCTGGCCGATGCGGTCCAGACGAGCTTTTCCTTGATCCGGCCAGCCTGGTCGTAGCGGGTCTGGGTGTAATCGACAGGGTTGTACCGGCAACCCTGGGTCCACTCGATCTCCCCGTTGGCGTTGTAGTAGCTGTAGTTCCAGGAGAGGAGGCTTCCTCCAGAATCGGAGCGCTCTTCCCAGATGCGGTTACCAAGATCGTCATACGCGTAGCCCGTCGTCTGTCCTGCGGAGTCGGTCTTTTTCACCAGTTCACCACGGAGATTGTAGGCAAGGGTGTAGCTGACTGTCGGATCCTTGCTACCTGTCGGATGGGTCTCTGTGGCTGGGAAGCCGTTGGCATTATAGGTGTAGCTGGTAGTCGCTCCCCCCTGGGTCACCGACTGGACAAGTCCTCTGGCAAAGGGAACCGTCCCGACAGTGCCGACGCTCGTGTAGCTGGTATCGGTCTGGCTGATGAGACCTCCTCCAGAAGCGTATTTCTGCAGGGAGGTCACGAGATACGGGTAGGTGGCGTTGCCGTAGGTGAGCTTGGTGTAGTTGCCAGTCGGCTCGGTGATCTGGGTGGGAAGGTTAAGCGTGTTGTAGGTGGTGGCAGTCACCGCCGTACTGCTGCCGCTGCCGGTGATGTTGCCAGTCACCGAGGTGTTGGTGAGGTTACCGTTCGTGTCGTACTGGTAGGTGGTCGCAAGTCCCCTCTTGTCGGTGCGTGAGGCAAGGCTACGCTGGTAGGCACCAGAGTTGGTGGCTCCCGCCGCATACCAGGTCGTGGTCACGCTCTGGTTGAGGGGGTCGGTGACCTGCGTGAGCTGGCCTCCTGAGTAGGCGTAGGTGGTGGTCTTGTTGTAGGCGTCCTTGACTTGAGTGCTTCCGCTCAGGGTGCCGTCGGCATTGGTCGTGGAGTTGTAGGTGAAGGTGCCGTTGACCGTAAGGGCTCCCCCGCTTCCCACGCAGGCTTGCTGCTGGGTGACGCGGCGGCTTGCGTCGTAGGTATTAACAAGCTGGCGGCTTCCGGGCTTGGTCTCCTGGGTCAGGAGATGCTCGGAGTAGTAGCCGGTGGCGTTGGTACCCGTATTGGGCTTGTGGCTGTAGCTGTACTCAATGACGGAGGAATCAGGTCGAGTGACGCTCACCAGATCCCCGTAGGTATCGTAGGCATACCCTACCCTCCTGCCATCGGCGGCATTGGCCGAGATGATGTGGCCGTAGATGTCGTAGTTAAGCTGTAGGAAGTTGCCGTTGCAGGCGGTGATGCGGTTGAGGAATCCGTAGTCGGGGGAGTTGGTATCCGTGCCGAAGCTGAAGCTGAGACTATTGCTCTGCGGATCCACCCAGGTCTTAAGATAAGGACGCTGGCGGCTCACGCCGTTGGTTCCAGGCGTTGGATAGGAGGCGACGTTAAAGGTCCGAACACTGCCGTCCGCCCCCGTGAGGGTGTAGACCGCATTGGTCCCAGCACCAGTCACGACGATCTTGTTATTGAAAGGATTGAAGACAGATCCCACCGAATCCCCGCGTTGGTTGCAAAGTGATGGGTTATTGCTTGCCATGGGCACCCAGGTATTAGTCGTGCCGCTCTTCAGGCTGTAGGCAATGACGCTGCCATCCATTTCCGCCGCATACATGACGGATGAATTGGTCATCGTAGACAAAAAGGCGAAGTAGCCGATCTTCCAGCCGAATCCGAACTCGTTGTTGGCGAGGTTCTGACTGTCATAGTTGCGACTTAGCTTGATCGGCATCGGCCCGGGAATGGTCAGGTCGGTATCATTGACATAAAAGCTGCCTCGTATGACATCAACAGGATCCATCACGGCTTTCCCGACTTGGGAGAACATATTGCCGAAGTAACTTGAAACACCCATCCATCCACTATTCTGAGATGAACTGAATACAGACGAACTGATACTGGCTGTGGTTCCAGTAGGATTATAGGAAAAGGTGCTTTTGAACTGGTCCGCATACATGCTCATCACCGGGGTGAAAACCGATAACCCCGAAGACAGGTTTGAAACCGTAGTGCCAAGAGAGAAGAGGCTTGAGTTGCCCGTTGTAAAGGTGGGGTTGGAGATGGTCGGCGCATTGATTGCGAAGGAAGACCTACCACCCGAGACATCCAAGGTGCTTTGCCATGCAGGAAAGCTATTCAAAGAATAAATGCTCGTCGTGAACTTGGATCCATAGGCCCCGTTGATTGGGGCATTAGTCATGTTCTGAGTGATCAGGGCCGCAGCAGAGCCACCACCCTGATTGAGCACAAAAGCGCCGACCCCCGCATAGCTGTTGCTCGCGCACACAATCGGCCCCGGTGTGATGTAGACCTGCGCGAAGGAGGCCATGGTGTTGCCATTGGTATTATTGGTAGCGTAGGGGGTCAGTGCATTGGTAATGCTTCTCCACATGTCGGTTCCGGCCCATGCCGAGAGGGTCTTATTCGTCCCACCAAAGCTGTACGACACATTGCCAGCTGATGTGTAGTTGGTGCTATTCAGAGTGATGATCTGCTTACCCTGCTGCTGCGTCGCATGAAGCAGATGGACTGTAGAGGCGCTATCGGCGATCTTGTAGAAGTCATTCAGTACGGTGTGCTCCTGTGCCGATATCTCGCCAATGAGCAGGTGCAGCCAGTCGCTGGAGGCCTGAGTAGTCGGAATACCATTGCCGGGATTGGCTGTGGCGTTGTCGACAAAGGCCAAATTCTGGAAGCACATGTCGACGTTGGGATAGAGAAGATTAATAACTCCATTGGTGGGGAGCAGTCCGTTGGTAGTACGCTGGGGGCTCATCTTCGAGAATCCGTAAGCAAAGAAGGAGACCTCGTTCTGCTTTTGAAGAGACTCAACGGCTTCCCTGAAGTCGGAGATGCGCTGGTAGTAGGTCATCCCTGCGATGTAGAGCGGAGTGCCGATGGCAGTGTCGTTGTCCATGACCGCATTGGTATTGGCCTGCACAACCTGCTGGGCATTCCAGTAGTTTTGCGCCTGGACATTGATCATGTCCTGAGTGACACGTCCGTAATTGAGGCAGAGGACAGCGGCGTCACCTTTACGCAGGGGACGCTCGTCCTGGATCTTCTGGGTATCGACTACATTCAGGAATGGTGTATTGGTGACGCTAAATCCTGCAGGTAGGGCGCGGTTGCGGTTATACACGACGCGGAAGCGGAGGCTGTCGTCGGTAGAGCCGAGGTTGGTACTCACCGATTGCTTGAGAATCATGGCCCCGTTGGTCGGGAAGGCCTCGACATTCGTGGCTCCCGGACGCATCGCCTCCAAGGTCAGGCTGATGCTGTGCGTATTGGAACCGGTCTGACTCGTCTTGAGCATGATCCGGCGGTTGTGCAGATCAGGCATGCGGAGCACTCCAGTGTCCAGGAATGGCTCTCCGGCATCATTAGTGCCATTGCCATTCCGGTCGCTGTAGACGAAGCACTGGAAGGTATTGAACGCATTGGTGACCGAACCGAGGGAAGCCACGAGGCTATTGGAAGTCACCGCATTGGTCGCGGTGCTCCAAGGCTGCGGAAAATCGGTCCACGAATAGTAGTTGTGGGGACGATCCACCCAGTTGATCCCGACGTCGTCGGTCGTCAACCCGTTGGAGGCGAGCTTTTGGTTCACCCAAAGCGGATAGAGTACCCCAGGATTATCAAACTCGCTGCTGAGAGAGAGAATGTTGGTGTCGCGGGCGATGTACTTCTGGAGCCACTGTAATCCAGTCTGGTATCCCTGCGGCAGGTAATCGGAAAGGTCGTATCCCTCGCTGATAGCGGTGTCTTTCATCCAGGGGAAGATGTGAACCCATTTGCCGCCGGTGTAGGCCGCGACCCATGGATAGTTCACGGGCAGAAGCTGAGGGCCGGAGTTTGTCTGGGTCAGCATCCGATCCAACTGCATTCGCAGAAGAGCGCTCATCCGGAGATCAAGCATCTGGAGGGTGTTCCGAGTCGGGAAGACATAGCCCGCAGGGACACCGCACTTGCGGAGCAGGTACACCAGCAACGCGCACTGTTCGGTCGGTGATCCCTGCTTCTCCAAATAGGTGGCGAGGGCGCTGCGATTGACTCCGCCGAGGTTAATCGAGGTCTCGCTCAGTGAGCCGGACGAGTTGTAACTGATGGCATCGCTAAGGCGGATCTGGTTGAGGACATAGTTGGCCAGCGTAATGGGATTGCTTCCGAGATCGGATACCAGCTTGTCGAGGACGGCATTGGTGCGAAGCTCTGGCGAGGCATCAAGAGCGGTAAAATTAGTGCTCGTCGCATTGCTGGCGTCAAACTGGTAGGTCACCGGCGTGCTGACATTGAGGAGCTCGTCGATGGATTTGCCGGCATACTCCGAGGGCATGGGTGTTCCCTTGAAGCTCGGTGCGCTCAGGCTGGTGGATACCCATGCCGGACGATCCGTGAAGTCCAAGGCATACGCTGGACCATAAGCAGCCGAGGTGGAGGGGCTGTTGGTATTGGTGACGTACATCGGGACCTGTGTCCCGTTCACATAGGTCATGCCCTTGTACTTGATGAGGTAGCAGTAATCCGGCGAGGTGGCTGTGTGAGTCAGGATGAACGGCGTGGAGACCTTTCTGCCAAAGGGATCATTGATCTGAGCGCCAAGTGAATACTGAAGCGTAGTGCTCAGGGGGTAGGCGTTGGTGCCGTTGGTTGCGAGATTGTAGGTCCGGACGTATCCGTTCTGCGCAAAGCTGTCCCAGTCCGCCGTTCCGGGCTCAGGGAATGCCACGGTGTAGGTATAGAGCGGCGATACGTTGGTCTGTCCTGCGGAAAACTGGCTCTTGGAATAAATGTCGATCTGGAAGTCGCTCGCGGTAGCTCCATTGCTCTGCGCACCGGCACCCAAGACGACACTATAGGACTGTCCGGTGTAGAGGGGCGTGCCACCTCCCGCTGCACCGAAGCCCACAATGGGATTCTGGAAGGCTGCTGGGTAAGCAAGGGGATTGGTATTTGCCACCTGATACATCATCGGTGCGGCAACTCTCACGAACCATGGAAGTCCGGAAGGGAAAGATGAGGCGTTGTTCCCGGTCGGGCTTAGAACAACTGGAACCTTCAGCTCGTCCACGGAAAGGACATAGGTCCAGTAGTTGGCATCTGTACCCGAGGCCCGTCCAAACCGATAAGAACCCATCGGATCATCAGGGGTAAAAACGGTGACCTGTGAGGATCCCTGACCCACCACTCCATTGGTGGAATTCGCCACGGCAGTGTAAATGTGGATGCCGGGCATTACGTTGCTAAGCACCAGTGTGTAGGGTGAGGCCGCATCGCTCGCGATGAAGTCAGAGCCTTCATAAAAGTCCACGCGCGAGATAGCGCCCGCCGCAGCCTGGATCGTGGCCGTATTGGTGAGGACCGCCGGGGCCACGTTGGTGCCCGTAATAGCAAGGCTCACTAGTGCTGTAGCGGCGACTGAGTTCGTCGAACTGGAGTAGGTTCCGTTGGCAATGACACGGAAGCTGTTGGTGGTTCCGGTGATGCCGGTGGCCACATAGCTGGTCGTGTCTCCACCCACGGTCCCGATGGTCGCCCAACTGGTTCCGTTATTGGTGCTGCGCTGGATCGTGAAGCTTTGCGTGAGACTTCCTCCCTGAACCCATGTGATCGTCGCGGTCCCGGCACCATTGTAGTTCACCAACACGTTGGCAGGAACCGGTGGCGCCTGATTGGTCTGTACTGCCACGAACTGGCTCACCGAGGGAGCCACGCTCGCATTCGTGGTCCCAAGCGCCAACTGACCCGAGGCATTGTCACCCCAGCCACGCACGGTTCCGTTGGTCAGCACCACCACACTGTGACTTCCTTGGCTGGCAAGTCCGGCAATGCCCGTTACCAGGGTCACCTGAACGGGAACAGCGCTGAAGCTGTAGGTATTGGTCACTCCGAGATTCTTGGAGCTGTTGTCACCCCAGCTCCAGACGACCCCGTTGCTCGCAAGTGCAGAGCTAAAGTTATAACCGGCAGCAACGCTGGCGATGTTGGTCAATCCGCTGACCTGTACGGGGGTGAGCGTGGTGTTGGTCGTGTTGTTGCCGAGCTGACCAAGATTGTTGGCTCCAGTTGCCCATACAGTACCGTTAGTCCTCACATAGAGGCTGTGAAATTGCCCCGCTCCGATTGAGGCGACTCCGTTAGTGATGTACTGGGGATTGAGCATGCTGAAGTTGTTTCCAAGCCCAAGCTCGCCTTCGTTGTTGTAACCCCAACCGTAGAGGTTGCCCCCTCCATCCAGTGCAAGACTGTGATAAGCACCCGCTGCAATCGCCACGATATTGGTCGGCAACCCCTGAACCTGCACCGGCATAGCTCGGTCAGTCGTTGTCCAGTCTCCGAGTTGACCCACGACGTTGTAACCCCATGACCAGACACTCCCGTCGTTTTTCAAAGCAAGGCTGTGAAAGCCTCCTCCGGCAACCGCCACGATCCCACTCAATCCTGTCACCTGGGCGGGGATACTGTAATTGATTCCTCCGTTGCCGCTGCCCAACTGCCCGTAGTTATTGTACCCCCATGACCAGACACTCCCGTCCCCTTTGAGTGACAGCACGTGGTAGTAACCGCTGGAAACCGCAATGCACCCGGTCAGGCCCAACGCTTGAACAGGCGTGGTCGCCGATGTGAAGTTACCACTGCCAAGCTCGCCTACGGAATTATCTCCTGCCGTCCAAACCGTGCCATCTGCCCTCAGGACAACGCTGCTTATTACCCCGGTCCCCACCTGGCCGGTGATGTTGAAGTTCGCAGTCGTCACCGCGCTGTTGGTCCCCACAAATGCTGCCACCTTCAGCGTCGTGGGCTGAGAAATCAGAATGGTGCTGTTGCTCAGAAGCGGCAGCGAGTTGGTCGTCGGAGCCGTGCCGTTGACCGTATAAAAAACACTCCCGAAGCTGTTTGTCGTGGAGACAAAGACATTCTGCTGAGTAGTAAAGGTCCCTCCATTCGGAGTCAGCGTCGGTGCCGTCTGTGCGTGGCCGTGGCCTATTCCTCCAAGACTCAGCGCCGCACTTATCATGCAAACATTCAGCCAGCGTCTGGCATGGGGACTTTTTGCAGCAGTTGCAGAGAGCCGCGAATTCTTAGTTTTTTCGGCAGAGCGGAGCAGCCGATTGTTGTCGGAGGTTTCCATGTTCTGGGGTTTTTTTTTGGGTGGGGGGTTTCTCAACTCCGCTTTATTTCCCAGTCACACCTGGAAAACTCCACGGCAGCCGATTAACTCCGCCCCGTGTAGTGCAGATTTGTTAACGGATACAACAACTATTTTGTGACGAAGTCGTCTTCCTCCCTGCGATGTTTTTCCATGTTTGCGCGCAAGTAACACATGACCAGTGATTAAGACCTTAATAGAGCTAAAATCGACCACATCAAGAATAAGCGTTTTGCTTAGTGCAGCCTCCCTAGAATCAATGTGTTCACACCCAATCTGCAGGCCTCAGATCGGCTGCGGATTCTTTATTTATAAGCCTCCGCGAGGAATGAAGGAGCGGCGAGCTTCGTAAATGCCGTGCACTTTTCCTTCTGGAAAAGATGATGCATTCCACGGATATTCTTCTTTATATCAACGATTTCCAATGACCATCAAGAACAGCCAAATCCTCAAGCAGAGTTTCAAAATCGCCCAAAAGATCGAGCGTCTAGGCACCAAGCTCCATGAACTCATCGGAGCAACTCTCGAGCTTCCAGAGCCTGCCATCGTGCTCCCTGTGGGGGAGGCAGTGGTTCCCCGCCGTCGCGGCCGCCCTCCCGGCTCCGGCAAGAAATCAGCCAACGGACCCTCTCCCCTGTCCGGCAAGCCCCGTCCTCGCTCCGCCAGCGGCCCCCTCGCTCCTGCCGTAGTGAAGGTGCTCCAGCGCTACAACCGCCCGATGAAGGTCACCGAGATCCTCATCGGCCTCGAACAGGACGGCTATCAGTGGACCGCTAAAAACCCCAAGCAGACCCTCTACGTCCGCGTCGGCAAGCTCGCCGGTGTCCGAAAAATCGGTGACGGCTTGTATGCCTCCGAGGGCAGCTCCCTAGGTGGAATCGCCCCCGAGACGGTGGCTCCCCCTGCGGAGACGCCCTTCGGACAGGTTTTCTGAAACATATCAGGGAAGAACTAGCCCCCTTCTGAGGGGCTATCTTCAACAAACCTCTCAAAGGGCAGGTCACAGCGACCTGCCCTTTTCATTGCCCGCTCAAAGCCCCTCTTTTGACTACTCTTGCAGAGCTCCACAAAATCATTTTTCTTTCTCCTCTTTCTTTCTTGTATGACAAGAGTTCTCCTGATTGTGTTCCTTTGGGATTCAGGTCAAGCCCACCCCCAGCCATGAAAAAACGCCTTCTCGGGTACATCCTGATCCCAGGATTGCTCCTATCGAGCCCACTGAGAGCATTCATCAGTCCCGACCCCGAGGGCCATGTCGCCAGCATGGACCTCTATTCCTACTGCAACGGCGATCCGGTGAACGGATATGACCCCGATGGGAGGTTTGGTAAGTCTATCGGTAATGGTTTTACCGATAGTTCAGCTGGGGGGCTTGGGCTACTTGGTCAAAACAATTACGCCAATTTCAACTCATCGCCCAATGCCTTTGGCTATTCTCTTGGATCAAGCGCTGGATCAATCTTGGGAACTGTAAATGGAGCACCAGGGGTAGTTGTGGGAGGGGGCCTATGGGCGCTTGATCAGGGGGCTCATTCTGTGGGCGAAACCCTTGGGGGCCCTGCTGGTTATGGGGCGATACAATCATTGCCTTTACTCCGTCTTGAATCCTTTGGCATTTCCTTAGCCAAGTCGGCGGTAGGAGGGAGTGAAGCAGAAAGTGGATCCATTAGGGTCACTCAATATTTTGATCCGAAGATAGGTAGTTTCCCTATCGACGGCAAATTTGCATTGTCCTCAGATAGCACCCTTGGAAACCGCCTAATCGATGGGGTGACCGTTCCGACAACATGGGTCGCACCATACGCTGCTGGGGAAATGTCCTTGTTCCGTCGTTTAATGACTGGAGTGGGAAACCGTTTAGACTACGTCGAGTTTGACGCTATTCAGGCTGAACTCGCGAACCCATCTGGATTGAAATCCATGTTTGGAGGCTACCAAAAAGTGATTCCCGGACGGGTGAATTTAACAGGTAGGAACGCTGTGTTTGGCACAAGCCAATTCAATTGGCTTGATGCCGGAACCCGATATGGAGTTCCTCTCGCTGGCACCGCAGGTGGTGGCTTCCTTATCTATAAGTCCAATAAGCAACAGTGAGCAGCTACCAGACATTACTGGCTTTAGTCTTTGGGTTTTGGACTACTTGGTTCGTCCTCTGTATGATCTTCAAGAAGTCATGGATTCCTGTCATTCCAATACTTCCGCTACTAGCGTTGGGAATAGGCCTATTGTTGAACAAGGTTCAGGAATGGACTGGCACAGCGGTTGTTGCATTGGGTCACGCAATGATTTTATACGGCATGATCCGTCAATTGAATCGACGACCCAAACAATAAGATGCTTGTACCGTCTATTTGAGAATAATAAAAACCATCAGCTTTACCCGCTTTAAATTAGATTTGCAGACAATATGGCAATTCAGCACACATCTCAGCTTCTGCATTGGAATTATTTTCTCGCTTTGGAGGGAGATCTCGAAAGGTTATCTCGCTTTGTCGAGTTCGTTCCGTCTAACTACAAGTGCCACTCAGTCGAGATGGTTCGGCTTCTTCTATCCGCCGGATCTGAAGTTGATGTAGTCTCTAAAGCAATTTGCGGCAAGCTTGATCCGGAGAAAAACCCTCAGAATATCAACCAATATAAGCTAATACTTACAAAGCACATTCCCAAGCTACCTTCATACACACTTTCAATGCCACGGTTCGGGCTTGATTTGAAGCCGTGGATAAATTGGCGTAAATCAAAAAACCCCGACTGGTGGATAGATCACAACGGCATCAAGCATGATCGAGCCAATAATTTTAATAAGGCTCATCTCAAGAATACACTCAATGCAGTCGGCGGCTTGTTTCTGCTATTAATCGAATTATATAGATTGGAATCGCAGAAAATCCAATTGGAGCCTGTTCCAAAACTATATTCCGCTCCAGTGTCACTTATTGGCCGGGCTCATACATTAGATGGACGAACTGTCCTTCACTATGAACATGAAGGCTAATAGCCCGAAGACCTAACCACCATGCGGAGACTCCCTTCAGGCAGGATTTCTGAGCTTTCGTCAACTCGATTAGCAGGCACCCCCTCCTGATCCCTGCTATACCAAGCTTCAAAAAGAGCATATCAGATGAGAATGGCGTTTAAAAAACACTTTGCACTCTGCGACTCTCTAACGGAATCTGCTGTAAAAATGATTGCCTGAGGGGCATTAGATTCCCATAACTCCATCATGTCCAAGACCAAAACATCCCTCGATTTCGTCAAGCAATTCGCCGCTCTGGAGAAGAAAGCCTCCAAGCAGGTACTCAAGGCCAAGTCCGTCATTGAGAAGAAGATCTCCCAGGAGGTCGCCGCCGTTCACAAGAAGTACGCCAAGGAGCTGAAAGAGGTGGAATCCCTGCTCTCCCGCTTCGGTCTCTCTTCTAAAGGCCCCAAGGCTCCCAAAGCCGCCAAATCAAGTCCTGCCGACAAGCGCACCCGTCGACGTCTCTCCAAAATCTCCGATGAGGAGATCAAAACCCAGCTCTCCAAGATCCTATCCGGCGGCAAGAAAGTCTCCTCAGCAGTGATCTTCAAGGAAGTCGGCCTCGCCCGTCCCCGCTTCACCGCCTTCCTCAAAGCCAACAAAGACTTCCTCCACATCGAAGGCAACAAGCGCAGCACCACCTACTCTCTCAAGGGGTAGGACTGGTACATCACTCTGTTACAGGGTTCAGAAAGAACTCCAAATCGGATTCCAAATGAATGAGGTCAAGGAGCTTAGAGAAATGATTGCTCGGGAGCTTAATCAAGAGAGCCCTCCCTCAACAGAAAACCTAAAAGCTCAGCTGCTTAAAGTTGCCGAAGAGGGCGGATGGTTGACCAAAGATCTACCAAGCAAGATTGACCATCATATAGAAGCGTTCAGACCCACTCATTGAATGGGAGCCAGGGGCAATGGACGCTATACCTCCCGAACCGCCGGTACACTTAATCGACAAATTCACCGCCCTCGTCGCGAGGAGTATCCGCCTCATCTACAATCTGTATTTGCAAATCCAAAACCTCCGCAAAACCCGCGACCTTCTCCTGCCGCGTCTATTGTCAGGTCAGGCGAAACTCGAAATGGAGGCCGCATGAAAATATCAGAAAACACGCTGAAGATTCTTGCCAAGATCATCACAGGAGACAGTTCCTTGACTCAATATCGGAGCGGTCCAATGCTTGTTGATTTTTTCAATCAATTTGGCTGCTGTGACAGCTATGGGCAGGGATTTCCATCTCGGTGGAAATATGCTGAAGACAAGCTGCGTCTAATAAATGGGAAAACCGAACTAAAAGATATTATTAATGCGGTTTTTGATGCGAGAGAGTTTCTCGGAAAAGATCTCAATCCCGAAAACGCTGTTGATCATCTCAATCAGTATTTGAAATTCGATGGTTTCGAGATGGGTAAGGTTGGCGAGCATTTCAAGGTTCTGCAAATTGGTGGGGTCTCTGTGCAGTTCGATTCTCCATTTATGGAATCAAAAGAAATTAACCACGTCTTCATCAAGGACCAGGTGCTAAAATGTGATAAGAAGATAAGTGAAGGGGATTTTGAAGGCGCAATTACCAACGCTCGCTCTCTGGTTGAAGCGGTTCTTATTGAAATTGAAGCAAAGTTGTCACCATATCCGCTGCAGTACGATGGAGAGCTGATTAAGCTCAACAAACGGGTTCAGACGCTACTAAATCTTGATCCGTCACGGAAAGACATTGGTGATATGCTACGCCAAGTGTTGTCAGGACTGACGAGCGTGGTAAATGGCCTTGCCAGCATGCGAAATAAAATGAGTGACGCTCATGCTGCTGGCTACAAGGCATCAAAGCACCACGCCAAGCTGGCGGTGAACAGTGCAAAAACGTTAGTGGATTTTATTTTTGATAGCTACTCCTATCAGAAAAGTACAGGGAGAGTTGAATGAGTCTATTTTATCACAGCCAAAACATCTGCTCTAATTGCAATAGGATGTTGCGTGAGGTTGTATTAACTTACTATTTTATATTATGAGACTTTCCCGCATTCAGATCACAAACTTCCGCAACTTCAAAAGCCTTGATTTGGCGTTAAGTGAGCACGCGGTCATAGTTGGCGAAAACAAGATCGGAAAAACGAACCTAGTCTATGCCTTGCGTCTTCTGCTCGACCCAACGCTGCCAGATTCCGCGTGCCAACTGCGTGAGGAAGACTTCTGGGATGGGCTCGAGCGCCCGCTTGCTATTGACAATGAAATCCGAATTGCACTTGAGATAACGGAATTTGAAGAAAACCCCAAGTTGCTGGCGGTTCTCGCTGAACACTTAGTTGCAGTCGAACCCATGACTGCACGGTTAACCTACGTTCTTCGTCCGCTCGCAACGCTGGACGGGCCACCTGTGAAGGACTCGGATTTTGAGTTCTTCATCTTCGGAGGTCAAAGCGAGGAGAACATTGTCAGCTACGAACTGCGCCGCCGCTTACCTATGGATGTCTTTTCGGCGCTCCGCGATGCCGAGGGCGATCTAGCAAACTGGCGGAGATCGCCCCTCCGGCCACTGCTAGAGAAAGCCGCGGGGGAGGTTGATAAGGCTGCGCTTGAAGCAATCGCCCAAAACGTATCAGATGCATCAGAAGAGATCGCAGCGTTGCCGGAGATTGCCGCGCTCAATACTGCTGTTACGGACCGGCTCAACGAAATGGTGGGAGGTTCACATGCGGTGAACGTAACTCTTGGATTAACTCCCTCTGTCGCAGACCGCCTCATCCGCTCGTTGCGGTTGTTCATCGACTCCGGAAAACGCGGAATCAGTGAGGCAAGCTTGGGCTCAACGAACCTCATTTACCTCGCCCTCAAAGCCCTCGAACTTCGCCAACTCGTTGAGGAAGGCAACCGTGACCATACGTTCCTTGCAATCGAGGAACCTGAGGCACACCTGCACCCACATTTGCAGCGTCTTGTTTATCGGGACTTCCTGCATACACGGCAGCAGCCGGAAGCGGAGGAAGTTGAGACGAACCGAACGACGTTTTTAACAACGCACTCTCCACACATCGTCAGCGTGACACCCCTGAGGTCTCTTGTGCTTCTGCGAAAAGCAGAAGACGGGTTGAGCACCGAGGCCAAATCGACTGCCGAAGTCGAGTTGGACGAGAAAGACGTTGCTGACCTTGAACGCTACTTGGACGTGACGCGCGGGGAGATTGTTTTCAGTCGAGCGGTATTGCTAGTGGAAGGGGATTCCGAATGCTTCGTTGTTCCCGTGCTGGCGAGGCTCATCGGCCATGACCTCGATGAATTGGGAATTTCTGTGTGCTCAGTCTCTGGGACCAATTTCGCGCCCTACATTAAGTTCCTTGGCAATGATGGACTCGGAATCCCATTTGCCGTAATCACCGATTATGATCCGGTCGAAAATGGTGGAGGTTTAGGGTTTAACCGAGTGGAGGCTCTTCTTGATCTAATCACAGGAGCGAAATCAGACTTTGAGGATGACGAACTGCTGTTAAACGAGGCCGAGGCCAAAGGTATCTTTCTCAATGAATACACTTTCGAAGTAGACCTCTTCGAGTGCGGTCACCACAAGAGCCTATGCTCCACTCTCAGCGAATTGACAACAAACGGCGCAGCAAAGAAACGCGCTGCAGCTTGGAAGGAAGAACCCGATTCGCTCGACCCAGTACAGATGTTGAAGGACATAGACGCTATAGCAAAGGGGCGTTTCGCTCAGCGCCTTGCATCTCAACTGAAAGGCGATCTCTGCCCAAAATACATCCGCGATGCGGTCACCTTCCTCGCGGCAAAATGCGGCTGACGTATGACGGACTACAAAAGAGCGGCTGAAGAGCTACGAGACAATTCTGGCCAGTGGAAGGCATACGAATCCTCTGAAAGCTGCGTGATTCTCGCTGGACCCGGCAGCGGGAAGACAAAGACGCTGACAACAAAGATGGCTAGGATGATAGCTGAAGATGTTCAGCGACCTTCCGGCATCGCATGTATCACCTACAGCACCGAGTGCGCTCGTGAGCTTCAAAAGCGATTGGGTAAACTCGGTATCATCGAAGGATCGAACGTCTTCATAGGGACTGTGCATTCATTTTCGCTAAAGCATGTGGTCTCACCATTTGCCGGGTTGTCGGACTTGGGCCTTCCGAAGGAATTCTCTGTGGCCTCTGTGACTGATAAAGATCGAATCTTCACCGAGTCATTAAATGCTACAATCGGCGATGAGAACCCTTTGAAATATATTAGTCGCTTTGAACTGTATCGGCGCACTTTTCTAGATCGTGGGTCGATAGAGTTTACCAAAGAAGACCCAGAAATTGCTGGGTTGATTCTAGAATACGAGAAGCGACTAATTGCTGAAAGCCTTGTCGATTTCGACAACATGATTCTCTGGGGCCTTCAGTTGATAGAGCGTCACGAATGGGTGCGAAAGGCAATCAAAGCACGGTTCCCGGTTCTCGTTGTTGATGAGTATCAGGATTTGGGACTCGCCCTCCATAGAATTGTATTGGCGCTATGCCAGAAAGCGGGAATTCGTCTTGTAGCCGTAGGCGATCCAGACCAATCCATTTATGGTTTCGCTGGGTCGAAGCCCAAACTCTTGAAGGAACTGGCCAGAGCAGATTGGGTAGAGTCGGTAACGCTGAAATTTAACTATCGCTGTGGCAGAAAGATAGTGGCTGCTTCGCTTGCCACGCTTGGTGAAGTCCGAGAATACGAATCGAAAGTCAAGGAGCATGGCACGATAGATTTCTACGAGTGCCCCGAAGGAATTGCACACCAAGCAACCTTCATCATCGAGGAGATCATTCCGGCAGTGCTAAAAGAAAATCCCGGATTGGACGTGGGAAAGATTGCAGTCCTTTATAGTGATCGAAATGACGGGAGCGTTATAGCGGCCGCAGCTGACGCCGCGAAGATGAAGTATGTCCGAATTGATGCAGGAGCTGCCTACCGTCGAACACCTTTGACACGCTGGCTTGAGGATTGTACGGCATGGTGCGTCAGTGGTTGGAAATGCCAAGAGCCTCCACTCTCAGTGCTCATCAAGAAATGGCTGAGCTTCAATCGTTCAGCGAAGGGTGATGTGGGGCGTGCTGCCTTGCGGCAGCAGTTAGTCACATTTCTTTTTGCACACCGAGACCCGAGCATTTCATTACGCGAGTGGCTCCTGTATTTCTACAAAGCCTGTCTCGGCTCAACACTCAAACACGAACCGGCAATGAGAGATGAGGCTGATGCTTTTAAGGGTCTCCTCCAAGCAACTGACGAAAAGAAGGATTTGGCGGAGTTCAATATCGCAACATTCTCTGGCCAAGGAGGGTCCCCCAAACATCTGAACCTAATTACACTTCATAGTGCGAAGGGGCTGGAATTTGAAGTCGTTGTGATGATGGGGATGGATCAGGGTAAGATTCCTAGATGGAACGCAAAGAGCCCAGAAGCTATCAGTGAAGCACGTCGACTTTTCTACGTTGGTTTGACCCGAGCGAAGCAACAGATCCACATGACATTTTCAGGATTCACCGATGACAAATACGGACGCCGCCATAAGAATGGCCCGTCCATCTTCCTGACTGAGTTGCAGCAAAGGCTTGATGAAGAGGAGGTTGAGCCCTAACGCCATGCCTCACGCCTACACCAAGGTTCAGCTGGTAGTGCAGCCAGCGATCGCTTTATTCGCGGAGTTGTGCTGAAAGACGGTGACGTCCTGAGATATCTCTCTGATGAGTAAAGGACATTCAATTCATGCACAACGAGCTCTTGTTGATCTTCACGAAGCTTATTTTATCAATTGGTTTATCCGTTCTGATGCTTCACGAGTGGATGCGAGTTGCCCGCCTGGTCATTCCAACGAGGCATACAATGCCAAGATGGAATCTTATCTCGGAAGGCTTCAGGTATGTCATGCGGCAGATGTCCTGAACTCCTACTGCCAGTCGATTCTAGGAGAAATTCTTAAACGCGACGCAGGAGTTTATGAAGCGGTTACAAAGTTTTTCCCAAGAGAAAAACCAGAAGAGCTTCCAGAGCGTCTATTCATGCATCGAGCTTCAGATAATAGGGCGTGACAAGTCCTCAGAGATGAGCTTCACGCCTATTGGAGTCCTGAAAGTGATGTCGTCGTTACCCTCCGAAATAAGTTTGTTCATCAGATTGGGTATGATCCAGATAGGGAAGTTGATGCAGTAATTCGTTCCAAAGGGAATCAGTGGTGCATTATTCCGCCCACAGATATTCCAGAAGGAGTGATCCCGGTCCGCTATTCCGAGGATCATTGGCTAGAAGCCAATCTAGAACTGGGAACGTGGGCAGGTGCCCATGTCCGAGCACATATCGACTTCATGGATCAGAATCTCTGTACGAGATTTGATCTGCCTCGGAATCTCTGGAGGCCCCGTTCGGTCAAGAGGCAGTATGGAAGCATGAGCCCTTCGATCAGACCTTTAATTCAGCAGACAGAATCGCCTTCGCAAACATCTGATCCTAATAAAAAATCAGAAAATATAACGGTAAAACCTCAAATGAGCCGTTACTCCCCGCCTGCCATGACAACTCAATCATCCCAGAAAGAAATCGAATGTGCCCAGTTTATGAGGGAAACGCTCTCTTCATTCGCTCAGATGGGAATGGAGTATGCCGAGAAAATCAATGCACGCTTCATTGGTGGTGGAAGTGAAATGGCGGGAATTGTCTTGGGGCATACCATCCGAGGCCATGATTTGGCCTGGGAGATTGAATTGAAGGCTTCAGAAGATGATGCCGAAAAGTCGGAGTTTGTTCGATTCAGAGTGCGTGAATCAGACTTTGACCCTTTCCTGACGATCTGGGGAACGAGCAGCCAGATGAAGGATTTCACCAGAGGTGACATTCCAGAAAAGGCAAAACGATATCTGGAAGAATGCATCGAAAAGACCTTCACTGGTCATCGGAACTAACCATATTTCTTCATGAGCGAGCTGTATAACATCTACTGTGACGAGAGTTGTCATCTGGAGAACGATGGGCAAAAGAGCATGGTGTTGGGCGCCATTACCTGCCCTAAGGATAAAGCACGTGAAATCGCTGTAAGACTGCGGGAGCTGAAGCAGGAATCAGGCGTTTCACGATACATGGAGGTCAAGTGGACTGGAGTATCTCCTGCCAAGTTTGATTTCTACCGCCACTGGCTAGACTACTTCTTTGATGATGATGATCTGACTTTCAGGGCCCTCATTATTCCCGATAAATCAGCCTTGGATCATGGGAAGTACGCCCAGAGCCATGATGATTGGTACTGGAAGATGTATTTCGATATGATCAAGGCTGTTCTCAGTGAAGAGAAGCGATACAGGATCTTCCTAGATATCAAAGACACTCTGGGTGGCAAGAGGGTGCATTCCCTTCATGAGGTTCTGAGCAATAGTCTTTACGATTTCAATCGCGAGATTATTACCTCCGTGCAGTTGGTTCACTCCCATGAGATCGAGCAGATGCAACTTGCTGACCTGCTGATCGGGATTCTTTCCTACAAGGCGAGGGGGCTCTCATCAAGCCAAGCCAAGCTGTCTCTGGTAGAACGTTTTCATGAGCGCAGCAAATTAACGCTGGAGCGATCAACCCTCCTGAGCGCCCGGAAAGTGAATCTTCTCTTTTGGAAGCCCAATTTCTCAAAGGAATAATGGCTACTATCGACTGGCTGCCATCTTTAATCGAATTCAGCTCCTACGGAGGGAGCTGGAAGCCGTATCTGGAGGCGATTTATGAGGTCTTTAGAGAGGATTTCGTCACTAAGAAACCTTCATTTCGAGGTAGAAAGCTGGGGCTCAAGCGCTACCCGGAATATGCAGGAAAAGAGGCCACTTTCTGGCACCTGATCACTGAGGGAGAGATAGAGGCCGATCGCACTCCTGATTTTCGTCGGTGTGAGAGGATTAGATGGCCCCGGCCGGTCATCGAGAATGAAGCAGATGCCGAGGTGCTGGTTTGGAATGAATCACGAGGATCTCGAGACAACCGAATCCACATTTACCTACCCAAGGAGCGGTATCTGGTGGTTCTGGCAGACCGAGGGAATTACATTCTCCCATGGACTGCCTATTACGTGCAGCACGAGAACAGTCATGACAGGTACCTCAAACGACATGCTCGCCATTCCTGAAAATGCTGAAGCCGCCCCGAAGGGCGGCCTCGTAACTCCTTCCACAACATGGTGGATGAGATGGCTAGAGCCTACGACTGGCATCGGTTGAGTCAAGGGTCAAAGTAGTTTCCCTGAGCTCTCACGCCTACTCCGAGGATCAGCTTGTCGAGCAACCGACGATTGCCCTCTTTGGCGAGATGGGGTGAATAATGCTGCAGTCCGATGAGGAGTCCCTCGGACCAATCAGCCCCCTCCAGCGTGAAAAAAGAGCGAGGTGGTGCTGCTCACCCTTCTGCAGGGTGCCCTCACAAAACTGAATCGCACTCTCCCTGCTTCTTCATCCTCTCCATAATCACATCCCCCAGATACTTCTGAACCGTCCGCTTCATGGGGCGAGCTCCCAGGGCCTTGGTGATGCCCTTCCGGATGAATAGTTCCAACGTCTCCTTATCGACAACGAGTTTGATTCCCATCTTCCGGTAACGCTCCACCTCTTCCCCGATGACGATTAGGGCAATCTCCCTCTGGGTCTCTGAGGTCAGAGGCCTGAAGACGATCTTCTCATCGAATCTCCCGATTAGCTCCGGTCTGAAGTGACGATGTAGCTCCGCCAAGACGGCCCGCTCCAGCTTCGCAAAGGGCAACCGAATCGTCCTCATCAACTGCTGAGAGCCTATATTGCTAGTACAGACGATGATCGGCCAGGGTAAGTCAGACTCCCTTCCCACTCTTTACGGGGAGGGCAGGCTCACTGAGTCCTGGCTAACCCCCAGCCCCTTTACCCTTTCCGCTTTTTCTTCGGAGGAATCGGGTGAGCCTTGATGAATTCCCTGACTGCATGGACGACCACATCACTTAGGGTCACATCCGCCTTATCGGCAATAACCTGAAGGGCATCCTTCTCATCTGTCGGAATCCTCACTGTCATTATTCCATCTCGTTTTTTAGGCATATTGCAAAGTAGTTCAACAGGAGGTTCTTGGAGAAGCAATTCAGATGATCCGCCATCCTGTCATGGAATCACCTGGAGAGAGTCTCCCTCTCCATTGATACACAGCACTCCCCTCACCTCGGAAGACCCCCTCAACCCCATCCGAATCGCATCCCCGATATACTTCTGAGCCGTCCTTTTCATCGGACGTGCACCCAAGGTTCGATGAATTCCCTTCCGGACAAGGAACTCCAGCGCCACATCGGATAGTCCCAGATCCAAGCCCTTCTCTCTGAACCGGGTCAACTCCTCGTCGATCACCACGCGGGCGATCTCCCTCTGTGTCTCCGCTGAGAGAGGCCTAAAGACAATCTTCTCATCGAACCTGCCAATCAGCTCTGGTCGAAAGTACCGATGTAGCTCTGACAACACCGCCCGTTCCAAGGTAGCAAAAGGCAGCCGGGTCGGCCTCATCAACTGCTGAGATCCTATGTTACTCGTGCAGACGATGAAGAATCCCGTCAGATCATGGGTCTGGTGATCCGCCAAGGTAATGCGGGCTGCATCAAGCATCTGAAGGAAGAGATCCCAGATCAGACGGTGCGCCTTCTCGATCTCATCGAAGAGGAGGACTCCCTTGCTGTGCTCGGCAAGCACCTTCCCAAGGCGCCCGGGGTTGCCAGTTTCATCTCCAAGGAAGAGCTTCACACTGTCGAGGTGCTGGAACTCGGACATGTCGAAGCGATGGAGAGCCCCCTCTCCTAAAAGATACCGGGAGCACTCCAGGGTTAGCTCTGTCTTTCCGACTCCTGTCGGTCCCAGAAACAGAAACGATCCCAGCGGCTTATCAGGGGGCTGGAGCCCAAGCTCTCCACGCTCCAAGACGGAGCAAACCCTCGGAATGACATGCCCTTGTCCCTTGATCTTGGAGGAGAGGTAGCCCTCCAGGCCGGAGAGTTTCTGAAGAAGTGAAGGATCGGGATTCATAGACTGGATGGCGATAAGGTTGTACCCCGCCACCATTGGCGAAGCGCATAGTCGGGACGCAGGCGGGTGAACCAGATGGGGTAAATCCCCTCTGGGGTGATGGGAGGAAGGAGTCTCTTTCTAAACGGTTTCTCGCAATGGCAGACGATCGCGGTAAAGCGTGGGAGCTTTCGCAAGCGGAAGGCTTCCAGCCATGGCTTGATCCGGGTCTGGTAGTTGTAGGACCGCTTCCCTGCGGACCACCCCCAGGATTTTTCAGTGATCTCCCTCTCTCCGATACTCTTTGAAGCAATCTGGGCGGAATCATGGTTTGCCACCGTGAAAATTAACTCGTTACTGAGGTTCAGCATCAGGACATCGGCATAGCGCTTATCGAGCGAGCCAAGGAGTGAGGTGTATGCCTGGGTAGCCAGGACAATGGTGGCCCGAGCCTCTCGGATGACTCCCGCCGCCCGATGATCGGCAAATGCCGACTCGGCTCCGGTAATGATCTCCTGTCCCTCGTCAGCAAAGAGGATGAGGAGATTGTCCTTTTCCCGCTCTTCAGCAGGTTTGTCGAACCGGCTCAGGGCATGGAAGTAGTAGGAGAGCTTCAAGATCGTGTTGATGTAGAGCCGCTCGCTCTGGAACTTCTGCGGCATTGCGAGGCAGACAATCTTCCCCCGGTCGATCTCTGAGACCGAAAACGTCGGCTCATCCGCACAAAATACCTCCGCAATCTCACGGTTCAGAAAGAACTCCAGGTAGGTGCTGAGGGTGCCCTGAACGCCCCCAAACTGCTCAGGAGGCTGGTCGAAATACCCTTGAAGGCTCGCTAAAAGCTCCTCAGAGCGCTCATCATCTCGTTCATCGAGGCGCTTCATCAATGCATCGGCATCCGTCTGATTCATCAAGAGGGAGTGGATATTCGGAATCGTCACGAAACACTCCAGATGCCGAAGAATTTCGAAAGCCATCTGGATCGCCAGCTGAGCCCGGATCGGGAAGAAGGGGTTCCCTCCCCTCCCTCCGGTAAGCGAGAGAGCGGTGTCGACGATCACCTTCGCATAGGTGGAGGAAGGAACGTCGGGATTACCCGTGATATTGATCGTATGAGGCGGTCTCCAGAGGACACCCTCTCCGGTGGGGCGGGTCTGCAGAAGAATGAGGTCGCCACTTCTCCCAAAGCGGGCTGCCATCCGCACGAGGATCTCCCAGTAGAGGCCCTTCTGATCGAGGCAGATGCCTCCCCAGTTCTTCACGTTCTGAAAGATCTGATAAGTGATCGTATTGATCCCCGACTGGGTCTTCCCTGAGCCGGTCCTCCCGGTGATGAGCCATCCCCTGACGAAATCCTCCATCGACCAGGAGAGTCCACCTAGCCGAACAACCACATTCCCCGCATGGGACTCCCCAAAGAGGCTCCATGCCCCGAACGCCGCGCTGAAAGCAACAACGACCCAAGAATAGGGAGGCACGAGCAAAAAATGCCCGAGCAACGCGCCGGCAATGCTGCCGAAGAAAATGATGAGATCAGGAAGCCTCATCGACAGTGTCGGGTCGCAGACGCTGGAGCAGGTACTCGTAGAGAGTTCGCTCCGGGTCCAAAATCTCCTGGGTATAGCCCTGCAAGAGCACCGTGGTGATGGCGGCATCTCCGATCACCTGGTGCGAGAAGGCATCGACTCGCCGGGGTCGGAATACGAAACCGGAAGAGAGCACGAATTCAGAAACTCTGCCTCGCGCCTTGGCTCTGTGATTGGGTCCCTCGATAGGCATAAGTGTTGGATTGGTTGTGGTCCGGGAAGCCGTAATGCTGGCAGTATATGCGGTGATCGGCGCGGTAGGTTTGCTTCATCTGGAAGAGCTGCTTCTGCATTTCTCGGATGGAAGTTTTCCCTATGGCCCCAGCGACTTTTTCGACAGTGCGGAGCACGGGGCTTCTTCTGCGACCGAGGAGTTTCGGAACACGCCGAAGGATCAAAGAGGCACGATTGGCCTGACGTTTTTTCTGCAAGGCTGCCTCAAGATTCAGGATGGCCTGATAGCCGTAACGCAAGCGCATGGCATAAAGGGACTGATCGTGCTTCAGAGCCTCGCTCTGCTTAGCCGTGATCTTGGGAACGATGGTCTGCCTGTCGGAATCGAGTCGCTTCCCAAGAGCCTTCTGAAGCTTCAAAGGATCGGAAAGTCGCTGCTCCCAAAGACGGTTCTCCCGCTTGAAGCAGGTCATCAGATACTCGATCTGGTTGCGGTTTCCGGATACCCGGGTGCGTGACTTACTGCAACCAACATAGGCTCCCTTTTTGGTGCGCGGACAGAGCGCCACGTGAATATGAAGATGATCCGTGTCGTGATGAATTCCGTAGGCGTAGCCGATCGAGTCTCCGGGATGAAAACGTTCCTGAAACTGCCTCATCATCTTGCGCAATGTTCCCTGAAGAACGGTGTCCGGATTGAGGCCTGCGGCCACCAATTTGTCGTGAAACGGAGTCGACATCGTGAAGATCAGCCTGTGCTGGATCACGGGGTTCTTCGCCTTGGTTTGCCACTTCCTGATGTGGGCAAACCACTCCTCGGTTATTCGTTTTTTTCGCTCCGTATTGCTGAGTGCTGCAGGTGCCGATCGAGTACCGTCCGGATTCACCACAATGAGGTGGTGCAGGAATCCCCCCGCATGAACCTGGCCGATGGTTTCCTTGGAAGCATAGTCAGCGAATTGCTCCAGGCTTTTACCGATTGCCGAGGGATCAGCCTGATCCACTTTGCGCATGGTATTGCGCTCCCCTCGGGCCGCAATTTTCCGCGCTGATGTCTCATCGAGGTAGTCTAGATCCAAGCGGGCCCGCCAGGTCGTTTTGAAGGGAAAGATTATCCCGTTTTTCATGCGAGTTGCTCCAATCTCTCAAGGATCAGAAGGACGTTTTCGGCGATCTCTTCAGTGAGAGTTCCCTCCCTCTTTTCCTTATCAATTCCATGCAAAAGAAGCGCCTCGATGACTTCGTTTTGATTCCGCAACCCGAGCTGTTTCTTGATCATTTTGAGACGGGAATGCCCGTCCGGCGTGAGCAGGATTTCGATGCGGTAGGTACCTGGAATCTTCGTCCTGACCATGTTCAGTTGATCAGATTTGCCGGGTGGATTCCGAAGCGTGCCCGACACGCGCAGGAAACAGTTCTTTGCACAGCAAAGGCGAAGCTGTGATTTCCCCGGGGGAAATCACTATCCTGCATGACATTTGGTGCGGGGAAATTGCCCTTAGAACTGCCTGATAACGGGTGTTTCCAAAGTACTGAATCGATTGAGTTGGTAAGGGGTAAGGAGCCGATTGCCGGAAGGAGGACGGTGAAGCCTACGACTGACGGTAAAGGGCGGGTTGGAAGCGGGTCTTCGTGCAGGGTGAGCTGATTGGACGGAGGAGTCTGGCACCGGTTGAAAGCTTTAGCCGAACCCAGTGCCAAAAGCGCAGCGGCTGACTCCGGCCAATGAGCGTGACAGCGATGTGGATACATGGGGCCAGTTGTCATAGATGGATCCCTGTGCTTCTGGTTTTCTGACCTGGGATTTTCTGGGCGAGAATTGCCTCTTCTTTCTGGGTGGCCAGACCTGCTGGGGATTGGGTTTCCCCAAGGGACTCCTTCTGCTCGATCCCGAGGATGAAATCGGTACTCCTCTGAGCCTGTGAAGAAGCGGTGAAGATCATCTTCGGATCATTCTGGAACTTCTCGATCCAGGAGCCCAAGTAGGCAGCTGAATTGTCGAACTGCACTTGGTTCAAGATCCCGGCCTCGTTCGCAAGAAAAGAGGCCCCCAGCTCTGCGATTAACTCCTCCTTGGAGTACCTTTCCGACCCAAACTTCACCGGCTGGGTGATCCCCTCCCGGTCGAGCCGGGAGGCATGACCCGTGGCATGAGTCATCTCATGGAAAAGGGTCTGGTAGTAGGCCTCGGGACTCCGGAAGGTCTTCTTTGCCGGCATCCGGATCACGTCATCCTTCGGCGAATATGCCGCCACAAATCCTGTCTCTCGGATCGGACAAAGCTTCGCGTCACGAACGATTGCGGCAGCCTTTTCAAGGGGCTGGATGACCTCTTGAGTAGCGGTCTGGGTAGGTGCCTGAATCCCCTCGGTCTGATCCAAATTGAAGACATTACTCCAACGGATGAAGGGGATCCGGGTAGGGTGTCCATTGCTGCCGAGGACGAGATTTCCTTTGTCATCCCGTTTCTCGAAGAGCTTGTAGTAGATGACGGGGGTGGCTTTTTCACCCTGGCGGACGGTTCCTCCCAGATCCTTAGCCTGCTTAAAACTGATCCAGTAGGGAGACTGGAACTCGCTTCCCCCAAGGATCAAGGAATTGATGCCCCGATAGGGCTTCCGGGAGACGAGGTTCTGGACTCCCGTCCACGGCCTTTGCCACGGGACGGTACCCTTCTGCAACTGCTCGATGAAGCGGGCCGTGATGCTCTCGTAGATGTCCCGGCTCATAGCGCAACCTCCCTCCGGGCTAGTGCCAGGGGCTCCTCAACCAGCTCGGGTGGAAGACCGAACCGGCGCCCCACAGCAAACGGAAGGTCTTCTCCCTCCACCACGCCTGTGAAGAGAGGGGTGGCCCCCACGGCTACACCCCGATCGACCCAGCTGAAAAAATACTCCTCCAGTAACAAGGCATGGAGGTCAGCCGGAGGCATCCCGATGATCCTCACTTCCAGTTAATGGCGTGAGAGAAATCGAGGACGAGTTCCTCCACCTCGCTCTCAGTGTATCGGAGCGAGAATGCGAGGTCTTCGAGGCTCTCTTTGCCGACTAGGTCGGAACGGACGCAGTAAAGCACCACGGCGGCACGAAGGCCTTTCTCTGAGGGTTCCTCCGCCTCGGCGACCCATTCAAAGGTACGGCCTAGGACTTCACAGATGCGCTCGATGCTATCGTCCCCTCTCTCTGGTAGGGGTTCGATGTGATCAACAGGGTGCCGGGTCTCGGCGTTCAGGATTTCGTTTTCGGGTGATTGGGGTGTATTCATCCCCGCCACGCTGAACGATCAAGACGACTTGAATGCTCCGAGACGGGAGCGAGTTTCTAAGTATTTGACCGATTTTTCCAAAGATTATAAAGTAATACGTCTTTTGAAAAATCCGCCATCAGGGTGCACCAAATGGTCAGCCCCTTGAATTGGAAGCGTGGCCGAGTCTGGTTTAAGGAACTCGACTGATAATTGAACAAGCGAGCAATCGTTTCGTGGGTTCAAATCCCACCGCTCGATGACATGCCCCTAATTAACATGCCGTTTGCCGCATTTTCAATGGCATCAGAGGCAAGGAGCTTTTGTACAAGAACCATGAGATAGTTTGAGTTTTGCGGAAACTGTGATCCACTGCGGTTTTCCTCTATGAAAATTAAAACCATCCGAATTCAGAATTTTCGATCGTTCAAAGATGAAATAATCCATTTCAATGATTATACCTGTCTCCTTGGATCGAATGGGGCTGGTAAATCAAATGTTCTCTGCGCGCTGAATATATTTTTTAGGGAAACTACCAATGCCGTGACTGATCTTACGGCCTTGGATGAGCAGGATTTCCATCAAAGAAACACCGGGCAACCAATCACGCTCACGGTTACTTTTAGTGATTTATCTGCGGAAGCGCAGGAAGACTTTAAGGATTATTATCGGCAAGGAGAGCTTCATATCACTGCAAAGGCTGAGTTTGATTCAGCATCTAGGAATGCTTCGGTCAGACAATATGGTCAACGATTGGGGATGGAGGAGTTTAAGAATTATTTCAAAAAAGAGGCGGATGGGGCATCCGTGTCAGAGCTCAAATCAATTTACGCTGACCTAAAGTCGACTTTTGTTGAATTACCGGCGCCTGGCACCAAGGCTCAGATGATAGACACGCTTCACGCTTACGAGGCAGGACATCCTGAGAAATGCATTTTAATTCCAAGCGAAGATCAGTTCTACGGCTTTTCAAAAGGTGGGAATCGTCTCGCAAAACACATTCAGTGGGTTTTTGTTCCGGCTGTTAAACATGCATCTGAAGAAGAAGTCGAAGGGAAGAATTCGTCGCTTGGGAAACTTCTTGCCCGAACAGTCCGCAAAGCAGTTAATTTTTCTGATCAAATCAATGTGCTGCGCGATAAAGCCCGTAGTGAATACGTGGAGCTTCTCGAGGCAAATAAATCAGCACTGGAGGGAATTTCTAATTCGCTAAAACAACGCTTGCAGGAATGGGCAAATCCAAACACTGACCTCTCCTTGGATTGGGGACGTGATTTTGATAAATCTGTTCAGGTTCAGGAACCTTTTGCTCAAATCTCTGCCGGCGAGACAGGGTTTCTTGGTACTTTGGGTCGTTGCGGTCATGGCTTACAAAGGTCATATCTGCTTGCCCTTCTGCAAGAGTTGGCGAGCGGACAAGAGGAAGGAGGGCCTAGGTTGATTCTTGCATGTGAGGAACCAGAACTTTACCAACACCCGCCTCAGGAGCGTCACATGGCATCAGTATTACGATCGCTCGCCAACAACGAATCGCAGGTCATAATTTGTTCGCACAGTCCCTACTTCGTCAGCGGAATGGACTTTGAGTCAATCCGTCTCGTACAAAAGGATCGTCTCGGCAACTGTTCCCAAGTTAAAGCGGCCTCACTGGATAATGTGTCAGCGCGACTTGCTGCGGCTAGAGGTAAGCCACCGTTAAAGCCAATCGGGATTAAGGCTAAAATCCATCAGGAATTACAACCCACGCTGAATGAAATATTCTTCTCTCCTTTAATTGTTTTGGTGGAAGGACTGGAAGATGTTGCTTACATCAAATCCGGGCTCATTCTCGAACAGAAATGGGACGAGTTTCGAAAGCTCGGCTTTCATATCGTTCCGGCTGGGGGAAAAAGCAGTATGATTCAACCGCTTGCCATTCTCTTAGAACTTGGAATTCCGTGTTTTGTTGTTTTTGATTCTGATGGTCACGAGCCGGATATGAAAAAACGTGCCAAGCATGAGCGAGATAACCAAATCATTCTTAATCTCTGCGGACTAACTGATCAGCCGGCCATGCCTACTGATACAGCATGGCATACCTCGTGTGTGGTGTGGAAAAGCGAGATGGGACAGATTGTCAAAGGGGATTTTGACCCAGCTATTTTTCAACAGATACACCAAACAGCAATTACGGAATGCGGAGACGGTGGAAATTTGAATAAAAACGAAATGTATATAGGGTGCCTGCTAGCAGAAGCATATCAATTGGGACATAATCCGATAACATTAAAGAAACTTTGCGATTCGATAGTGGAATTTGGACAAGCACATACCACTCCGCCCGGTTCGGTCTAGTCGAGAATCGGGTACTCTAGGAATAATAGGGCTACTATGCTTTGCTCAGATGTATTCGTTGTGTTCTTCATCCGAATATCCTGCATCTGCGAACATCTTGGCGATGGTCAGGTAACGGGGATCTAGTGAAGTCACATGGCCTCTGAATTTCAATCCAGAAAGTCCTGTTGGAACAACCCCGACACCCTCGAGATATCGGTAGAATCCAAAAACGATTTCTGCTTTTCGGTCGTTGGTGACAACTAGAAAGACTCCCTCTTCTGGGAGCAGTCGGACTTCGCCAGTTTCCCTGCTGGCTTGGTAAACACCTGAAACATCAATCCAACCTAGTGCCTACCTCGAGGAGGCCGAGGGATTAAGGGATCTGCCACCAACACCGCCACCACGCCGGAGTTCGACTGCGCTCACCCTCTTTCTACAAGGATGTAGAGCTTCTCAGTGCGGAAAGCTGTCGCCGTGGTTAAAAACCAGCATCTACCACTTTCTTCACACTTCTGCGTGGACGCTCTCTCTGTTTGTAACGGACACCAAAACGGACACCAGATTGTGGTTTTGGGGTAGTTTTCGATAGGCACCGAGTAGTCTTGATTACTCTGTAGAAGGTGGTATTTTGACCCTGCAGACGCGACAGACGCAGCCCGATTCCGTCCCCCGCCTCTCTCTCGCGGTTTCTCACAACTTTTGCAGAAATAGAATGTTCTTCGGATCGACAGATGAGGGGATTTTTGGCATCTGTAGAAATCTATGAAACACCTATTCTCATTAACCCTCGTTGCCATCGCCGCCTTGTCGCTCTCCGCTTGCCACACCGTGAGTGGTGTTGGTCAGGATGTCAGTGCTGCAGGTCGCGATGTCACCAAGGCCGCCAACAAGGTCGAGCAGAAGATCAATAACTGATTTTCCCAGTAGTATTGTTTATTTTAGAGGCCGCACTGGGCAACCGGTGCGGCCTTTTGATTTAGTCGCCTGTCTTAGGGAGATCGATCATTGCGCAATTTCCGGCTTCTTCAGGTTTCAAGTTTCAGGTTTCATCATTCTTCACCAATTCTTTCAGCACCATGTCCACTCCCGGCCCCATCTCCAACTTCATCGAGCATCACTACCGTCACTTCAATGCCGCCGCGCTGAAGGATGCGGCTCACAGCTACACAGCCCACCTCGACAAGGGCGGATCGATGTTCATGACGATCGCCGGAGCGATGAGCACTGCGGAACTCGGACTCTCTCTTGCCGAGATGATCCGCCAGGACAAGGTCCAGGCCATCTGCTGCACGGGGGCGAATCTGGAGGAAGATGTCTTCAACCTCGTGGCCCATGATTTCTACGAGCGCGTACCGAACTACCGTGATCTGACTGGCGCAGACGAGGTGGCCCTGCTGGAGCGTCACATGAATCGTGTTACCGATACCTGCATTCCCGAGATGGAGGCGATGCGCCGCATCGAGTCGGCCGTCCTTGCGGAGTGGGAGGCAGCCGATACAAAGGGCGAGCGTCTTTTCCCACACGAATTCATGTACCGCATTCTACTAAGCGGAAAGCTCGAGTATCAGATCGATCCGAAGAACAGCTGGCTGATGGAGGCCGCCAAAAAAAACCTCCCGATGTTCGTCCCGGGCTGGGAGGATTCCACTCTTGGCAATATGTTTGCCGGACATGTCATCAGCGGTGACGTGAAGAACGTCCACACTGTCCGCACCGGCATCGAGTACATGATTGCGCTCGCCGACTGGTACACGAAGAACTCGAAACCCCTCACGGCAAGTGCCGGCACTGGTCGGCACGCCGACTCACCGGATGGCTCCATCGGTTTTTTTCAGATCGGTGGCGGTATCGCGGGTGACTTTCCGATCTGCGTCGTCCCGATGCTCCACCAGGATCTCCAGCGTCCAGAGATTCCGCTTTGGGGCTACTTCTGCCAGATCAGCGACTCGACCACCAGCTACGGCAGCTACTCCGGCGCCGTCCCGAATGAGAAGATCACCTGGGGCAAACTCGGCATCAACACGCCGAAGCACATCATCGAGTCCGATGCCTCGATCGTGGCACCGCTCGTCTTTGCTCTGATTCTCGGGTGGTAATCTAAAGCTGGTTGCCTACTGCTCGGCCTTTCTCAGAGCCTCTGCATCATGCTCCGAGAAATCGGCGTGACGGAAAGCTGAATCATTCGGAAGCATCATCTGAAATGTCCGGTGACAGGACCAGGAAGCTTTTCCCTCGAGCAGACTGCACCCCAGCACATGCCCTCCCTTGGTCCTGTCATTGCTGATGAAGTGGAAGTGATATCCGGGGACATTGATCCCCTTGATGTAGGGAGGTGAACGGAAGCCAAGCAGTGTTCCCGGAATATTGCTGAATCGGAACACGGCCTCCGACTTTGCTACTTCGACAAGTGGTCTGTAGGGAGGATGCTGTCTGGAAATACTGCGCACCCGCATGGAGGAAAAGATCCCGTCAATCCTGATGGCCCAAAAGAAGTTCTTAGACCCGAGATGCCTATCGATTCTTTTCTGCAGCAATCGAAGCGAGGAGACATGTGTCTCCTCGGAATGATGACGGGGATTGAAGAAAGCAACTGTGGCAAATGATGTCTTCTCCTTGTCTTGGATGACATGGACTATGCCATCTCCCGTAATTTGATAGAAAACTCCATCCAGAGCCAGCATCTCCCCGTCGAGATGATTGACCGTACCGATCCCGAAGTCGCCATATCGCCGGACTTCCCCGAAGGTTGCCGGCCCATCATAAATCCCCTGCAAGATTGCATCGATCGTGGAGAACTGAGAGATGGTTTCCGAGGAGTGCATGCGTGACATTCAAACGGCGATCGTTCAAACGGTCGCCGTTTTTTTATTGTCAATTTCTCTAACGAATACGGCGGCGGGAGGAATCCCTCTTAAGATTCAACTCCTGGTCTTCAACTCCACCACGTCATGGGGAGAGGCCTCTCGCTGGCCGGCCGGGCTGACACGGATGTAGCGGGCTTTCTCGCGGAGTTGCTCCAGATTGGCGGCACCGAGATATCCCATGCCACTCTGGATACCGCCAATGAGACTTGCGAGCACTCGGTCCACGGGCCCACAGGCCTCCTTGAGCGCCTCGACACCCTCGGCAGCCACCTTGCGGGTGGTGTCCTTCTTGTCATGACCATACCGGGCGGCACTACCTGCATTCATCGCTGAGAGACTCCCCATGCCGCGGTACTGCTTGTAAGGTTTCCCCCCAATTTCGACGACTTCACCCGGAGCCTCGGTGCAGCCTGCGAACATACCGCCACAGATGACCCCTTGCGCCATGGTCAGGGCCTTCACGATGTCGCCGGACTTGGTGATGCCGCCGTCGGCCAGAATGGATACTTTCTTCGTTTCCGCTGCCTTTGAGCAGACATAGAGGGCTGTCATCTGTGGAATGCCGACTCCTGCCACGATGCGGGTGGTGCAGATGGATCCGGGCCCCTGCCCGATCTTGATGATATTCGCGCCGCAGTCGGCCAGATACTCGACGCCTGATGCACTGGTGACATTCCCAGCGATGATCGGCAACTTCGGGAACGCATCGCGCAGCACCTTGACGGTGTCTCCCACCCCCTTGCTATGGCCGTGGGCTGTCGAGACAGCGACAACATCGACACCTCGCTCGATGAGCGCACCGACATGATTCAGGATTCGCTCCCGATCAAGCTCCCCAAAAGCATTACGCGTCGCGGAGACGGCCGCACCACAGATCAGGCGGAACTGGGAGTCGCGGGCGGGCTTGAACTGCGCCTTGCGTTCCTGGGTGATTTTCTCGACATCACTCATGGTGATGAGGCCGTGGAGACGATCCTCATCATCCACGACGAGCAGTTTGTGAATCCCGACATGCTCGGTGAAGAACTTGTCAGCTACGGCAATCGGATCCTTCCCGAGTTCCTTCCTAGAGAGAGTACGGACCTGATTGCGCGGCGTTAGCGCCTCGGAGACCTTTTTAGAAGCATAGCGCGGCTTGACCACATGACCGGAGAGCAGACCAATGAGTCTGTCGCTCTCATCGACAACAGGAAACGTGCTGAAGCCGAAGTTCTTCTCTTCGATGAGCTGGAGGACGTCCCCGATGGATTGATCGGGCGATACCTTGATGGGATCCTGGATCAGTCCCTGCACGTGGTATTTCACCCGGCTGACATGCCAGAGCTGGTCCTTCTCGGGCATGTTGTAATGAATGAGTCCGAGACCCCCGTTCAGCGCCATGGCAATCGCGAGGCGTGATTCGGTGACTGTGTCCATGTCGGCTGAGACGACAGGGATGTTGAGTTGTAGCGAGTCGGCTAGGCGTGAATCGAGCTGAGTCTGGCTGGGAAGAACATCCGAGTAAAGTGTCGCCAGCGTGACGTCGTCGAAGGTCAGCCCGGTTTCTGCATGGGCGTTGAAAAAGGAGTCAGCCCCCCGGTAGAAAACTTCGTCAGGATTGTGTGTCTCTGCCATGAAGGAAGCTGCCTTCCATGCGGTCTCTTTGGCAAGAAATTTCCGGCCGACTGAAGCCTCTCTCAGACCTGCTTCAAATCGCTTTCGCGATCGCATCTCCCATCTCAGCCGTGCCGACCTTCGTCGTTCCCTCGGACCAGATGTCGCCGGTACGGAGACCGGAGGCGATCACGATGCGGACGGCAGAGTCGATAGCGTCGGCAGCAGCCACCTCATTGAGCGAGTGCCGAAGCATCATGGAAACGCTGAGGATCTGGGCGATTGGGTTGGCGATTCCCTTGCCAGCGATATCGGGAGCGGTACCACCGCTTGGCTCGTACATGCCGAAACGGCAGGACTCACCCTTGGATTTGCCAAGACTCGCACTGGGGAGCATGCCGAGCGATCCTGCGATCATGGCCATCTCGTCGCTCAGGATGTCGCCAAAGAGATTCTCGGCCAGGACCACATCGAACTGCTTTGGGTTCTTGATGAGTTGCATCGCTGCGTTATCGACATAGAGATGGGAGAGCACGACATCGGGGTATTTCTTGGCAATCTCGCTCACCGTCCGGCGCCAGAGAATGCCATTCTGGAGCACATTAGCCTTATCAATGGATGTGAGCTTCTTGCCACGACCACGGGCTGCCTCGAAAGCGACGCGTGCGATGCGTTCAATCTCGCTCTTCTTGTAGACCATCGTATCGACCGCGATCGGATCGGCTTCATTTTCACCGGTATCTTTGAGAAACTTAGGCTCTCCGAAGTAGAGGCCTCCGGTGAGTTCGCGCACGCAGAGGACATCGACTCCCCCAGCCACGGACTCGGGGCGTAGAGGGGAAGCATGGGCCAGCTCCGGCAGGCAGATGCAGGGGCGGAGATTGGCAAAGAGACCGAAGTGCTTCCGTAGTGGTAGAAGAGCCGCTCGCTCGGGCTGCTCGTTCGCGGGAAGATTCTCCCACTTGGGACCACCGACGGAGCCAAAGAGGATCGCGTCGCTCTCCTCACAGACCTTCAGGGTCTCCGCAGGGAGAGCTTTGCCAGTTTGGTCGATTCCGGCACCGCCTACGGGCATTGCGGTTTCCTGAAGGATGAATCCAAACTTTTTCTCGACGGCGCGCAGGACTTTGGCGGCCTCTGCCATGACTTCGGGTCCGATGCCGTCTCCGGCTAGTACTGCGATACGGTAGGTTTTGCTCATCAGCACAGGATGCACAGAAATTATTGAATCTGGAACTCAGGAAATCAGGAAAAAAATTTGACCCGAAATTCCTAGTAAAACCTCTACAGGATCTAACCCACGGATCAGTAAATTATCAGTTATACCTATACCCCTTAAATTTCTGAGTTTGCTTGCCCGGCCGTTGCTTCGCATCCGTTACGGATGAGTTCCAAATTAATTCTTTTCTTATTCAGCCCGCAAGTGCGGCGGAAATGAATGCGCTCACCTTCACCGGGTCCTTGATGCCGGGAGCGGACTCCACGCCACTGGCCACATCGACGGCATGAGGGATGACTGCAGTTACCGCACTGGAGACATTCCCGGGAGCGAGACCGCCGGCCAGGATGATCCGGCGCTCGGGATACTCCTTCACAAAACTTGCGGCTAACCCCCAGTCGATCGTGTGACCGCTCCCTCCGTAGACACCGGGAACTGCAGCATCAAGAAGTAGGAAGGGAGTCTTGAAGGAGGTAGCCACATCGAGATCGGCTTGGGAGCGGATGCGAAGCGCCTTGATCCAATGAACAAATTTCCCCCCCTCCTTAGCACAAAATTCCGGAGATTCATCACCATGGAACTGAATGGCATCGAAACAGGCAGCCTTGGCCAGATGATTCAGCAATTCCTCACCGGGATTCACCACTACGGCAACAAAGGCGATATCTTGATAGTCGGCCTTTAATTTGGTGATCCATGAAATATCCCCAGCCACGGGAATCGAACGCGGGGATGGAGAGTAGAAATTGAATCCCAAGGCTCCGGCTCCTGCCTCGATTGTCCGGAGGGCATCCTCATAAGAAGTAATGCCACAGATCTTCGGCGCCGCAGGGGTGATGTCAAAAAACGGGATCACAAAAAAGGACAATTAATGAAAAGCGGAAATTATTAATATGGAACTCATGAACTCATGAACTCATGAACTCATGAAAGGAAATTGAGTGAAACTACCCATCCAAAAAGATCTTCAGCTTTTACTCAGGGCACTCATGGTACGACTCGTGATGGATCTACAAAAGCAACACAGGATGCTTTCTGTTTTTCCTGAGTTCTTGAGTTCCAAATTAAATGTATTCGGTTACCTCTCACTCTTTGGAAACAACCCGCCCCTCCACCTGCTTCATCTGCTGGTGGTGAGTGACGGGATAGACGCGCCCATCGCTAGCACGAAAGAAGCTGCTCAGGATCCAACTGATCATTCCGATGATGATTCCCGCAAAAAGAGCGCTCCAGAAGCCTTCAACATGGAATCCGGGAACCACCGCGGAGACAAAGAGTAGTAAGAGCGCATTGATCACTAGGATAAAGAATCCCATGGTGACGATAATGAAGGGGAGGCTCAGCAGAAGTAGAACGGGTCTCACCAAGGCATTGATGATCCCGAGAAGCAGTGCTGCCCCTATCAGAGTCCCGGTGGAGCTGTAGGAGATCCCTGGCACGATATGGGAGGCCCCCATGACGGCGAGAGTCGTTATGGACCAACGAATGAGAAATTCCTTCATAAGTGAATGATACATCCCCATGTGACGAAATTGGCAGAAAAAATCCTTCGACCTCCCGTCAACTCAGTATACTCTTTACCTACAAGGACTAACATTTATGGCCACTAAAAAATCCCCATCCGCTAATCCAGCATCGAACGCGTCAGTTAAAAAACTCACTCCTAAAACGGCTGCTTCGCCCAAGTTAGCCGCGGCTGTGAAATCAAAGGCAACTACTCGAAACAAGCGTACTGCGGGGAAAATCACTTCCAAGCTGGCCCCCTCATTCACAGTGGATCACAAACCATCAGTCAAAGAACCGGTGATCTCCCACGACGAGATCGCCCTACGTGCCTACTTCATCGCGGAACGACGTCAGAAGATGGACTGGGCCGGTGATTCCCATACGGATTGGGCAGATGCCTTGAGCCAGCTCCGCGCCGAGGCGCTTGAGAAACCGCTGAAGAAGCGCTGACGCAGGCGCCAGCTAGGCTGTTAGCTGTTTAGACTGTAGTCTGATAAGTTTGCAACCAGCTCGACAGCATGCTTGCACGAGATACCCACGGCGGGCAATTCACCGATCAACTCCGCATTGATTCCAATCTTTACCAAGGGCCTAGTGGGCTGGCAGGAAGTTAGCAGTAATGACGCGGCAGAAAGGACCGCTAAGAGGAAAAAGGCGGTGCGTGGGGATTTATGCATGGGTTCTAGCTAGCGGAGAAACTCGCAGCAAACCTATTCACCCTATCCGGTCAAGACTTCCAGAGTTCCCGTGTTAAAGCTGGCTTTGGCCCAGAAAGGCTCCGGTTCTGGCGCTATACCGGTTGGCAGTATGGACAGATCGAGCGATGATGATACCGCCGCTCACTTGGATATCTGAGCATCGACCAGACGGCTGAATTTGGCCGAGAAAAGCTCCAGTGCTGGCACTGTAGCGAGAGATTGAACCGGCATTTGATAAAACGGCGATGATCTCCCCATCACATCCCACCGACTGGACTCCCCCGGAAGGGTTGATTTGTCCCAAGAAGGCTCCGTTACTTGCCTTCAGCCGATAGACAACTGACGGACTCTTCATCACGGCGATCACATCCCCAGCAAAAGATTGTCTCGGGGTGAGAAAGATCCATCCATAAAAAAGGATGAGAAGCTTCGTTTGTGATTTCAAGTGGCTGCCTCCGTTGATAGCTGAACGACGTTTCTTAATTCAGCGCGGGTAAGTAAGTAGCTCCTCTTCATGACAATCAAGGCTTGCAAGCTTGGATGGAGAGCAGGGCGTGAGAACGAACCAAGACTACTCCGCTAACCGGCTCTGGAAGACCTCATAAATCCAACGGCGCGACCCCGCGAAAACGCAGGTGATGATTTTTTCCCCACTGACCATTTCGTATTCGAAAAGAATACGGTGACTCCCGACACGCAATCGATGGAAACCTTCCAGTTCCTCGGTGAGCGGCTTGATATCCCCCTGTTCCTTGCCAAGTCCCTTGATCGCCACGCGAATGGCATGACGCGGCTGCGGAGGAAGTTTTCTGAGGTAATCCAGCACCTCCCCAGTAAGTCTGACGGTGATCACAACTCCTCGAGGACGGAAACAGGATGGTAAGTTGCCTTGCCCTCGCGATGCCGTCGTATCGCGGACATTGCCTTTGGATCGGCAAGGATCTCCATGGTCTCTGCGATCGCCTCCATCCTCTCGATCGACATCATGATGGCAACGGCCCTCCCCTGCTTTGTGATCGTGACAGGATGATCCGTAGCCTCCTGAACCACGGAGGAAAAATGCTGCTGGGCCGTCTTGATTGTGTAGGAGTCTGCCATGAAGTGAAATGTATACCTTTTTTATTATAAAGTAAATACTACATCGAGCCTATCCTTGCACGACACCACTCTCTCCCCTGCATTCAGTGAGAATATTTCCCAATCCCTCAGCGTCTGCGCATCTCTGCGAGAAACACTCGTATTACTTCTTGAACCCCGTTGCGAGAATCGTCTGAAAGTTCGGAGCCTGCTGTTCGCGGGCGACGATGCTGACCTCGAGATCTTGGAAGCCGGACTTCTCAAGCATGGCGTGGAGCTCCACGCCGGAGAAGCCAAGCCAGACATGAGCATGGAGCTCCTTGGCCTGCTCATAGGTGTGGCTGGCTAGATCGAGAATCAGGATGCGTCCGCCCGGCTTGAGGATCCTGAAAGCGCTCTCGACGGCGCGCTGCGGACGCGCGGCATGATGGAGGGCCTGGCTGAAGAGGACCACATCGACCGATCCCGACTCGATTGGCGGCTCCTCGAGATCGCCGAGCCGGTATTCCAGATTGGCGTAGCCGTTTTCCGTCGCGATGCGTGCACCGTATTCGACCATCTTGGGCGAGTTATCGATCGCAATGACTTGCTTGGCAGTGCGGGCCAGTAGCTGTGAGAGCGTTCCCTCCCCTGCCCCCATGTCGGCGATGACCATGGGCGGCATGAGACGGAGCAACCCATGGGCAAGTGCCTGCCAAGAACGTCCGGGCACGTAGGTGCGACCGAACTTTCCGGCAAGCTTGTCAAAGTAATCGGCTGCACGGTCCCGTCGTTTGTTGAGCACGAGCTGGAGCGCGTGACGATCGCGTTCTCCTTCGGGAAGCTCGGTAACGGCAGCGGTGACGGCATCCCGTAGCGGGGCAATCGCCGAAACTACGGCGGTGTAATAGATATTCTTGCCCACGCGACGATCGAGGACGAGACCCTGACGGCGGAGCATTCCCAGACTGGCCGAGATACGTGATTGTCCCATCCCAAGAGCCTCCTGCAGCTCTGCCACCGAGAGCTCCTCCTCAAGCAGAAGTGCCAGCAAACGCAGGCGGGTCGGCTCTGAGAGAGCGCGGAGGGATTGAAGTATTGACGCCACACCCATTTATATATACATATATATTCATAAGTAAAGCCGTCAGCACTCTGCCTGCTCAACTTGTCACCCAAGAAACTCCAACCCAACGATCCCATGTCACGCAGCTACATCTTCTCTTCCGAATCCGTCGGCGAAGGCCATCCCGACAAAGTTTGCGATACCATTTCTGACGCCATTCTCGATGCCTGTCTGGCACTAGATCCAAGCAGCCGAGTAGCCTGCGAGACCTATGCCAAGAGCAACATCGTCGTGATCGGTGGAGAGATCACGGTTCCCAAACTCAAGAATAAGCCCCTCGAATCCGCTCTCAATCTTGGCAAGATCGTCCGCGATGCGATCCGGGAGATCGGTTATCACCATGACGATGATGTCTTCCATGCCGACACCGTCTTCATCAACAACATCATCACGTCGCAGAGCCCCGACATCGCTCAGGGTGTCGATGCGAAAAAGGCCACGGGCAAAAAGACCGCCGAGCAGGGTGCCGGCGACCAGGGTCTCATGTTCGGCTATGCGTGTGACGAGACTCCAGAGCTCATGCCCGCGCCGATTATGTATGCCCACCGCCTTGGCAGTGAACTCACACGCCTCCGCAAGAGCGGCGCGGCCAAGTGGCTCCGCCCCGACGCGAAGAGTCAGGTCTCCGTCGAGTATGTCGACGGTAAGCCAACCCGCATCGTGAACGTGGTCATTTCCACCCAACACGCCGAGGGAATCTCGCACAAGGAGATCGAGAAGTTCTGCATCGAGAAAGTCATCCGCAAGGTCCTGCCAGCCAAGATGCTCACCAAGAAGACCGAGTTCCTAATCAACCCGACCGGCCGTTTTGTGATCGGCGGTCCTCAGGGGGACACCGGCCTCACCGGACGCAAGATCATCGTCGACACCTATGGAGGAATGGGACGGCATGGGGGTGGCGCCTTCTCTGGGAAAGACCCCACGAAGGTCGACCGCTCGGCCGCCTACATGGGCCGCTATGTTGCCAAGAACGTGGTTGCCGCAGGCCTTGCCGCGCGCTGCGAGGTGCAGTTCGCCTACGCGATCGGTCATCCTGATCCCGTCTCGATCCATATCGATACTTTCGGAACTGCCACTGTGCCCGAGGAAGCCATCGAGCTAGCCGTGAAGAAGACCTTCGGTTTTAAGCCCTCCGAAATCATCAGCCAGCTCAAGCTGCGCCGCCCAATCTACTCCAAGACCACCAACTACGGTCACTTCGGCAAGAGTGACTCCGACATCACCTGGGAGAAGACTGACAAGGCCGCAGCCCTCAAGAAAGCAGCTCTCTCCGCAGCCAAACTCTAATAAGCCAATCACCCAATCACTCATTACCTAGACCGGATCACCTCACCTCTAAAATCATGACCAACACCACCGATTACAAAGTAGCCGACATCACCCTGGCCGAATGGGGACGCAAAGAAATCGTCATCGCCGAGCAGGAGATGCCCGGACTCATGTCGATCAGAAAAAAGTACGCCCAAGAAAAACCCCTCAAGGGCGTCCGTATCACCGGATCTCTTCACATGACCATCCAGACGGCGGTCTTGATCGAGACTCTCACCGATCTCGGAGCCGATGTGCGCTGGGCCAGCTGTAACATCTTCTCGACCCAAGATCAGGCCGCAGCGGCGATCGCCGTCACCGGCGTTCCTGTCTTCGCGTGGAAGGGCGAGAGCCTTGAGGAATATTGGTGGTGCACCTACAAGGCCATCTCCTTCGATGGCGGCAAGGGCCCCCAGATGGTCGTCGATGACGGCGGTGACGTGACCCTCCTTCTCCACAAGGGCTACGAACTCGAGGATGGTGACGGCTGGGTCAATACTCCCTCTGGCAATCACGAGGAGCAGGTCATCAAGGACCTCCTCAAGCAGGTCTACAAAGAGAACCCGACCTGCTGGCACGACATGGTCAAGGAATGGCGCGGCGTCTCCGAAGAAACCACCACCGGCGTCCATCGTCTCTATAAGCTCCACGAGAAGGGCAAGCTACTCGTTCCTGCCTTTAACGTGAACGACTCCGTTACCAAGTCGAAGTTCGACAACCTCTACGGTTGCCGCCACTCGCTTGTCGACGGACTGAACCGCGCCATCGACGTCATGATCTCCGGCAAGGTCGCCGTCATCTGCGGCTACGGCGATGTAGGCAAGGGAAGCGCCCAATCGCTCCGCGGGCAGGGAGCACGCGTCATTATCACCGAGATCGATCCGATCAATGCCCTCCAGGCTGCGATGGAAGGCTACGAGGTCACAACACTTGAGGATACTCTCGGTCGTGCCGACATCTATGTCACTACCACAGGCAACGTCGGCGTCATCAGCTTCGAGCACATGAAGCGCATGAAGGACCAGGCGATCATCTGCAACATCGGTCACTTCGATAATGAGATCGAGGTCGACAAGCTCCAGACAGACAAGACAGTCAAGCACACCAACATTAAGCCACAGGTAGACAAGTACACCTTCCCAAGCGGCAACGAGATCTTCCTTCTTGCCGAAGGACGCCTTGTGAATCTCGGCTGTGCCACGGGTCATCCGAGCTTTGTCATGAGCGCCAGCTTCAGCAACCAGACCCTTGCTCAGCTTGAGCTCTGGAAGAACCGCGAGACCTACAAGCCCGGTGTCTATGTCCTACCTAAGAAGCTCGACGAGGAAGTTGCCCGCCTCCACCTCGACAAGATCGGAGTGAAGCTCACACAGCTCACGAAGGAGCAGGCCGAGTACCTCGATGTCTCCGCCGAGGGTCCTTACAAGCCAGCGCACTACCGATACTAGGTCGATAGGCTGAAGGCTGTTAGCCGACAGATCTGAAAATCAAAAGCCCCGGTCAGAAATGGCCGGGGCTTTTTTTGTGGAGAAAAACTCCCGCAGAGGCGCTGAGACGCAGGGACTTTAGATGCAGTCTCTTAAAGTGAGGGTTTTGAAGTTTCGATGCACCGCTAGGCGTTCACGTACCTTTCTTTAAATGACTTTAGGCTCGTAAGCTTTGATGGAGAGCTAGGCGCGCGAGTGAAGGCGTAGCAGTTCTACGCCGAGTAAGCGGCAACGACGCTCTACGTCAAGATCGCGAGCCTACCTACTTGATGGCTGTCCAGACTCGGTGCACATCATCGTGCTCTTCGAGTGACTGGAGAAATTCCCCGACCTCGGCACGCTGTTCATCGGTTAGCATGGGGAAGGTCTTCGCCACATAACCGATCTCACTGGTGACGATTTTCCAGCCGTTCTCCTTGAGCCAGTTGGTGACAGCCGCGGTGGCGGTGCGGTCGGCAATGAAACGAGCTCCCTTCTTATCGGCAGGAATGTCGTCGTTCTGCTCATGGCTGAGAGCCTCGACCTCGTTGGCACCAGCCTCGATAGCGGCCTCCTCGGGATCAACAGAAACATTATCTGTGTAGGCTTCCACAAGACCGACATGGTCGAAGAGGAACTTGTTGCTGCCTGGAGCACCGAGTTGCGCGTCGCGGAAGAGAACCCGGATCTCGGGAGTCGTGCGGTTGGTGTTGTCGGTGTAGACCTCGACGATCACGGGCACCTTGTGCGGGGCATATCCCTCGAAGGCGATATGATCGATGACGATCTTGTCCTCACCAATCCCTGCTCCCTTGTTGATAGCCCGGTCAATGACATCCTTGGAGACGCTCTCGGCACGGGCCTTTTCTAACGCCGTAAAGAGTCGGGAATTCGTTGCGGGATCGGCGCCACCCTGCTTGGCAGCGATGGTAATTTCTCGGACGAATTTCCCAGTGGACTTCGACTTCTTGAGGGATGTGACCTCGCGTTTTGCGAGGAGCCATTGGCGACCCATAGGAGGAGAAAGGTTAAGGTTTTAGCGGTTTAGTCTTTTAGACTGTTAGGAGAAATTCCGGACATCCATTCAAAATATTAACGCGCAGCTTTTCCGAGTTCATATTTCAGATATCCGGATTAAACGCCAACTTTTTGGGTATGGAGCCTCTGTTTCTCTGACCTAATAGTCTAACAGCCTACAGTCTAGTAGCCTCTTTGCAGTTTTACTCGTCAGCAATAACCGGCGTCGAGCTGGCGCGCTTGCGGGCCGTTGCGTCGAGCAGCTTCTTGCGCAGACGAATGCTGAGCGGAGTCACCTCGACATACTCGTCGGGGGCGATGTACTCAAGCGAGCGTTCAAGGCTCATCTTGAGCGGTGGGGAAAGAGAGACACCCTTACCGTCTCCCGAGCTACGCATGTTATTCAAGGTTTTTGCCTTGCAGACATTGACCGGCATATCGTCGGCGCGGGAGTTTTCCCCCACGATCATTCCGACATAGACGTCATCCTGAGGAGAGACGAAGAGACGGCCACGCTCCTGGATCTTCTCCATCGAGTAGGCCATGGCTACACCCGCCTCCATGGAGATCAAGACGCCGTTGTTGCGGGTCGGAATATCGCCCTTGAATTCGGCATACTCCTTGAAGATATGCGACATAATGCCGGCTCCCTTGGTTAGGTTGACCAGATCGGTTTCGAATCCGATGAGTCCTCGTGTCGGAGCCTCAGCCTGGACGGTGACGCTCTTGGGCTTGTGATCCATGTTGATGATCTCGGACTTACGACCAGCGAGACTCTGAAGGATGTCTCCGAGATTCTCAGGCGGGACATCGATGTAGACCGTCTCGATCGGCTCCAGAAGCTTTCCACCCTCACCCCGCTTGTAGATGACCTCGGGACGTGACACGAGAAGCTCGAAGCCCTCACGGCGCATCTGCTCCACAATGACGGCGATCTGCATCTCTCCGCGCGCCTTGATCTGGAAGTGCCCGGCAAGCTCCGTCTCCTTCACCTCGATGGAGACATTGGTACGGGTCTCACGGGTGAGACGCTCCTTGATCTGGCGTGCGGTGACAAGCTTGCCCTCCTTACCGACGAGAGGTCCGTCGTTGATGCAGATCTTCATCGTGATGGTTGGGGGATCGATATCGACGAAAGCGAGTGGCTCACGGGTTTCGTTATCGGTGATGGTCTCACCGATGTAGACTTCCTCGAAACCGCAGAGACCGACGATGTCACCGGCGCTGGCTTCCTGAAGCTCGATCTTCTGAAGTCCCTTGTGGCCGAAGATCGCCGTCACGGCCTTCTTTTCTTTTGTGCCGTTCTTGTGGATAGCAACGATCTGCTCACCCATCTTGACCGTGCCGCTGATGATGCGGCCGAAGGCGATACGACCGAGGTAGTCACTGTAATCGAGGTTGGAAACAAGCATCTGGAAGTAGTCGACATCGGACTTCTTCGGAGCCGGGATGTGCTTGATGATGGCCTCGTAGAGAGGCTCCATCGTGGTGCTCTCCTGGTCGATCTCGTTCTTGGCAAACCCCTGTTTGGCGCTGGCGTAGACCACGGGGAAGTCGAGCTGCGTATCGTTGGCACCGAGTTCGAGGAAGAGCTCGAAGACCATATCGAGAACCTTATGCGGGTCGGCGTTGTCACGGTCGATTTTATTGATGACAACGATCGGCTTGAGGCCGTTCTCCAGAGCCTTCTTGAGCACGAACTTAGTCTGGGCCTGAGGACCACCAAAGGCATCCACGACAAGAAGCACTCCATCCACCATCTTCATGATGCGCTCCACCTCGCCGCCGAAGTCCGCGTGGCCCGGGGTGTCGACGATATTGACGTGGTATTCATGCCACTGGAAGGCGGCGTTCTTAGCCTTGATCGTAATGCCCTTCTCACGCTCCAGATCCATGGAATCCATGATGCAGATCTCGGTGGCTTTAGCCTCGTTGGCTCGGAAAGTACCCGACTGCTTCAGAAGCTGATCGACGAGAGTTGTCTTCCCGTGATCGACGTGGGCGATGATGGCGATATTGCGAATATTATCCATGGTCTTTTTAAGTAGCCGGTTACTATCTATGTACAATGTGCCCATGTCAACGGGGCACATGTTTTGCTACGATTTTGTTACGCATGAACATTCTGCTGATCCAACACGATCCCCTGGATGGACCCGGCGCCTTGCTTGAGTGGGCAACGTCCCGGGGACATTCGATAGCATTTTGCCTGATCAGCGGAGGGGCACCCCTCCCCTCTCTTGAAGATGTGGACTTTCTCGTGAGCCTCGGAGGACCCATGGGTGCGTATGAAGAGGATAAACACCCCTGGATCGTCGCTGAGAAGGAGTATCTGCGGCAGGCTTTTGCGGCCGGAAAGAAAATCCTGGGGCTCTGTTTGGGCTGTCAACTCCTGGCGGACGCCCTTGGAGGAAAGGCATTCCGCCACACTTACAAGGAATTCGGATGGCAGCCGATCAAGCCGACAGAAGTCGGAGGGGAATGGTTCGGCACGGATGATGTTTTTAAGGCCTTCCAGTGGCATGGTGACACTTACATCCTCCCGCCGGGAGCAGTTCAACTGGCCCGTAACGAAGCTGCCGAGCAACAGGCCTTCCTCATGGATGGCCCGGCTGGAAATCAGGTCCTCGGTCTCCAGTTCCACCTGGAATGGACTGAACAGATGGCAAGGGAGGCCCTGTGTGAACCGGATGTTGCACCGCCAGCATCCTCCTATGTCCAGTCACCAAAAGAAATTCTCAGCGACCTCTCCCTCTTTGAATCAACTAAGAACCGCTTTTTTCGACTCTTGGACCGCTTCACCCATTAGGCCGCATTCCCCCTTTAGCCCATTTATCTGGTGCACCCGGCGAGGGTCGAACTCACAACCTCTTCCTTCGGAGGGAAGCGCTCTATCCAGTTGAGCTACGGGTGCCGTAGGGATGAAATTTGCGGCGAAGTCCTGTCGGGGTCAATCCCCGTTTGAGAAGAATAATTTCAAACCACGCACTCCGGGCACAAAAAAGGCCGGATTGCTCCGGCCGTTTTTCGAAAAGTAGACTTTAAACCAAAGATTAATAGTTCTTTGGCTTGATCGGCGTGGAAGTAGGAACTGCGTTGGTTCCCTTGGCATTCTGCTGTGCTTGGATCTGGGCTGCCAGATTCTGGACGGCCTGCTGGAGATCAACAAGAGGCACCCATCCGATCAGGTTACCCTGCTGTCCGGTGGACTTATCGGCAAAGGAGGCGGCATTCAGAAGGCGAGCATCACCAGTCTTTGTATTCCACTGAACCACGGAGTCCACCTGCTTATCAGCGATTGTGATCTTGGCTGAGATGCACTGGAAGGTAGATTGCTCGACGGGAGTGGTGCTCTTTTGGTTGCAGGCGACCAACGCTAAGGAGGCAGCTGCAAGGAGGGTGATGGAGGCTAACTTCATAAGAATTGAAATTTAGGAAAGGATCTACAGGAATGCAAATGCAATTGCAATGGAAGGATCCCTGGCAGAACTCAGGGATCCCTTTTTCCCTACTTCACCTACTTCCACTACTTCCCCTTGGTATCGATCAACTTGGTAACTTCGATCTCGTTCAAGGTTACAGGATTCTGTTGGAGCAGCTTGGCTAGATAGGCCTTGGCAAGGACCTGAGCCTTCTCTTTGCGGAGCTCATTGGTCAGAGATACTTTCACCTCATCGAGAGTGGCTGTGTAGGGATCCTTAACCTCAAGAACCCGAATAATGTGCCAGCCATCATTCATGCGGATCGGATCAGTTGTTCCATTCTTTGAGAGAGTGGAGATAGCTGAACGAATCTCAGGCTGGATCTGCGTCTCACCGAGGGATCCGAGATCCCCTCCACGCTGCGCGCTGGCAGTGTCGTCGCTCTGGGTCTTGGCCACAGAGCCAAAATCACCGCTCTTGAGAGCCTTTTGCACGGAGTCGAGCTTGGACTGAGCCCTCTCCTCAGAGGCCTTGTCGGCTCCATTGGGGCAAGCGACGTAAATCTGAGCCAGATGATATTGTTTCGGGACCTGAAGGGCGTTGTTTTTCTTCAGGGCATCGTAGGCGGCTTCTAAGTCCGACTGAGAAGGGAACTCGGCAGGAGGAATCGCCAGAGACTGCAGGTAGGACTGACTAATGGCCTGCTGACGAATACGCTCGAGCTGGGCAGCGATCTGGGGTTGCTGCTCCCATTTCTTGGCAAGAGCCTCCTTGAAGACGAGTTGCTGGACAATGAGTTCGCGGACCAGGTTATTCAGGGCCGCGGGATCCTTGGAGAGCGTTAACTGATCGCGAAGCGGGAGTTTCTCGATGAGGGGCTTGATATCGTCGGCCTTCACCTCACTATCGCCGACTTTTGCGATGACCGTGGCATCCGCCTGGGTGGGTGAGGTGAAACCGAGGATAGTGAAAGCGATAAGGGGGATAATCTTGAGGAAGTTCATAATGGAGAGGTGGTGTGTACTATCGGACTTGTTGGAGTGTGATTAAAAGGTTTTCGTTCAAAAAAACCGGGTTAATCTTGTTTTTTTGTGCTGGAAGAATCCCCGGACTTTGAGTCAGCAGGACTCTCTTTTTTGATGGTCTGATCAGTGAGCTTGTTTTGGTAGTCTTGAAATAAGGTTTGGAGTTTCACCTTGGTGATCCCAACAAAGGGTTCCCTGGCAGAAATAGCCGTCCCCAGTCCGAACTGGGCATAGCGGTCGAGAACCTCATTAGCCAGGCGATACATTTCAGCATTCTTAAGCTGCTGTTCGGCGATGCGGCGATCAAGCAGGATGATTTTGGAGGCGATTTCAGCACGCTTTCCTTCGGTCGCCTTGGCGTATTCAGCCAACTTCGCATAGCCGAGCTTCCACTTGGCAAGTGAATCGGTGTAGTGGTTGACCTGTTGTTCAGATGCGGCAAGTTTTGTTTTCAGATCATCGATGGTTTCGTTGGATGACTTCTTCTCTGCAGATGACTTCTTGGTGAGTTCCTCGAGTTGCCCTTGGAGTTCCTTGATCTTCTCCTCGGCTTCCGCCTGGGCTGCTTGAGCCGTGGCTAATTTTGCATTCGTATCACGCAGCTGGATCATCGTATTGCGGATAGTCTCCCTCATCTTCTGTTCGACCGCATTGACTCCTTTTTTTTCCGCAGCTCGAAGAGACGTTGCACCGACAAGAATAAGGAATATGAATAATGGGGTAGTTAGAATTTTCATGAAGGGAATGGATGCGTGCTAGAAGCGAGCGTTCAAGTCGAGTTGGAGGATGTCTGCCTTGTAGGTGGGGCCCGCGATGCCTGTAGCGCTTAGCCAGCGGGCTCCGAGGAAGACATTTTTTGAAAGTGCCAGATTGCCTCCGACGGCATAGCCCTTGAGGTTCGTGCCACCCCCGCCGAAGTCGGAATCGCAGAAGCCATCGATGACGGCATCAGACTCCACATAGCGGTAGCTCACTCCCAAATCCCAATCCCAACGCTTCTGAAGTGCTCCGGAGCCGATCTTTGCCTGAATGATCCAAGCCGTGTTGCCACCATTGTAATTATATACGCCCCCAGAATTTTGAGCTAAATTATTAACAGGACCTGTAACCAACGTCTGGTTATAATTGTTATCAGGTCCCGGAACGGGGCCATTGTTAACGATGTTTTGTGAGTTCCATGCTAGGTTACGATCCCATTCTCCCGAAACGGAAACGACGAATGGTTCCCAGTGGCGGTATTCCAATCGGGCGTTTGCTGAAAGGATGTTGTAAGGCGTTGCTAATCCGAAATACTGGAATTGATTAATATAATACGGGTCGACTCCTTGGGTTGGATCATTGATGTAATTTGCCTGTGGATTTCCTGTGGGAAGACCATTTTCATCGTAAGCATCCACTTTTTGGATATTTCGAAGCATCACGTAGGTGTTTCCACGCTGGGCAAATCCCGGCCTTGAATCATCGGTACTCATCTGGGCCTCCTGATTCGGGGTCAGACCTGGTGCGGAGACTCTTCCTTCAATATTCTGGAAATAGTAGTATCCTGCGGAACTCTTAAAGTTGAGATCCTTCGTGATCTTCCAGTCGATGCCAACCTGACTGGCGTAGAGATACTTGTCGTTGCTTGGTTGCTTGGTCTGCTGGGTGGCTGGAAAGTTCAGATCCGTATTAAATATAGGGAAAATTCCTGCGGTTGCAAATGGAGTAAAGCCTTTAAAGATCTTGTAACGGGCCTGCGCGGCAACTCCGTCAAATCCAATATCATTTGCCCACATGATAGTGGTCGGGGTGTAAAATGGGTTGTCAAACCGGCCCACAGTAATTGCCGCAAGACGGTCGGGATCGGATCCGATTTCATACTTCAGGAAAGCCCTATCCAACCAGATCGCGTAGGAACTGAAATTACCTCCCTGTGCCATGCCGTTATTGCCAATGAATCCGAAGGTCTGGTTTTCGGAGACAGGCGAACCGTTTTGACCCGTGCCAATCCGAAAACCGGATGTGAAGTTCTCTCCCAGATCCATGTCCGCTCCAAATCGGAAACGTACCCGCGTTTGATTGCGCTGTTGGGTCGTGTTGTAGGTCGGGGGACCGATCGGGTTTTGCGCCTGATAATACCCAAAATAGTTGTAGAGAGGTGACGATCCGGGAATGGCCATGAGATTGATGGGCCACTGGGAGTTCACCGCATTGAAATTCATGGTATCAAAGATTTCGGTCCCGTTGTTGGTTGAAAAATTGTTACCCTGATAACGCGTCCTCAAATCCATGAAGGGTCGCAAGTTATTGATCCATGAGGGATAATTTGGCGTGGCCCATCCCTCGGATTGCGCGGCCGCGATGACGTCGCGCTTAATCTCGTCGCGCATCTCCGACTTCACGATCTCAGGTACGTAAGAGACACTAACAGAATCATCTGATGAGGGAGGGGCTGCGGCTTCCATGGCCATCTGCTGGGCAGTTGCCGCCTGGGTAGCGGCTTGCTGTGCTACCTGGGACTGCTGGGATGCCCGCTGGGCATCTTCCTTCGCCTGTCGGATCAAGTCGCCGGCATCCTCCTTTGTGAGAATACCTCGCTGGACGAGACGATTAATCAGATTCAGGGTGACATTCTCCGAGGGAGCAGTTGGTGACGGAGCGGAGGCAGCCATCTTATCGGCAGGCTGGTCCAAGTTCGGGGGCTGGTCGATCGGAAGACTTGGAGGGGTAGCTTGGGACTTTGTACCGACCGGTTGGACATCCTTGATCTGAGCATCCTTTTGCTGAGATTCCTTTGTCGGAGCTTCCTTTGTCGGAGCATCCATTGTCGGAGCTTCCTCCTGCGTGCTCACGCTCGGAGCAGCGTTGGCCGGGGAAGGATTCGGGGTGGGTGCAGGTGTTTGATTCTGTTCAAGAAGAGTCGAGAGATCAGAGTTTGTAGAGTTTACAGGATTGACTGAAATCGGAGGGACAGTCGATACGGCTGCCGCTGCCTCTGCCATGGCTGCCGTATCGGCTGCAAGGGAAGGCTGGCTGACTTGTGATGCAGGTGAAGGGGACGCTGAGGATGCAGGAGATACAGGCTCGGGAGCGAAGAGATCATCGGCGCCACGTGCCGTGATCGTAGCCAAGATCAGCAGGAGCAAAATTCCGGGGAACAGCGGCAACTTTGTCATCAATGAATGGATAAATCGAACCATGAGAATTGTGTCTTAATGAGTGTCGGAAAGAAATTAGCCGGGACGCTTTGCGTTGAATTTCATCACGATCGGCATCGGCATGCCCTGAGGGGGCGGTTCGCTCAGCACGACATCGGCCAGCACCTCGTTCTTGATCGCGGCATCCAGTTCCGGGTTTCCAGTGGATTGCGCAAGGGATACCTTGCTGATACGACCCGTGTTATCCGCCCAGACGCGCACCTGGACGCACATGACGGCGCTTCGTGTCTTCTTGTGTGATCGGAGGGCCTCAGCCACACGGGTCTGCACCTTGCCGGCATACCAGCCATATTTACTCCCCCCACCACCGCCTTTACCGCCGAAGCCATTACCTCCACCACCACCATTACCGGCGGCAAGACCCGAGGCATCATTGCCCTGAATGCTGGTGCTCAAGGGAGCGGCTTCCGGTTCGGGAGCTTTGTCTGGCGGCTTCTCCTCGCTCGGGGCCTCCTCTTTCTGGAATTTAGGCTCCTCCGGCTTCGGAGGTTCCTGCTTCGGTGGTGGTGGCGGCGGTGGTGGAGGTGGAGGTGGGAGACTCACCATCCTGACCTCGTTCTTGGAAGCGGGTGCACTCTCCTCATCATCGGAACGGAAGAGAAAGAAGGCGGCAACGCCAGCAATCAGCACAACACCGCCGATGATGAGCGGCAGGGGGGACTTTTTCTCTTCTTGGGAGTTGTCAACCATGTGAGTGGAAGATGGAGTGTCGGTTAAGGAGGAATGGAACTACTGACGCTTCTGGGTGGCCAGACCGACCTTCTCCATGCCGATGCGGCCGATCACATCGAGAACATCCATGACTACCTGATACTGAGTGGCACTGTCTCCACGTACCACGACTGGGGTGTCAGGATTAGCCGATTTGGCCTCCTGAAGCTTCTGCTCGAGTTCGGGAAGGGTTACCGGAAGGGTATTCAGAAAGATCGCCCCCTCGTTGTTCACGGTCACGGCCTGAGTCTTGGGACCACCCATGCTCGGCGCGGAACTCCCCTTGGGAAGGTTCACCTTCACTCCCTGGATCCCAGCGCTGGTCATGATGATGAAGATCAGCAGGAGAACTAGGTAGAGATCGACCATCGGCGTGACATTGATGTCGGCGATGGCTTCTCCTCCGGAGTCGGATTGCATGGTAAGTTTCGGTTACGGGTTGAGCTTTATCGCGGTCTTAGTGAGAAGAAGACGCATCTCCCTTTTCAGGATAATATTCGGCCATCTTCGTCAGGAACTCCTCGGTGAAGAGATGCATATCCGTGACGATGTCCTTCACCTGAACGCTTAGATAGTTGTACCCGAAGAGCGCTGGGATCGCGACGATCAGACCGCAGACCGTGGCGAGCAACGCGGCGGCGATACCGGGAGCGATGGCATTGATATCGACCTCTCCTAGCATCGCGATCTCACCGAAGGTGATCATGACACCGATGATCGTACCGAGCAGTCCGACATAGGGACCGCCAGCGATACAGATAGTGAGGAGCACCATCATGCTCTGGAGCTTGGCATTTTCACGGGTCACCTGAGCTTCCATGCTCGATTCGATCGACTCAATCGCACGGTGAGAGATCCCACCAACTTTGCTCACGCGTTGGCGGATTTCCTCACATCCCAAATGATAGACGCGATAGATCGGCGTGGAGTGGATGAACTTGATGTGCTTTGCCTCGGCACGGCCACCTAGCGTTTTGATCACTTCGACGTCATCAGTGTCGATCGCTGTGAGATCACCAGCGAGATGATGCCACTGGTTCAGGAACTCCTTAGAGCCACGAGCCAAGCTGGTGATGTACTTGTTCTTGGCGTACATCACAATCCAGCTGATGGCGGACATGATACCCAGAATACCGATCACGACCCAGGCATCGACGGTCACTGACTTGATCAGGAAACCGAAGATACCAAGATTCTCAAGGAAGCTGACCTTGGCAGGCTCTGGCTTGCCGGCTACGAGAAGCTTCGCGTTCTGCTGGCCCTGCCCTAGCGCCGCGAGCTTAATCAAGGCGGCGCTTCTCGCGCTCTTGGAGATCTCCATTTCGTCGATCTCACCGCCGAAGGAGCCCTTCCCCTCCTCCCCGCCGATGAATGCGGGACCATTCAGGGCGGGCATGGCGACCGGCAAGTTGGCCACGGCATTACCGTCCACATAGAGCGTCGTGCGGGTGCCATCTGAGACCATGGCAAGATGCTTCCAAGTGCCAGCGGCCAGAGGCGCAGCGGAGGCGGAGCGCTGGGTGCCAGCAGGCCCCGTGATCTCGAAAAAGGGAGCCCCGTTATCCAGACCGATCCTCAGAGCGGCGGCGCCATCCTTACGGCTGTAGATAATCGATTCCGGAGCAAGCACGGTCGGCTTCACCCAGCACATCCATGTGTAGGGGGCAGCCTCGAGAACAGCAGCGTTGGGATTGGCAGGGATGCTGATCGGCTTCTTGCCGTCGAGCTTAATACCGCCTCCGATCATCGAACCCTCGATGGGAATCCCCGGTGTCTCTGCCCTCACACCTTCGCCAGAGGAATCCCCGGGAGGAGTCCCATGCTCGTTGAAGTGATAGACGGTGATCGTCTCACTGTCGTAAGCGGTCTTGGGCAGATCGGTCTTCTCACCCTTGGCCGGCTTCTTCTTCTCATTGCGAGCCGAGTAGAGGTAGATGTCACGTGCGGCACCGGCCTTGACGTCGGGGATCTTCACCCAGACAAAGCCCTCGTTCATCACTGGGTCGAATTTCTCGATCTGGGAAGCGAGCATGGTCTTGTCATCGCTGTCCACGAAGCGAATATCGCTCCCATCCTCCTTAGCGGAGGTGAAATCGAAGTTCCCGTCATGGAGCCTCACGACGACCGTGGCGGTGCCGGCCGCATCGGGAAGAGGGACACCATTGTCGGAAGTGTCGACGGTGAACTTGGTACGGGTGCTCCAAGCCTCGTTCCACCAGGTGCGGGCTTGCAGGGATCCGGGAATCAGAAACATGACGACCGCGAGAGGAAGAAGGAGCGCTTGGAGCTCGGAATCTCGACGTATGCTGGGGATTGGTTTCATAGGTGTACGGAAAGGATGTATTTAATCGTTTAGAATTCGCCGAAGAGCCTGAAGGTGATCAGCATGGAGTTGGCCATATTGAAGTAGTTACCGGGAGTTCCGTTGACCGTGTTGCCAACGGTTTTACCCCAGGCACCCGCGGAGGGAGTGGGAGGAAGGACCGGGCTCTGCGTGATAAGCGGAAAGCCGGCATCGATCGAAGCATTCAGATACTTGGCGATCTTGCATCGCGTCCCGAAGCCGTAACTTGCCAGATTGTACTGCGTGTCTGAGCTAAAAATATCTTCGTCATTGGAATACTGCGAGCCCGGTGTACCATCTAGCACGGTTCCCCCATCGAAGAAGGCATAGACCCGCCACTCACTAACCCCAAGATGTCCGGCCAGGATCTGAGGTGAGCGGAGCTCAACGCTCCCCATGAGGGCACTGTCACCGAGAACCGTGGCCTCGGTGTATCCACGGCAGGAATCGAGGCCTCCGGCCACAAACTGCTCGGTGAAAATCAAGGGAGTTGGCGACCATTGCCACTGCACCTTGCCATAGATCTGGAACCCCCCGGGCAAGTCGTGCGTGTGGGAGAGGTCGCCGCGCGTCGTGAAGAAGCCGCCGCCGACCGTAGGATCATCGAACTGGCCATCATTATATGATCCGAGGCCGTAGACAGGAATGGTCTGCCCGCGGATACCGAACGAAAACCCAGCGTCCAGGATGGTGACGTAATCCTTCGGCGCCCAGACTGCAGAGTAGTTGAAACGAACCGGCGCGTAGTTGTAATCGTTGAGAGGGACGTTTGCCCCGGTTGTTGCGTCATTGTTGACATTAAGCACTTGCTTGAAATCCATGCCGGCGGAGATGGAGTGGCTGAAATCCTTTTCCGGCGGCAGGTTGAAGAGAAACCTGAACGCCGCAGTGCTGCCGTTTCCCGCCACGGAGCCGCCGCCGAGCGTTGAAAGACTGTTCTGCTTTCCGTAGGAGACGTTCAGCCTCAGCCAATCCACCCGCGGAAAGCGCGAAGTGTAAAAGAGGTTCCAGTTCTGGACGGCGGAAGGTTTCTGGGGAGCGGTCTGATAGGAACCACCGATAGAATGACCCAGCTGCCAGAGGTTGTCGTAACTTCCCGCAAAGTTGAGCCTGAGAGCCGGGGAACCCGTGTTCCATCGGTTGTTGAGTTCGGTGCTGCCGTGCAGGGGTAAGGTGTCCTTCACCTTCAGGTTGACGTCCACCGTGCCGGGTTCGAATCCAGGCGTGAGCGTCGGGATCACCTGCCGGTCACTCCATTGGTTAAGGGCTAAGATCTCGCTGGAGACCTTATTGAAGTTGGGAACATTGCCAGGTTGGAGTGAAGGCACCCCCTTTTTGATCGCCTTCAGCGAGAAGTATCGTGCCCCCTCCACGGTCAGGCGACCGATCTTGGCCTCCGTCACCTCCAGGAAGACGATGCCACGCTTTCCCGTCTGCTGAGGAATCTGGACATTCACGGTCTGAAATCCCTTGTCCTGAAAAGCCTTTTCGAGTGCCGCACGGGCCTGCTCCACATCCTCCGGAGTCCGCTCCGGACCCATGAACGGATAGACCGATTTCTCGATCTCGGAGCGGCTGAGTTGGTGGGAACCGATCACACGAAATTCCTTGATATAGAGCATCTGGCTTCTGTCCACGGCGTTTGTGGAGACTCCAGGGGGTGTAGCCGCCACCGGAGGAACCGGTGGAGGAGCATCCTCAGAGTAAGAGTATGCCAGCGCATGTGGTCCACCGGCGGCAACAAGGTTGACACATGAAATTCCAAGGAACACCACGCCAAAAATAACATCACCACCGCGCCAGAGCACGGCGGTGAATATTTTTTTCAAAAAATGGGATTTGGATAAAGGCACGATGTCCGGTTGCCTTCTCTATTGGAGTAGGACAAATGGGTTATGGAAATTAACAGAGCCTCCTAATTGAAGGGAATACATAATTGTGACGATTCCGTGACAATTAGTGGGTCGAACACACTGAGATGCCGACATTCCAGCAAGGCTTTCGGACTGAAGACTGTTAGGCTTTTAGGCTGTTAAAGAAACGAGCCCAAGGGTGGCCTATCATGAGATAGCCTAGTAACGGAGAGCCTGTACCCAATCAGATCAAACAGAGATTCTTGGATTTGGCATGGTATACGGCGGACAGAGGGATTTTTTCGTCAAATGTCGCAAGCCGCCCTTTGTGGTTAACTGCTAGTGCCAGCAAATAAAGATCCGTAAGTTGTCGTGAGCTGTGGATGAGATCCTTTGCAAAGATCGCTCCGTTCCGAAGAGAGATGGAGTCCTCCCAGAATTCATGATCCGTCTGCGTGGAGAACTGACGGATTCGGGCGATTAATTCCCCTGGGGTAAACTGGATTTCGCGGCTGTAGCCGGTACTGCTCATGATACGAACTGTGCCGTTTTCCGTGAGTGGGCAACTGGCCCAGCCGTAGTGGTGATTCTCCTCCCACCAAATGTGGGCTCTTTCGTGAAACGCATGGTCTGGATCGAGAAGTGCGATCATCACATTGATGTCCAGCAACGCACGCATCGTCTCAGATCCCTTCCTGATCCATCAGTTTTCGGATCCGGTCAGTCGTCACCACTTCCCCCCTCGAGCGTACAAGCGGGACCCCCCCCCGGATCACCGGGGTTTTTTCGAGTTTTGACTTCGGATTGCTTAGTCCCCGTCGCGCAAGCAGCGAGATAATGCGACCCGCCGTGCTCCCTTCCCGCTCGGCAAGTTCCTTGGCCGCCAAGAGCACATCCTCTTCGATATCAAGCGTGGTTCTCATGCATCTGATGATAGTGCATCAGATGATTTCTGTCAACCGAGCATGAAGCTTGCCGACTAAAAGGCTGACACGCCAGCTAGGGACGAAGGGTCGAGCGACGAGCGTCGAGGGCTATAAAGGCTCTTAAACTGAAGTCTTTGAGGCGACTGAAGACCTGCAGATTTTACCACAACGCCGAGTGCCCGGCTGGGCACGGATCCAAGTCACTGGGATGTGACGCGGAAGATTGCCGGAGGCAACCCGCAAGGGTGGATCAGCTTTGCAGGAGCAAAGATCCATCAATAGCCTGCAAAGCAGTCCGTAGGACGATGCTCGTGGGAACGAGATCGGCAAAGGAGACAGCCAAGGACTTGCAAAGGTTTCCCGAAAAGGAACTGAGTAGGGAAGTCGAGCGTCGAGGGCTTTGCATGGACGCAGTGCCGCTGGCGCTGCGGGGAGGTTGCTGAGCTGATGTGCTCTCGCAAGCTGGCTTGCAGAGGCACTTCATTCAGTAACCCAGCTCCGTCCTGACGGAGCCCATGCCATTTACGGGCTGCCCCTTTGATCGCAAACTTGGATCCCCCTTGGATTGCCCTTAGTGGTTAATCACTCCCGTGATCTGAAACCTCCGGGCTAAGCGTCGGCGCGTAGGCTGCACTGTGCCCCCCAGCACTCGGCGTTGTAGTGAATATTTCCTAACGGTAGATGTTTTTCCGATCTCCAACGGCAACAAGCAGAACGATCAGCTTTTCGTCCTCAATCTTGCAGATGATCCTGCAGGAACCAACGCGATATCTCCACAAACCTACTAGATCACCTACAAGGGGTTTGCCAAAACGTCTCGGGTTTTCTTTACCTTGGAGACGCTTTTCAAGGTATGAAATGATCTCTATCTGAGCAGTATGCCCAAGCTTTTTAAGCTGTTTTCTAGCTCTCTCGGAGATTTCACACTCCCAATTCATCTTTGATTTCTTGCAAGGAATAGGTTCGTCCGCCTTCTGCCAGAACCTTCTTAGCCATGTAGATGTCTTCTAGATCTTCTAGGTGCTCCAAGATCGCCTCCCGGGCATAGAAGGTCTTGGTGCGGCCTGTTCTTTCAGCCAGAACAGCTAGCCGATTTTCAATTTCGGGATCTAGTCTTATAGCAAGCATAGTCAAAGAATAATCCGCTATACAAATATTTCAAGGGCTATTCAGCCCACGCACCTTTTCGGGCTAGAAAGAGAATTTCTCCGGGTGGAGATTTCACCACCGAGGACTGGCAAGGGGCCGAATGACGAAGTCGAGGGACGAGCGTCGAGCGTCGAGCGTCGAGCGTCGAGGGCAGTGGCAGGACGCAGTGCTGAAGGTACTGCGCGGCGGTTGCTGAGCTGATGTGCTCTCGCAAGCTAGCTTGCAGAGGCACTTCATTCAGCAACACAGCTCCGTCTTAATGGAGCCCATGTCAGCAGCCCTACCCCGTCTTGGATTCCCAACTTGGATCCCACTTGGATCGTCCTTGGTGGTTAATAAATGGATCCCTCTTTGCTTCGATCGCTCCCGCAATCCGAACCCCCACGACCATTCAAAAATACTGAAGAGCCCTGTTTCTATTCCACCGAGGGAAAACGCCTTCTGAAATCCATGGCACTATGGAGTACCCGCACAATCTGGAGCGCATCCCCTTCGACCCTGAATAGAATGACGTGCTTCCCCTCGGATGCCAGTTGGCAGTGCTGGAAGAGATCGTTCCTGAATCGAAATAGGAGGGGATTCGCTCCGATTTCCCCGAACCTCTTCCAAATCCCCTCCAAGTAGGCCTTCTCCTGCTCGGCGCCCCACGTTTCCAGGGTGTAGGCCCTGATGGATTGGAGGTCCTCCAGGGCGGCGGGTGTGATCTCGAGCCTCACGAACCAGAGCGAACTGCATCCATGAACTGATCCTTGGAATCAATCCTTATGGCTTGCCCTGCCTCAAGTTGTGCAAATCCGATGGCCGCTTGGCGACGCAGCCATTCGTTCTCCTGATCACGTTCAAAGGAAACACGAAGTGCCTCACGGATGACTTCACTCGCATTATTGTAATGGCCCGTGGCAACCTTGGCCCTAATCTCTTTTTCCAACTCGGGTGTGAGCGAAACATGCACACTCTCGACATACAATCTTTGTCAATCCTTGTCAATAAGGGGGAGGGAATTGAGTGCCGATGTCGAGGGCTATAAAAGCTTTTTAGGCTGAAGACTGAAAGCTGTTAGCGAAATGCACGGAATATTCAGATATCCAATTTCCGCAATAATTCCTCAACACTCATACCGTGATGGGTCGAAATGCTTTTCAGGATCGCTGAAAGAGTTCCGGTCTTAATGGGACTGTGATTCGGGATGACTTCCTTGTTGGGTCCATCCATCTCCGTCGCAATGCTGATATGTGAACCCCTCTGTCGAACCGTTCTATATCCCAATACCTTAAGCGACTTGACGAGTTCTGCGCCTAGAACATCTCTTGGTATCTTCATCGGGCCATTACTTCATCCCTGACAAAGTGAAGGCGGATGATGCTCGGTGACTCTTCTTCATCTTCGAAGTAACAGGCCACGGCTTCTTTCACCATAGCGCGTACTTCTTCCATGGTCTCTCCCTGTGTGTGGATGCCAAAACCGAGTGCCGTGGCTGTATAGCCACCGTCAGTCTCGTCTTCCCTCACCTCGAAGATGATCTCACTACTCATGAGGGAAACCTAGCTCTTGTGCGCCTTGCGGGCAAGCTATGGCTAGAGTAACACTTGGGAAGATCCAACGGAAGTTTCAACCACGGAGGACGATCAAGGCTGTTAGGCTGTTAGGCTGAAGACTGTTAGGTGACTGCAGACTGCAATTTTGACCACAGAGCCCTTGGTCCTCCGGGCACTCAGCGTTCACTCGTCTCACCCAAGTCTTGAAACACATGTGTTACCTATGTCTTGAACCAGGGTGTTACCTATGTCCTGACCCACGCCCCCGATCCGTCTCCGCCCTAACCTTTCACCTTCAACTTTTAACATTTCTTACAGCCCTCGACCCTCGACGCTCGTCCCTCGACTGCCGTTGATTCATCAACAGCTTACAACGACGCCTGCACCGGTGCCACGGCGGCATTGGCGGCCTTCTTCTCTTCATCCTCACCATCTCCACCGCCATAGCCGAGCACCTCGACGGAAATGATCGATGGTGCTCCCTCGGCCTGATCATTACGTGCGTTCTTATCAGCTGCATTCTCGGCTGCGCTGTTTCCTGCAGCGGCTGCTGCCGTAGCTCCCGCCGGAGGTGCGGCAGGGGGGGCAGCGGCGGGAGGTGCAGCAGCAGGAGCGGCTGGAGGTGGTGCTCCCACCGTCACCCCTCCCGCGAGGATGTTATCCGCATTAAGGATCTTCTCTGCGGCGAGGTTCAGATTGCCAAGCGATCGGATACCGGCATCACCGGCGTCAATGTATCCGGTCGGAGCGATCAGGTCGACATCGCCCGCACGCACACCGGCCACCGCCGCGAGCACGCCGATTCCACCGCCAGTCGCCAATCCTGCGAGATCGGTCAGCACATCGCCGCTCTGGGGATCCAGAAGAACTCGGGTTGGCGGTGCCGTGGCAACGGTCTTGGCCGAGGAGCCTGCGGCGATATTTCCGAGATTCGACCAGATCATGATATCGCCTCCACGGAGGGTAAAGATGCGGCCGATGCCGATATCCACATTCTCCTTCGTATAGATATTCACCGTGCCGCCGCTCTCCGTGACGATGCCGGGCGGAGTGAGGCTCTGGCTGACGGCAAAGGGAGAGAGAGTGATTGCTCCACCCGGCGCCAGCATGCTGATTGCCCCGCCGCTTTTTGTCCTGATATCGCGTGAATTGAGCACAATGGATTCCCCCTGTCCCGAAGGTAGGTAGGCTGCGATGGCATCCTGACCATTCTTATAGGTACGGTATGAAGGGGAATCGACATCATTGAAATCACGTCCTGATTCGCGAAGCACGATGTAGAAAAGGGAGAGCGCGAGCCGGCTCTTCTCATCCTTAGTCAGCGAAGGGTCATCTTCTAGTTCCTGGACGGACTGAATGGCTGAGAGCTTGGAGGAGATCGAACTTTCCCAGTTTCCGAGAACCATATTCTTCAACTCCTTGAAATAGTCACCCGCTCCGCTCATTGCCGAGACCTTGCCAAAGAGCCCATCAGCATTGAGCCCTGCGTCAGCGAGCGACCCCGGCAGGGAGGCCCCTGCCATGGTGATCAGCGATGCACCCTCAAAGGGGAGTGCGGGATTTCTGGCATTTCCGATGCTGGTGATGCCAACGCCCGTTCCATCACTTCTGACATCACCTGTGCCGAGATCGATATTCCCGCCAGCGATCACCTGGAGCGTTCCCGGTCCGCTGATCTGGATATCACCACTGCGAGGCTGCGGACGGGCATACGCTGGGGGACGATTCTTTAAATCCTCAATTGCCGCAAGTCGGTCGGGATTATTGGCATCGTAGAGTCGCATCTCCCCTCCTGCCGAGATGATGCTTACATCGGATCGCGAAAGATGCTGGATGGCGATGGCCACATCGTAGAGATCCCCACCGACTTTGATCTCCGTCTTTTTCGGGGCAAAGAGTTCCACACCCGAGAGGCTTCCTGTGTCGGCAATGATGCGGATTGGCTCGGGATCGTTGCGATGGAGCAATGTCTGGTCATGCCGTGCCAGCTTGCCGTTAAGGAGGTCATTGATGCCTGCATAGGATGCGGTTTCTGTCAGCGCCGCGCCGACAGCCCCTAGGTAGGTAGTATCCGTTTGGAGATTGGCTAGTCCGCTGGATAGCACCGACTGTGATCGAGGCGTCATGGACGACGGCATGGAAGCTGGAGAAGCATCGGAAACATTAATTACCGAGGCACTCCATGATTCTCCGGGAATCTGCTGAGAGACTCCCTTGATTGATCCTCTGGCAATAAGAGACAATCCTCCAACACGGGAAGGCGATAAAGTCAAATCACCCTGTAGCGACAGATCTCCCGACAATGCAGTGACATTCATTCTTCCAGGCATCAACGAACTAAGCTTGGGAAGATTGCCGAATTTACCATCCAGTGGGTCTTGCTCTGCAATCAAGATCCATGGTTGATATTCACCCGGCTTGGGATGGTTGTTTACATAGCCGGACAGCATACTGTGAGAGAGCCAGCTCGCAAATGCAGGATTCTTGAGAAGCTTAGTGCGCAGGGTAATGTCACCCGCAAGGGATGTCGCCGAGAACGATGATTCCTCATCATATGTTGAGAAATAGGTTTTGTAGAGCAAGTCATTGTTGATTCCCTGAGGTTGGAGAAAGACATTGCCTACAGGCCCCAGCAACGCATCCCCGCCAGCAGTAACCGAAAAGGATCCTTTTCCGAGGAAGAAGGAAGTTGGAAGGAGAGCTTGGGCCAGCTTTTCTTGATTTTCTTTAGAACGGAATATGGGGTCTTTTTTGACAATGGAGTGAAGGTAATCCCCGTACACGTCCCTAGTCGGGTTGGATATGATATCACCTGACGCCTTGATCACGCCGCTACCTCGCTCCGTGTAGTAGATGCCCGCATCCAGATTTGCTCCCGCTCGCAGCAGAAGATCACCCCCGCCGGTTTCGACAAGAGTGCTCTCACCCGGGGTCAGACGTCTGTCTCCGTTTTTTCCCGTCATGCGCCCCTGGGTGGGGAGGGATGCATCAACATTACTGACATTTCCGCCTGCCAGCATCGAAATATTTCCACCTCCGAGAGTGCCGATTCCTTGGAAGAAGCTGGGGAAATTCACCCACCAAGTACTGGAGCTCACTTCTGTCACGCCATCTTTTTCTATGACATCCCACAATCCATTTTCTGCAATCTTCCCCCTTCGTGACAACCAGTTGACGGGAAGCTGCCGTGATGAGTCGGCAACATAACCACCGGGCAGGTCGGGATCTGGCTGCAGATGCTCGATATTATTTCCAGCTGATAGCATGATATTGCCGCCAGCCAGGGAGTACACTGGATCGAAGGATCGAATTCCTACTTCATCAAGAGGCTGTTGATCTCTTCCCAAAATCGTTGAGCTGAAGTTCAGCGTCTCACTGGAGTCTGCAAGGCCCGGCACATCAAATGTGCCAAAAAGGCTCTGATTGGCGTCCTCCGATCCAACAGTGTAGACAGTAGCAAACTGATTCATCAGCCTGATACTTCCTGCAGCATGGAGGCTGATATTGCCTGTGCCAGTCCTAAGTACGTGAAAATATCCGTTGACTGCTTGGCTGGTCAGAGCATCCCCGGGTTTAGCATTGGGATCCACAACGTTTGCCGTGACTGAAGTTTTGCCGATCCAAATATTTCCTTCTGTATTTTTTTTCAGAGCGTTCAAGCTTGCAGAGGAGAAGTCGCTTCCCGCACAGATGTGATAGCCCCAGGATTGGAAGTTCGGTGAAAGGAGAGAGTTGTATTGAAGGAGATTTGCCGAATATGTCGGATCCACAAAACCATCGCTCAGCGTTGCATGGAAAATAAGATCCCCGGCAGCTCTGAGTGTCAGGAATCCGGGAGCCTTGTTCTGACCTGTCCTTAACTCTGACAGATCCCAGTCCGTGTCGAGAGTCAGATCACCGGAGCGGTTGATGATCTCGACACCGGGTGCAAGGTTCAGGATATCACTGATTGACGATTCCTGATTAGCAGTAAGGCGTGACAGGATCGCAGTCGCCGTATCGGAATTGACCCCCGATGCTCCAAAGAAGGTGGATGCATGAGAGGTTATGGTGGAGCGAAGGGTCTCCGTGATCTCCCCAGAGGTTCTAGTCGGATCATCATAGGCCCTGTATCCCTCGACTACGATGCTGGATGCCCCCGTGATGGTGGCATCGAAGGAACCAATCTGAATGTCTGAGAGGTCCGCCGCGATCGGGGCTCTCAGCCGGAGCGTTCCCCCAAACTGATCACGCCGAGTTTGATCGGCCGTGACCCCAAGATCGATGGAAGATGCCGTCTGGAGGTCAAGGGTGGCATCTCTGTTGATATCAAGATACGTACTGCGATCCTCCGCCATGCGTTCCACCGCGGCTCCCGCGCTGAGGAAAACCGAGCCTCCCTTCCCTGCATTATCATAGGTCTCACCATGGACTGTAAGAGCAGAGTTGGGCATCAGGACTACACTGCCTGATGCCTGCAGGGCAATGCTTCCGCCCGTTTTTCCGGAAGCATCGATCACACCATCCGGGGTCACGGTGATTGATCCATTATCTGCCGTGATGGCAACGTTCCGGTTCACAAGGTAGTTGTCGATCGCCAAATCCCCGTTGCGAACCCTCAGGTCAAACGATTTGGTGAATCCCGCCTCGGAAATACCAATCACTTCTCCTTCCTCAGTTCTTCCAAAACCGAGTTGCGAGATTAATGCAAGTTCACCAAGATCCAGCTTCAGTGATCCTCCATCACCATCAAAGCCAGCAAGAGCTTGAATAACAGCTCCATCCTCTAGAGAAAGACTCCCTGCCTCCCTACCTGATACTGTATCGGCAAGCGAAGGTGCCAAGATCGCCAATGACCCAGCCGACCCTTTTTCTGCGGCATTCAGCATGATCCCTGTATTCTGACCAATGATGACATCTCCGCCGGCAGATGAGACCGTTATGCCACCGGCATCCGTGAACTGTGTCACGGAGTTGATCGTCTTGGAGGTGCCGCCAACATTGAGTGTGGCTGCTCCTCCAGTTCCGATGATGAGATCACCTGCTGTTGCCCGTGCGGCAAGTTCGCCGCTCGGCAGCATGATCGATGTGTTGATGCAGAGAGTCGATCCCTCAAGTGTCAACTTGGATCCCAGACCCGCGGTCACGGATGACCGAGTCACATATTCGGGATCCGGTGCCATCAAACGCATACCACCCGACGAGGTAATCGTTGTTTTGGAACCCTGGATACCTGTGACAAAGGGAGCGGTCACAAAGAGGTCGGTCGTTTGGGATATCAAGATAGCGAGACCTCCCGACAAGGCTTCGAGATCTTGCCCCGCTAGCTTATCCCGATTCAGAGCCTCAATCGCCTCAGTCGTCACCCCATAGGTTTCCGAAAGCGTTTCGAGACTATCCCCGGCTATCGTGGTGTAAGTCATCGGCGTTGTGCCGGCATAGAGACCACCTTTTCCGCTTCCCGCGATAACTCCAGAGGCGTTCAACGAGACGAAGGCAAAGCGATCCAGGGAAAGATCGTTTTGACCGATTAGAATCGTCCGGGCGTTAAGTTCAAGGGTTCCTGACGGCATGAGTGGCGATCCATCTTCGGCTTTTGCCCCCAAGGGGGTGAGCGAAGCCCCCGCACTGTTCCCCAGAAGAATAGTACCAGCATTCAGGGAAACGATGCCATCGCCCATCTCGGTTGCCACGATAGCCCTGGCATTCAGTAAGATGGATTCCGTGGCGTCGGATCCGAACACACCCCCACCCAGCAACTCAATCGACCCGTAACTTGTGATATCGACTTTTTTAGCCGCGGATAACTTTTCTAGCGTCCTTCCAACGAGGTTGAGTGCCCCATCACGTTTGCTCCCGTCAAATCCCACTGCTATACTTCCCGCCACAATGCCATAGGCATTCGCGGACAGGATGGCGCTATCGGAGATGAATCCAAGCCCCGAGGATTCAAGGATGATTGATTCACCATTGATGCGTGTCCCATTGCCGATCTCATAACCAGTAACGGGTGCCCCCTTGTCATATTCCGTTCTAGTCACCGTGGCGGAGCTATCGGTACTAGCCCTTACCACCGTACCGTTCCCCCTGATGTCAATTCTGGAGGCGGCGCCGGAACCCGTAGAAGAAATGACAGCGTTGTCCCTGAAAATAATGCCATCCTTCGCGGCCAGAATGAGATCGCCCGCAGAGAGGGGAGTTCCTGCATTGTCAACAATGACCTTGGAGGTGCCCGGTGTGATTGAGATTCCGGTCGATGTGATGCTCCTGATTCCTCCAATCAACAGGCTTCCCGCATTCCATGAACTCAAGGCCGCCGCATTCAGGGCGATGGTTCCGGCAGAGGCATTGCCTCCGATCTGGAAGTCTTTTGAACTGCTAATATCGATGTAGGATCCCCGACCTCCCGCCCCCCCCGCACCTTGCACACCGCCGAGGAGATTCATCACCCCCGTGGATTTGATTACCAGTCGCCCGGCATCGATCACGGGGTTTGCCGAGGGCGTCTTAGGTAGTGATTCCGAAGCTTTTAGGAGACGATAATCCGCACTCTGGGCGAGCAACGATGGCGAAGTGACCTTGTAAATCTCCGTCACATCTTGAACTGGACGGCCACCGCGCGTGTCATTGTAGCGGATGCCTGCTACCAGCGCGCTACCATCAGGCATCTGCCTGCTAGCAGGTTGCCTTTCTTGGGCATTGCCTGTCGGCGTAATTAGGAAGCCTCCGGGATAGAGCGCATAGCGAGCAGGAAGGAGCGTGTAGGTGCCGGCAAGGAGGCCGGATCCTCCCGCAAGGGAGATCCGGTCCCCGATTACAAGGGAAGTCGAGAGATATCCGGGATCTTTACCAGTGACGGACGGATCCGCGAAATTTGCCACGGGGATAAATGCCGATTCGAACGAAGGAAGGATCGCGTAGCTTCCCGAGGAGGGAGCCGCGAGGTCCCGCGTACCCTTCAGGCCACTGATCCACTGGAAGGCCGCAAGTTCCCCGCCCCCGCGCAGATCGATCGAGGACCCACCGAGTGTGTTCACCGAGATGGCTGAAAGATTCACCCCTTTGGAAGGCAATCCCACAGAGGCGATATCGACGCCGGTCGGAGCGATCCACTGGGTTCCGTTGATGATGATGCCGTACGGAATGGTGACTCCCACTCCGCTGAGCGGATCGATGGCGGAGATGCTAGTCTTACCAGAAGCCCCCATCGTGAGGGTTTCCGTGACTGGGATAGAAACGCCAACACGGATCCCAGCACCACTCACAGGATCTCTTGGTGAAGCACCCGTCCCATCCCACCCGAGATTGATGGTTCCAAAGGGGGAGAGAAGCGTGCCGTTCTGGGTGATAGTGGAGGCATATAGGCTCAACTCTCCTCCTGCAGATAGGGGCAGGGAAAGCGGTCTTCCTGATTGTTCCACAAGGATAGATCCTTTTCCTAGGGCAGGATCTCCGGTGGGATCATAAGCGGCAAAGCTCATGCGTGATGCGGTTACCGGATAGATCTGGGCGGCACGAAGAATCAGGTTTCCCGCGATATTGACCGCACCATCCCCTCGGATGATTCCCCCCGGCGCAAAGAAGGATGCGGAGGAGAAATTCGCCAGCAAAAGATTACCGAGCTCGATCAGGCGGGCCTCGACTTGCAGAGAACCATTGCCGCCGGAAGGGCCGACATACGGATCACTGTCACCTCCAAAAGCCTTGTCCTTTGTCGTGTCATCAGTTTTACGCGCACCGACAAGAGGGCTTCCCAACACCGCATGGCCAGCCTTGAGAGTCACGAGCGAATCGGTGCGGATTGTTCCGCTTGAGGCGACCCGAAGACTCCCGGGAAGAGTGATCGAAACGGGCCCTGAGAATTCCACATTTCCACCAAGTATCAGGTTCTCGAACCCTCCGTTATTTGCTGAATCAGCAGCAAAGTATCCCTTGGACGAGATCTTCGCATTCCGATCGCCCACGATCCTAGCTCCAAGTCTGAGAAGGTCCTGAGTGATGATAAGATTCACATCCCGCGGGTCAGGAACCTGTTCAGCAGAGTTGTTGAGATTGTAGAATCTCCCGGAACTGACCGAAAGAGTCCCTCCGAGGGCTGATGCTCCGCCCGCCCTTCCGAGTAAGGTTCCCTGACTCTCCAACATCTGGCCGCCGTTCAGCGTAATACTTCCACCGGAACTCTGGATCATCAGGTCTCCCCCACGGGTACGGGACAACCCGGAGGCGACAAATCTGTTGGCCGACGTGCCAGAGACATCAAGCACCGATCCATTCTTGAGTTGGAGATTTCCCTTCAAGGAAATATCCCCTCCTTCGAGGACAGCTCCCAGCCTACGCCCCAGTCCGAGCGGGTCGGGCATGAAGAGTGAGGTTCCTGCGGTACTGATTCGCGCCCCACTTCCAACCCTCACCGTTGGATCGGCCTTTCCGGGGGGAGAGGAAAAGTTCTCCGGAAATCCATTTGCGCCGCTGATCAGAATGGCGCCTCCGAAAGCGGAAAGATTTCCATTGATATCCACCAAGCGGCCTTCCACGGAGAGTGATCCCGTCGTCACCATCGGCGTGGTCGAGGTCCTGGATGGAAGAGAGATCGAGGGTGCGATGCGGATGACAGCGCCCTTGTCGATGGCGACCTTACCCCTCACCACATATCCGGGAGAGTTGGGTGACTTGGGATCCACCAAACCTTGGGCGATAAGATCCAAGGTCACAGCGGGTGACATCCCGGAGGGCATCTGAAGCTCGCTTAAGCCGGTGGTGGAGCGGTAAAGAATGTTTCTTACCAAGGGATTCACCACCGCTCCGGAAGCGATGCGGATACCGGGGATCTCCTCATCGGCACTTCCCGTTCCCGCCTCGAAGCCAATACCCGTGAGATTGAAGTGAGAGAATCCTCCAGCGCTGAAAAAGGAGGGGGTTAGCATCAGGATGCGAGCGTCACCCGTAATACCACCGATCTGGATGGCCGGTGCCTTGATGGAGAGTTCTCCTGATTGTGAGCCGACCCCGCCAAACCCTCGAAGTTGCCCGGCAAGCGTGAGGGTTCCATCGCGAATCGTCCTGACTTCAAGATCCTGTCCACCCTCGATCAAGATGCTCCCCCCTGAACCGACCTTAACCGAGGCATCCGATCCAACCCATGCTCCCGCCGAGACATCGATCAGGCTCCCCCTCTCGATACCGACATCAAGCGCTGAGATGGAGACACTTCCACCATCCAGCATCACGGTGCTAGCCAGCGATCGATCGGTGAAATCATTGGCTACCAACCCCTTTGTGCTGAGAATCGAGGAACTTCCGATCCGAATGATACCCCGTGATTCATAACCTACAAAACGCGAGAAATCTAGGTTATCCAAATTAATGCGTTCATCATAACTGACATTATAGGCGCTCAGATAGATACTCCCGCCCGGGGCCGATACCGTGCCATCGATGTCTAGGGAGGAAGCTGACAGATTCGCGGATCCGCCAGGTCCAAGATTCAGGCTGACACCCCGGGGTAGCAGGATCGATCCGTCGTGATTGAGCACCGAGAGGTGGCCGAATCCACTGCTTCCGAAGATTCCAGAATCAAGCCTGATCTGATTGATGGTGAAGGGGGAGGCTGAACTGGCAGATCCAATGACCAACTGCGGCGCATAGGGTGAAGCGGGAACAAGTAATGAACCTGAGTAAATCCTGCTTTGCAGAATCGAGAGATTCAGGGACGCGGGATCAGGAAGATGGATATCACCGGAGACCGGACGGAGTTGGCGGGCACCGATCACGACCCCTCCCCTCATCGATCCCGCAAGCGTCATCCTCGGTGCCTGAATCGTGAGACTTCCCCCACGCCCCCCTTCATAGTAGGGAATTTCCGTCATGCTTCCCGCATTTTCAACAACCCTTTCGTAAACCATGTCCGGTGTGGCCTTGGAGATATCAACGGGCAATCCATTGAAGAGCAGTTTTGTGGTGGCGTATGTGGTTTCGCTAAACCTGACCCAGCCTCCCGAGACATCCAGAACGGCACCGCTTCCTACATCCACGCGATCACCCGCCCGTAGGGCGATGCTTCCCCCATCCGCCGTCAACTCCCCCGCCGTTTTGCCAATAAGACTGACATAGCCCTTGGCGTAGCCCAAAGGAGTTCCCACCCACTCACTTCCGTCATAAGTTCCAGTGATTCTTGTATCGATGGTGATTTTCTTTCCGCGGAAAACACTCTCCCTTTGTAATGGAAAATCGGCCAATTCAGGCCCGCGCAGCTCGATCGTCTGGAAATTCCTGGCCCCGTTGATCTCGATTCCGGTGGAACCTGCCACGCTGATGAGGCTGCCCGGATCTAGCGTGATCTGCCCTTGGGCAAAGGTGCCCACTGCACCGGTCACAAACATTCCGAATTGCTCGCTAGCGGGGCGATACCAGTTGCCGGCAGTGACGCTGATTCCCGAGTCGAGACGTGCCGGGACACTTGATAAATCCCCGGATAGATTACGAGCCGATCTCGTCATATCATAGTAGATACTGTCGTTTGCATCACCTGTTACCGGTTTGGCACCCGGAGCCAGCACGATGGAGCCCCCCTCGCCCCTCACCGAGTTTCCCATCATGGCAATCATTGAGGAAAGGGAGACCTTGGTTCCCGGCAAGGTTTCGGCGCTCGATGTCTCGGGAAGAATCCTGATCACGCTCGCTGAGCCCAGGTGAATACTTCCCGTGGTGCCCCCTGGTAGAGTCTGTTCGTACCAGTAAGGACTGGATGAAGCAGTGAGAATAGACGATGGCACAACCGCATTGAAGACAGCCTGCAGATCTACCCTACCGTTGAGTGTCACCGAGGTGGAACTCTCGATGATACCGCTCTGAGTGAGATCCCGTCCGACCATAGCGGCGTGGCCTCGAGGCATCTCGATCAGGCCGTTGTTCACCGCAGTCCCGACCCGGGTTCCCGATTGGTCGGTGGAGAAGGATTTGGCCGCGGTCATGTCCGCATCATCCACGACACGACCAATATGGACATCCAACCCACGAAGACTAGGATCTGATGAAGGATGCGCACTCACCCCCACCTGAAGGCCTGCCGCCAGAATGGTCTGTCCATCGGGGGTGGAAATCGTGCCATCGTTTCGCACACTCGGCCCCACCAACATCACGCGCCCTCCAGTTCCCCCGTTAGGTTTCGCTGTGGAGATCAAGGCGCCCTTCTCAACCTTCAGGCCCCCAATTGCAGAAGCGGCAATCGGAGTGCCGTTTCCCGGATCCCAGGTTTCCGGATAATTCTGCGAGGAGGAAAGCTTCAGGGCGGAGAAAAGGAACTGGTAGTCGGTGTTGTTGAGCAATCCGCGCCCCTCAATCCCATTCATCGGATCCCCAGCGAAGTAGGGATTGATCGGAAGAGTGGAGGCGACCAAGGCGTGGACATTCACCTCGGAGCCGTTGTGGAACATGATCCCGTTCTGGTTTAGGATGTAAACTTGGCCTTGTGCCGTGATCTTGCCGTAGATGCTGGAAGGGGAGGCGTTGCCAGTGATCTTGTTGAAGGCGATCCACTTTCCGGCATCCGCACCGCCCTTGCTCTGGTCGAAGTTGATGGTCGTCCGTGGACCGACATTGAAATCCTTCCAGTAGAGGTAGGCATTCTGATCGGACTGGGTGATCTCGACACTGTGATCTCCCGAGGATTGGAGTCCGGTCTTTTGCAGGTTGATTCCAGCCCCCCTCCAGGAAGTGGCGAGAGGATTACGATTCCCATCGAATCCATCGTGGGGATGGAGCCAGTTGGCAGCCAGACCATTCGGGATCACTGACGACCCGTTTACCGTTTGTCCGTTGGGAAGGGTAGGATTGCCTGATCGCACAGCCGCCCTGGCCGCGGCCGCCGCATTCTGCTGCATGGCCCTCATCGCCCCCACAGCCGTATCGCTTCTCTGGATCGACTGCCGTGCCAAAGTCGCGGTCATGGCGGCAGAGGCGGCTCCCGCATTCTGGAGATTGGATGCCGAACCGCGTCCCCCGGACTGACCCGGCACCACCCCGGAGCGAACCTCGCCCATCGTGATGGCCATGGCCACGGGGCTGGAGGTTAGGAAGAGGAGGGAAAAGAGGAAGCCTGAAAGGACCCTTACCGGCAAAGGATGAGACCTGAAATTGGAAACCTGAGTAGGGGATTTCAGTGTCGAGGGGCGAGGGGCGAGGGGCGAGGGGCGAAAGTCCGTGGGGAACCACATGTTCCATTTCAGATTCCCCATCTTCCATCTTCCATCCCCCACATGGTTTCCAACCATATCTCGAAAGAGATGGAAGGCTTCATCGAGCATAGAAAAACGACAGGGCATTGGAGCACCAAAGAATAGATCAGAAACACCCCATCCGTGCGTTACAATTTTGACATAAAAGGGGCCTCGAATGGAGGGATGGTACAGAGGCCTAAAGAAGCACTCCCCACTCAGCGAAAGTTAATAATGTTATATATCTCCCTTCCCAGCATGAACCTAATCTGTTGATTACATTCCTGAATCTTCCGGTTCCATGCTTCCACATCATCTGGGGTGTTTTTAGACCACTCCGCGTAAAACTTGAGATAATCCTCCAGAATACCGTTATAAATTATCAATTGTTCCGGATTAAGTTTCGCCAGATCTTCATTGCTAGGTTTATAAAAAGGGGGCTCCTTGAGCGATTGAGGCTCGACCGTTGGAGTTTCCGGTGAGGATTCAGTCATTGATTCGATGGGATCAGAGGGAGCATCAGCAACCTGAGGCGTAGTCGATCTCAGAGAGTCCAATCGGACGGACCGATCAGAAATCACAGAAGTTCTTGGCTGATTTTGCGGAGGAATCTCTGGATGAATACCCGCTTCCACTCCTGCAAAGTGGAGGCTCACCAAAAAGGCACCTACTGCCACCAATAATGGAGCACCGAGGAAAACCAAATAGAAGGTAGGTTTATTCAGTGGCATTAGAGCATTTTAGTATAATGAAATCTTCAGCATTTCGATAGCTTGAAGGGATTTTAAGGACCCCTGCAAAATGCGCCGAAGTCGCAGAGAGGGCAGGAACCAAAGAGGCAAGGACGCAGGCAATGCGCAGCGGTGAATTCTGGTAAAGAATGTCTCTACAGCCTTGCCTGCCAGAGGCAGTTCCTCCAAACAACGCAGTGCTGCTTTATGGGGCCCCATGCCTATGAACCTTCCTTTTTTCCTGATTTCCTTATTCCATCTTATCCTCAGCGCCACTGCGCCTCTGCGGGAAGACATGATCCATCAGGGTCGGCAACGACGCATCCCAACGATAGCAAGAGCCAATCCCCCTAGGGTCAGCAGTGCCCAGGTTCCCGGTTCAGGCACGGCCCGTATAGTGACCGAGGATGCTCTCATATCCAGAGGCGCAAGGCCTGGTTCCGTGAGGGTGTGATTTAAAGCCGCCTCATCAAAGATTGCGGAAGAGCCCAGATCTTCTCCAGAATAGAGACTGTTATGGTTGATGACAGCCCAGGAAGTCTTGGTTGAGTTGTCATACCCAAAGGCCCCCATGATCTTGGCGAGTGTTGTATTGATCTGGGTGGCGGTGGTCATTGCATTGATCTCCGCCAAGGTATCCTCGGCAGCGCTTAGGATGCCGACCGATTTTGCCTGCAGCAGGAAAGTACTGAAACTGCCAGCAAAACTTTTACCATTGAGACCGGAGATCTTAGTGCTTGTGACATTGCCTAAGTTGCCCGCGACCGTGTTCTTCCAGGTCTTGGTTGCTGGATCGTACCACTGGATCGTGTTCCTAATGCGACTAAAGCTGGGATCCGTGATCGCCATGACGATGTTGTTCGAGTAAGTCCCCTTGAAATCCAAGGCGCCCCCGGTGATTTTCGCCTCTAGGGTGGCTGCATTGGATACCGAACCGGCAAGTAGAGAAAACCTCTTACCAGCACCAATCCCGGCACCGAACCCGGCAACGGAGCTATTGGCGGCATACGATTTTTCAAGGGCCCCCGTCCCTGACAAGGCAACCGTCCCCCTGATTGCATTGGTGAAAGCCAACCCTGAGTTGTCCACTAGTTTACCAGCCACCGCATGGACGGCATTGGTGCTTGTGAGCGAGGAACCGTTGCTTAGCTGAAGAGTGGCATTCCTGCTGGCCACATTCACGCTCCCTCCCAACTGAGCCCCGGTACCCAGCACCATGGTTCCCGCAGAGAGAGATGTTGTCCCGGAGAATCGGCTATTGTTAGCGGCCAAGGTGGTGGTGCCCGATCCGGAACTGGTGATGGTTCCCTTTCCGGAAGTAAGTGAGGAAATGGAGTTGGAAACAGTTAGTGACCCTCTCTGGTTGAAGATGAGATTGCCGCTACCGGCACCGAAGGAAATGGTTCCTGATCCCAGCGACAGATTGGCCGCGCCATTGGAATCGCCTAGGGTCACCACGCCCCTCGATGTGGCATTCGAAGCGATGAGTAATCCGGAAGCGTACGCCGCGCTTCCTGAAGCCAAGGTCAACGATCCAGAACCCGATCCACCGATCGTCAAGAGGCCACTATTCTGCCAGGTCGCTCCATTGGAGACCGAGACAGCTGCGGTAGCTTTATTGGACGCACCTACCACGGAGGCACTGCTCTGCATGGTGCCACCCGTGATCCGCACCGAACCGGAGGGCAGGGCTGAGGCTAGATTCAGTGTGCCGGAACCCGACTTGCTGAGTCCTCCAGTGCCGGCAAGTGAGGCGCTGATCGTCGAGTTGGAGTTGCCCGAGACCGTCACACCGGACGATGCCGTGAGCGTGCCGTTTCCGATCGATCCCGAGGTGAGTGTGGCGGAGCCGACCCTCTGGTTGAAGCTCCCGAGATTCAAGGCCCCGCCGGCGACATTCAGCGATCCGTTTGTCGATCCGAGGGCGAAAGTATTCGAGGCAACAAGCGTTCCTGCGTTGACCGTAACACCACCCGAGTAACTGTTGCTACCACTGAGAAGTGTGGTTCCTGAGGATTGGGTGACAGCTGCAGTACCCGCGAGATTAGCGGATACATTACCCCCCATCAGGGTGACATTCGTTGAGGCGAGGGTGCCATTCGCAATGGTTCCTCCGCCGAGCGTCACCGCCCCTTGGGTGATCGTCTTTGAGCCGAGATTCAGTGAGCCTGATACGGCAAGGGAGTTAGTAGAGGCTCCGAGCGCAGAGGCATGCGAGGCGACCAGATTGCCACTCACCGTCGTTCCTCCGGAGTAGCTATTGCTTCCTGAGATAGTCATCGTGCCGGATCCGGTAACCGCAACGGACTCCCCTCCGGCGATTGTCCCCGCAAAGCTCGACGAATTAGTTGGAGCCAGGGTCAGGGTGACTCCAGATTGACCGGTCACCGTGCCACTACCGCTCAAGGAACCGAGCTGCTGGCTGTTAGTTCCGAGGTTCAGCGAGGATCCCGCGGCCACGGAGACGGAGGAGTTCGTCCAGAGGCGGTTGTCTCCTCCCGAGAGAAGCAATGATCCTGCCGAGATCGTCACTCCACCCGTGAACGAATCATCACCAGAGATGATTAGCGTGCCGCTTCCAGTCTTGGTAATCCCCGCCGTGCCGGAGATCACACCGGAAAGCAGAGTATTATTGGAACCGGTAACAGTGAGGCTATTGCTCGAGAGCCCCACGCCTCCTGCGATCGTCAGACTGCCGCCACCAGCAGTGAATGTCTGGACTGATCCGAGCGTGATTGCATTGCTGATCACCTGGGCGTTGGTCGAGTTGTTGACGATGCCCGATCCCCCGTTGTTGATGGCACTACCAGAGAAGGTATAGGCCCCGGCATTCGTAGCGAACGTAATCCCCGAGAGCGATGTCACAGCATTGTTGTTGGTGACAATTCCGCCTGCTCCCGAGAAAAGAAGGGAAACCCCATTAGTGATCAGAGGCTTGGAACTGAAGTTGCCGGAGCCGATGTTCCACTCTCCCGCGACTCCGGCGACGAAAGCCGTCGTGTAGGAGAGGAGTAGGCCGGATGCATTCGTGCTGATCCCGAAGCCACCATTAAGAACGTTCGAGAATCCTGAGGAATTGATGGTAAAGAGGTTAGTGGAAAATGTCCCCATCAGGGTTCCATAACTCGCAATTACCCAATTTGTAGAGAGATTAGCGTCAAAGTGGGATGCACTTCCGGAGATCGCAGGATTGGTTGAGGAGAGTGTCTGCAGGTTAATCGCGAACTTGCTGCCAGCACTCAGTGAGGAAAGATCCAGCGCTCCGCTGATGCCGAGCGTGTCATAGCCACTTCCAGCGCCCCCGGCAGCATCGAGCATCTTCCAGTTCAGCGCCCCTCCCCCGTTCAGAATCAAACTCGAGAGGGAAAGAGAGCCGACATTTCCGGAAGACCCAGCCGTGATAGTAGCACCGGATTGGATCGTAGTTTTTCCGACAGATCCTGTTCCGGAAAGCGTCCCACCGTTTGCTACCGTTACCGTGCCTGAACCAGCTAGCGAGCCCGTGACCTGAAGGTCACCGCTACTGATCAATGTTGTACCAGTATAGCCGTTGGATCCCGAGAGAGACAAAGTTCCTGAGTTCACTTTGGTGAGTCCCCCTCCACCACTGATGACCCCTCTCTGTGTCCAAATATTGGAACCCGTATCGATTGTAACGATCTTACCGGAGGCAACCGAGATGGTATTGGTTGTAGAGAGATTGGCTATACCCGCGGCAATCGTGGAATTGGAGGCTACGGAGATGCTACCAGTCCCGAAGGAATTATTTTTACTGGCCACCACCGTCCCACCGTTGAGTGTCGTCCCTCCACTATAGCTGTTGACTCCATTGAGACTCAGGGTCCCACTGCCGTTCTTCACCACGTCCCCTCCTCCGCTGATCAACCCATCCTGAGTCCATGTGTTGGCTCGCGTGTCCAGCGTCGCCGTCGCACCGTTATTTACTCCTAGCGCGTTAGTCATTATGATGCTCACTCCGGCGGCGATCGACGCATTGGAGGCAACGTTGATTCCACCCAAGCCGAAGGAGGCATTGTTCCCGGCCAGCACACTTCCTCCATTGAGTGTCGTGCCTCCAGAGTAATTGTTAGAAGCGGCCAAAGTCGTCGTCCCTGCTCCGCTCAGGTTCAGCACTCCGCTTCCACTGATCGCTCCGTTCTGCGTCCAGTTGTTGCCTTGGTTGTTCAACCCCAAGGACGCATTGAGTTGAAGGGCGTTTCCTACACTCAGGTTCGTTCCTCCCAGAAGTGTGGTTGCCGAGGCATTCGTGATCGCTCCGCTTCCAAAGGCCGCGTTGTTACCTGCCACCAGCGTTCCCCCGTTGAGCGTCGTCCCTCCGGAGTAGCTATTGCTTCCAGAGATAGTCATCGTGCCGGATCCGGTAACCGCAACGGACTCCCCTCCGGCGATTGTCCCCGCAAAGCTCGACGAATTAGTTGGAGCCAGGGTCAGGGTGACTCCAGATTGACCGGTCACCGTGCCACTACCGCTCAAGGAACCGAGCTGCTGGCTGTTAGTTCCGAGGTTCAGCGAGGATCCCGCGGCCACGGAGACGGAGGAGTTCGTCCAGAGGCGGTTGTCTCCTCCCGAGAGAAGCAATGATCCTGCCGAGATCGTCACTCCACCCGTGAACGAATCATCACCAGAGATGATTAGCGTGCCGCTTCCAGTCTTGGTAATCCCCGCCGTGCCGGAGATCACACCGGAAAGCAGAGTATTATTGGAACCGGTAACAGTGAGGCTATTGCTCGAGAGCCCCACGCCTCCTGCGATCGTCAGACTGCCGCCACCAGCAGTGAATGTCTGGACTGATCCGAGCGTGATTGCATTGCTGATCACCTGGGCGTTGGTCGAGTTGTTGACGATGCCCGATCCCCCGTTGTTGATGGCACTACCAGAGAAGGTATAGGCCCCGGCATTCGTAGCGAACGTAATCCCCGAGAGCGATGTCACAGCATTGTTGTTGGTGACAATTCCGCCTGCTCCCGAGAAAAGAAGGGAAACCCCATTAGTGATCAGAGGCTTGGAACTGAAGTTGCCGGAGCCGATGTTCCACTCTCCCGCGACTCCGGCGACGAAAGCCGTCGTGTAGGAGAGGAGTAGGCCGGATGCATTCGTGCTGATCCCGAAGCCACCATTAAGAACGTTCGAGAATCCTGAGGAATTGATGGTAAAGAGGTTAGTGGAAAATGTCCCCATCAGGGTTCCATAACTCGCAATTACCCAATTTGTAGAGAGATTAGCGTCAAAGTGGGATGCACTTCCGGAGATCGCAGGATTGGTTGAGGAGAGTGTCTGCAGGTTAATCGCGAACTTGCTGCCAGCACTCAGTGAGGAAAGATCCAGCGCTCCGCTGATGCCGAGCGTGTCATAGCCACTTCCAGCGCCCCCGGCAGCATCGAGCATCTTCCAGTTCAGCGCCCCTCCCCCGTTCAGAATCAAACTCGAGAGGGAAAGAGAGCCGACATTTCCGGAAGACCCAGCCGTGATAGTAGCACCGGATCGGATCGTAGTTTTTCCGACAGATCCTGTTCCGGAAAGCGTCCCACCGTTTGCTACCGTTACCGTGCCTGAACCAGCTAGCGAGCCCGTGACTTGGAGGGTGCCTCCGCTTACAAGCGTGGTTCCCGAGTATGTATTAGCTGCGACCAGAGTCGTCGTCCCTGCTCCACTCAGGTTCAGCGCTCCGCTTCCACTCAGCGCTCCGTTCTGCGTCCAGTTATACCCAGCGTTGTTCAATCCCAAAGCTGCGTTGAGTTGCAGTCTGTTAACCACGCTTAGGTTCGTATTACCAAAGAGTGTCGTGGCTCCATTGTTGGTGATCATTCCGCTTCCAAAGGCATCATTGTTCCTTGCCACCACCGCTCCTCCGTTGATGGTCGTTCCTCCTTGGTAGCTGTTGGCGGCCCCCAAGGTCGTCGTCCCCGCTCCACTAAGATTCAGCGCTCCGCTTCCACTGATCGCTCCGTTCTGCGTCCAGTTGTTGCCTTGGTTGTTCAACCCCAAGGACGCATTGAGTTGAAGGGCGTTCCCTACACTCAGGTTCGTTCCTCCCAGAAGTGTGGTTGCCGAGGCATTGGTGATCACTCCGCTTCCAAACGAGGCGCTGTTCCCAGCCACAACCGTTCCTCCATTCAGTGTCGTTCCTCCTTGATAGCTGTTGGAGGTAGCGAGGGTAGTCGTTCCGGCTCCACTGAGTGCGATTCCTCCCTCTCCTCCGATGGCTCCGTTCTGCGTCCAGGCGTTTCCTGCGTTATTCAGCGTCGCCATCGCTCCATTACTTACTCCCAACGAGTTGGTGAGAGTGATGGCCGCACCGGCGGCGAGCACCGCATTGGATGCAACACCGATGCTTTCCGTGCCGAAGGAGGAGCTATTTCCGGCAACCACAGTCCCACCATTGAGCGTCGTTCCTCCTTGGTAGCTGTTGGCGGCCCCCAAGGTCGTCGTCCCCGCTCCACTAAGATTCAGCGCTCCGCTTCCACTGATCGCTCCGTTCTGCGTCCAGTTGTTGCCTTGGTTGTTCAACCCCAAGGACGCATTGAGTTGAAGGGCGTTCCCTACACTCAGGTTCGTTCCTCCCAGAAGTGTGGTTGCCGAGGCATTGGTGATCACTCCGCTTCCAAACGAGGCGCTGTTCCCAGCCACAACCGTTCCTCCATTCAGTGTCGTCCCTCCCGAGTAATTGTTAGAGGTGGAGAGGGTCGTCGTCCCGGCTCCACTGAGTGCGATTCCTCCCTCTCCTCCGATGGCTCCGCTCTGCGTCCAGTTGTTGCCTTGGTTATTCAGCGTCGCCATCGCTCCATTACTCACTCCCAACGAGTTGGTGAGAGTGATGGCCGCACCGGCGGCGAGCACCGCATTGGATGCAACACCGATGCTTTCCGTGCCGAAGGAGGAGCTATTTCCGGCAACCACAGTCCCACCATTGAGCGTCATTCCGCCGGTATAGCTGTTGGAGGCATTGAGGTTGAGCGTTCCTGATCCCGACTGGATCAGGGATCCGTTGCCGGAGATCTGTCCGCCTGCCGTGATGGATTTGCCCGCTCCCTCCTGTAGAGTTAACGTGGTTGTGTTGGAGATCGCACCGAGGACGATGTTTCCGGAGGCGGCGTTGAAGTTCTGGTTGCTAGTTGTATTAAGAGTGATCCCGATCGTCTGATTCGAAGCCGAGTTGTTGGTGATGCCGGCGGTGATGGTGAGGGTCTGTCCGGCATTGGTACCGGTGAGGGTGTAAGAGCCGGACGAGTTGCTGAAAGTAAGGCTAGAAAGATTGGTGACGGCATTGTTGGTGATCGTTCCGCCCGAGCCACCCGTGATCCCGACGGCAAAGCCATTGGAGGCGACCTGGTTGCTTGTCCAGTTGTTGGTGGCATCCCAGTTGCCTGCCCCATTCGTCCAGTTCCAGGGACCGGGATATCCGGAAGGGGGTGTGACCAGGGACTTGAAGCTAACGATTCCATTGGATTGATTAATGCCGAAAAAAGATTCACTAGTCGTCGGGAAGGATGAGGTGCCATCATAGGAAAACTGCTGAATGCTCAACCCAGCGACGATCTGCGCATAATTAACCTGGATAAAAGGTCCAAAGGATTTTTCGGCCATACCGCTGAATGAGACACCTGAATTATCAAGAAGAGAAATCTCGTGAGTGTTACCAGCACTACCAATAACAGAACTTATTTCTGCGCCCTCAGCGGAGTGAGCCCCTGCCATAGCATTAATATTTTCAGAGAATTCCCAATATTTATCTTCAATTAATGAAGTGCTACCTAGAACACTAGTAGTGAGTAAGCCTTGAGAAGTAGGTCGGCTGGCGTAGACACTTTCATAACTACCATAGGCACCATCATATCCGACAAGCCCCCAGAAGACCTGGCTATTTTCGGTCCAATCTACACCGAAATTTCGGGCTAATACAGAGTCTGCGGCAGAGAGATCCAAGGTGAATCCCTGTAAGGCATCCCTGCTTGTACCTACATTAATAAGAACACTTTTGGTGGAGACTGCGTTCGCTGCAAAGAAACCGAGATAGAGATTGTCATCCTGAGGAATCCTATATGTCTCTGCCCTAGCTCCTGAGAGGAGAGCGAAAATAACAAATGTGAGTAATTTGCTCCTCATAAGTTATCAGAGAAGATAATCAAATGCGCGTGAACAAAAATGGGCAGGCACCTTATCGATGCCCGCCCATGTCGTGAGAGACAAATGACTTAGGCTACCTTGCGTCGATAAATAACGCAGAGTAACAATCCACCTAAGCCCATGAGGGCATACGTAGAGGGTTCAGGAACTACGGTAATGACACCATTTAGCTGAGTGACATTTCCGAAAGTACCTGTAAATGCAGTCGGGAATGACGAGGTGCCATCATAGGAAAACTGCTGAATGCTCAACCCAGCGAGGACCTGCGTATAATTAGGCACGGTAAAAACGCCAAAGGAATCTTCAGCCCAATTGCTGAATGAAACTGATGAATTGTCAACAACAGAAATCTGATGTGTGTTACCTTTACTACTAATAACTGAGCTTAATACTGCGCCTTCGGTTGAGTGAGCCCCCGCCATGGCACCGATATTATCAGATAATAACCAATAACTATCTTCAATTATTGAAGTACTACCTTGAACACTAGTAGTGAGCAAGCCTTGACCAGTAGGTCGGCTGGCGTAGATACTTTCATAACTACCATAGGTGCCATCATAACCGGCAAGGCCCCAGAACACCTGGCTATTGTTTGTCCAACCAGAGCCAAAAGTGGTGGAGAGGACAGAACTCGCACTGCTCAAATTCAAACTAAATCCCTTGAAGACATTTGAGCTCGTACCGAGATTGATCAACACACTTTTGGTGGAAACTGTATCCGCGGCATAGAAGCCGAGATAGATACTGTTCTCACCTGTATATAGTGTTTCACCAGAGTCACCTTTGGATATGGCTGCGCCTTCGATTTTATACGTAACGGCTGCATTTCCAATGGCGATACCACTGATCAGAGCTATTGCTGCAATGTATTTTTTTATCATAATAGGTTATTTTTTTAATCCCACTCAACCCCTTAGACCTGAAGGTCTTTGGGGTGAGTGGAAATTAATTCATTGTAATTAAGCAGTTCTCCTGCGGTATGCAACCACAAAAAGGAGTGCTGCAATTCCCATCAGTGCATAGGTCGATGGCTCAGGAACCGAGATGACTCCACCTGCAACACTAGCCCTGGGGGCGGTGGCAGTAGGATAGCTGACGTTGATAAATGATCCAGCATCATTGTAGTCATACTCCTGAATACTCATGTTGCCGGTTACCTGTGAAGTAACAGGTGAGGTAAAGATACCCCAAGAGTCCTCGGCCATACCTGAGAATGTAACAGATGAGTTATCAACGACAGAGAACTCGTGGGAATGGCCCGTACTACCGGTCACGTAACTACGCTCGGACGCACCAGATTGATGAGCACCTAAGACTGCGGTCATATTATCAGAGAACAACCAATAGCTATCCTCACTAATCGACGTACTACCACTAACACTCGTCTGGAGGGGAGCTGAGCTGCTAGGTCGAGCGGCAACAACGTTTCCATATTCCCCATAACTACCTTTGTACCCAAAGAGGCTGTAGTAGACCTGGCTGTTATTATACCACGATGCTCCATAGGTGGATGAAAGGACAGAAGCCAATCCACTCTGATTAAGGGTGATGCCTTTGAGAGCGTCACCAGTTCTGCCGAGATTCACAATCACACTTTTGGTGGAAACTTCATTCGCGGCATAGAAGCCGAGATAGAGGCTATTTCCATCACCAATATTATAAGTATCTGCCTTTGCCGAGGCGAAACCTGCGGCAACTGCTAGAATGAGAAGTGTCTTTTTCATTTTTAGTGTTTTTTTGGATTTAATTTTTTCATGAGATATTGCCGGACGGTTTTTGAACCGTCCAGCAATTAATAATCTCAATTTAGAGAGACTCAGTAACCAAGTTTATTATTGGCCCTGATTACCGCCATCCTCAGTCCTTGAATTCTTCATATCGCTGAGCTTGATATTCGGCGCAATGACGCTTCCGGTGGATGCTTCGAGCTGGATTGCCGCGGCCCAATCGGTGGCAAGTGCCTTGACGTTAGCCGATGCAACTGAATTGTCATAGGTCACAAACTCATATCCCCAGAAAGGATAAGCACCTGTGATGATATTGGTGTAGCCGGCATCCAGAGTTGTTAAAGCATTGGTACCGTAGCAACGTCCTTCTACTCCGTTGAACTTCAAGGGTACTAGTCCATCGGTCCTGCGAGCAGTGGTGTTGTCGGCCATGGCTACATATCCAACCAGAAAGTTGGTCGTAGATCCCTTACTGGTGCCTGTGACAGTAGCAGTCGAGGAAATTACGTTGGTCATTGCACCTGCCACGTTACCACCTGAGGACTCACCACTTTCTCCCAGAGTCGCGAGGATTCCGTTGATCGTGATTTGCGGATGTTTAGCTAAGGCTGTTACAGTACCCCCGGACGCTGTTATCTTCCATTGAGTAAGCTTATCTGTGACGGCGCCTTTGAGGTTAGCCAGGGTGATCACCCTGGTTCCGGAGTCCATGTTACGCCCCATAGCGAAGATTTTAACATTTACGTCGTTGGTGTTACCACTGATCTTATCACCAGTGAGGAACCCAGCTGTGATTAGTTGGTACGCGTTTTGTACCGTCATGTTACGATCAGGGAACTTGGTAGCAAACCCCTTGCTGGCAACAAAGCCGTAGGGAACAACACCCACGGCAGTTACAGTTAGATCGTTGTAGGTTGCACCGTCAGCTGCTTTTTTCTGTCCCTGGAAACGCGAGCTTTTCTGGAAGGTGTCAGAGCAACCGATAAGACCCTTCTGGAGGGACGTGTTGGCGCCAGCAAGCATGTTGGTGGTATCGGGCGCCGTGAGACCAGTCGTCCGGTTGGTGATGTTATTGGAAGTCAACTTGGCGAGGTCGTAGAATGGGACACGCTTGTTGTTGGTGCCGGAAGCAACCGTCTGCATACCACCCTCGGAACCCGTCCAAGTAACAGCGATATCATTTGTTGTACCATTGGTCAGCACGCAGTTTTTGAAATACAATGCGATAGCGCCTGAATCGGTAGCACTTGATCCCGACGATGCCAGGAGGTTGTTGCTGAATTTGGCGTAGAGTGAATTGTTCGCAGCGCTACGGAAGGCCGTGGCACCGGTGACATAGATCACTTCCGCTGAGGCGGAGGCGATCGAGAGAGCTGCTACTGCAGCCATCAGGATGGATTTTGTGTTTTTCATACTTTTTTTGTTTGTTGGGTTTTTTTACTGACTTTTTTTACTGACTTTTTTTACTGCGAGGTGAAATTTTTTTGATTCGTCGCTGATTGTTCCGATTAGCTTTGGATGCTGATTCTATCAGGGGTTCTGGGTGACTGGTTCGTGAGTTGGTTTTTCGAACTCAGGCAAATATGCCCTCTCCCAAGGAAATCGTCATCATCTCTATTGTAACAAGTTCGTAACAATCGGGTCGTCATTCAGGCCGCCCGAAACGACCCGAGGAGATGGAAGATGGAAGTTTGGGGGGGAAGGTGGAAGGGGAAGTCGAGGGACGAAGGTCGAGCGTCGAGGGCATTCGTTGGCCACAAGATGCACAAAAGTATGGGGAAGAGCACTTTGGGCGCTGGTGAAAAGTAAAAGGTGGGAAAGTGGGAAGGGAAGTCGAGCGTCGAGGGGTCGAGGCAATCACGGGCCGGGGAAGCTTGTAAAAGGTGCGAAAGTGACAGGTGGGAAGGTACTGAAGGGAGCGCCTGCGGCGCGGGAGATGGAAGATTGGGGAAGTCGAGGGTCTAGGGCATTCATTGGCCACAAGATGCACATAAGGCACAGAAGAGACGGGGGACGCCCGAGAACCAAGGCTCTGGGAAGTGCTGCGGAAGACTACTGTAAGTAGCCCCGGAGGGGTGGCACCGCTTGTCGGGCGGCAAGTGCCATCAATCGAGGGTCGTAAGATTTGCTGAAGTGGTAGGGACTATGGTTCTTTTCGCACCCTCTCAACAATGAGCTCTGCGAGACAATAGCCGGTACTTCTTCCTCCTCCGGCCTCCCTAATCATCAGGCCGCGTGCCAGCAGGTCGTTGATGTCGCGAAGCGCGGTGTCCGGCGAGCAATTGCCAAGCTTCGCATACTTAGAGGTGGAGAGTTTTCCCTCAAACCCGTCGAGCAGTCGATTGATCACCGTATGCTGCCGCTCATTCACAGGGCCGTCTTGGTTGATACGTTCCCACGTCCTGGCCTTTCGCACGACTCCCCGAAGGCTTATCTGCGCATGTTCTAGCGCCCTCTCCAAGCAGTCAAGGAACCACTCCAACCAAAGGGTGATGTCGATGCCTCCTCGCTGGCTGCTTTCCAGGGAGTCGTAATACTGCTTCCGATCCTTCTCAATCTGCGTGGACATGCTGTAAAAACGGTCTGCTACGCCGTCCGCCCTTGCGAGCGCCAACTCTGCGATAGCCCTGGCAATACGACCGTTACCATCTTCAAACGGATGGATCGTCACGAACCAGAAATGCGCGATGCCAGCCTTGAGAACGGGATCGATTCTTTCGTTCCCTTGGAACCATTTCAGGAAACGGCTGACCTCCTCATCCAGGAGGACGGCATCCGGAGCCTCAAAGTGAACCTTTTCCTGACCCATCGCTCCGGAGACTACCTGCATGGGACCATCCTCCCCGGTGCGCCATGCTCCCGTGGCGATGCGCCTCATCCCGCTGCGTCCGCTGGGAAACAAGGCAGCATGCCATGAAAAGAGTCTCTCCTCTGTCAGGGCTTCACCGAACTTGCGCGTGGCATCGAGCATCATTTCGACAACTCCCTCGACGTGACGATTTGCAGGGGTCATTCCCGCATGAGTAATCCCCAAGCGTCTTGCAATCGAGGAGCGCACCTCATCCACATTGAGTTTTTCCCCCTCGATCGCGCTGGAGCCGATCACCTCGCTGGTGAGGCTGGCAAGGTTGGCCTCCCCTCGAAGTTGGAAGCCGAGGCCCTCCATTTGCCCGAGCAGGTGCCCCTGCTGATGCCGGACCTTTGCCAAAAGAGGCAATAACCGGGCCTCATCCCATCGGAAGTCGGGCCATTCTTTACGTTGATGGATGTAGGTCATGGTGATATTCGCCGTATCTTTGCGGAGATTATAAGCCGCAATCTCCTCAAATCAAGAATCTCCGCAGTTTTGCGGCAAATAGCCCTGATATTCTCCGCAAGCACCTGACAGGAGGTTCCGGTCAGAAAAGCCTTCAGACAAATCCGCTCAATCCGGATTCTGGGTCTTGGTACGCGCTGGGGACAAGTAAAAGGCGGGAAAGTGGGAAGGGAAGTCGAGGGACGAGGGTCGAGGAAGCTTGTAAAAGGTGCGAAAGTGACAGGTGGGAAGGTACCGAAGGGAGCGCCTGTGGCGTGGGAGATGGACGATGGGAGATAGAAGTTTGAAGATGGGCGAAGCGGCGTCAAATAAGCCGCTGGGAGGCGGCGCTTCCTATGGCCATCAACTTTACCGAACTGGCTCGATCAGCTTCAATTTGGAAAAATAATCCCTGTAGTATCCGCGATCCCTGGCCAGAAGACGCCCGGCGTGGTGCATGGCGTGCGAACCAATCAGAAAATCGGGAAGCACTCTTTTAGCACCCCCTCCCCTCTGGAGATACGAGCGATACATCTCACCGGCAAGGGTCGCGCTTTCAAGGGTGGAGGGGAGATGTAGAATTTTCCAGTCACGCAGAAAACTCTCCAAGTCGCCGGGCGCGAAAGCGGGTGCGATCTCGGCAATCACGCATTCGGAAACTACCAGCTGACCGAGTGCGTAGGAGTCCTTGATCGCGCTCTCGGAGGCATCGCCCCAACTGCGGTCATTGGTCACGACATCAAGGATGACACTGGAGTCGAGCGCGGTTTTCATTCGCCACGTGCCTTGGCGAGGTAATCCATGACCGCGAATCCTCCCGGAAGGCTACCCCGCCCACGCCATGCGGAAATGGGATTTTCACCCACGATCTTGCGGACGATGATCACTCCATGATCTTCCTGAAAATCCAGGACTGCTCCCGGAGTCAATCCCAAGTCATCACGGATCGCCTTGGGAATGGTGACTTGACCCTTTTCGGAAAGAATTGCATTCATACTTTTAATGTATGAATTCATACTCGAATGTCAATGAAGGGAAACCGATGACACTCGACAAGGCTATTAGAATGGAGGGATCAACCCGAGAAGATGGAAGATGGAAGCGGCACAGGTCAGGGGGAAGACGGGTTTCTCCCGTCGAAGATGGGAGTTGGTAGATAGAAGTTGGGCTGAAGCGGAAGTCGAGGGTCTAGGGCATTCATTGGCCACAAGATGCACATAAGGCACAGAAGAGACGGGGGACGCCCGAGGGAGATGGAAGATCGAAGTTTGGGGGGGAGACCGAAGACGCTGGTAAAAGGTGCGAAAGTGACAGGTGGGAAGGTGCCGAAGGGGAGCGCATGTGGTGCGGGAGATGGAAGATTGGGGAAGTCGAGGGTCGAGAGCCAAGTCTCCTGGAGGTGACGCGGCAGATCCCGCGCATGCGGGACCCCAAAGCAAGGGGCGGCACAGCCCGCTGGCAGCGGGTGCCGTCAATCGAGGGTCGTGGGACGCTTATGGCTGATGGCTGATTGCTGATTGCTGAGTCGAGCGTCTAGGAATCGCTTGCTCACTTCCTTAGGGAGGGCTAATCTTACCAGTAAGAATATCACCATGAAGTTACTCGCCACTACCCGCATGTCCTCGAAAGGCCAAGTTGTCATCCCCGAAGAAATCAGGGAGAGGCTTCATCTTGCTGCAGGATCCCAATTCGTCGTCATTGGTGAGGGAGACGCCATCATCTTAAAGACACTGAAAGCCCCTTCCATAAAGGATTTTGACGGGCTGATTCAGCGTGTACGCACGCAGGCCAAGCTTGCTGGAATCAAGTCAGCGGATATCGCCAATGCCGTCACGACTGTAAGAAGAGGCAAGTGAAGGCGATTCTTGATACCAATGTTCTGATCTCAGGAATTTTCTTTTCAGGGGTTCCCTACGAGATTCTTACTGACTGGCGCGACAGGAAGATCGAGTTGATCATTTCGCCTGAAATCCTGGAGGAGTATCGCCGGGTGGGTGAAGAGATGGAGATGAGGTTTCCGGGCGTTGAAATCGCGCCCTTTCTGGAGTTGTTGGCCATTGAGGGGACCATGGTAGCGGCAATGCCACTCACGGATCCTGTTTGCACAGACCCTGATGATGACAAGTTCCTTGCCTGTGCAGTGGCATCAAAGGCCAAGGTGATTTGCAGTGGGGATAAGGCTTTGCTCAAGACCACTGGATACCGTGGGATCGAGGTTATGACTCCTCGTAGTTTTGCAGATAGGTTTCTGGGTAAATAGTCCCCTAGGGTTAGCTGGGATCCGGGGAGTCAGGATCCCCCTTTGGTGGTTCAAATCCGTCCGGCGGGGAGCAACTACACCGAAATAAAGCCCTATCTCTAAAGCCTGGGAGCAGTCGGCCCGCTCGGAAAAAGATCGGGGAAAAAGTGGGAGCAGGCCTCCACCGGGAAACCGATCGAAAGCTTCCCCTTCGGTGAGTCGCTCTTCAGGTAGCCGAGCTCTAAGAGATTACCGATCAGGGCTTGGGCGGTTCGCGGAGAAGCACCGACAAGACGGGACACGTCACCACGGGATACATCGCCCTTGAGGACGATTTCGGGAAGCAGGAGAGAGGTCCGCTTGGGCAGTTCGCCCGATCTTTCCCTGACGTCGCAAAATCCGCGGATGCGGTTGTTCAATCCGGGAAGGGAGAGCATTCCCTTCATGAAGGAAATCTGGTCCATCGAGGTATCCATAATGAACGAGCAGAATCGATCAAGAGACGACAGGGAGAGATATCCCCTCCCATCAAGGTCGCCGTGACGCTTCTCGTCCGCGGCATCCAGTAGGGTCTTGTACTCGTCGATGCCTCTTGCGAGACCGCGAGAAAGGGTCCAGAGGCCATGACCTCCGGCGCCGGCTTTGATGAACCAAAGATGTGTGAACATTCTCGAAACACGGCCGTTCCCGTCTGAAAACGGGTGAATCCACGCAAGTCGGTGATGGGCAGCAGCCGCCACCACGAGGGAATCAGGCTGATCGAGAACCAAGGGCGTGTAGACTTCCTCGAACCGCTTCAAAAAGTCATTGAGCTTACCTGGGAGCGGTGCAATGTGGCGGCCAACGGCCACCATGGAGGTCCGAAACTCTCCAGGGATCGTCTCGAACTCACTGCCGCTGGGATCCTTGGTAACCAGCAACTCCTTCGGGAGCCTGCTGCAAAAGCTGTAATGAAGCTTGCAGAGATACTCCTTGGAGCAAATCCCCATTGCAGTCGAAGAAGAAAGTTCTTTTTCTGCCTCTTCTAAAGTTTCCAAATGCGCCAGATGAAGCATCTGACGATTCCTCTCCCCGTTATCTGTGGAAAAGCTCTTCCTCAGCGCAGCTTCGATCTCAATCGGACGGGTCGTGTGTCCCTCGATAAGATTAGAGTAGTATCCATTCATGGAACGGACGATCCCGGCTATTTCTTGGAGAGTCTTCTTGGGGAAGACCCCGCCGAGTTCTGCCGCCGATCTCCAAATCTCTGCTGCCTTGTTCTGTAAAAACATTACTGATGGCAACAGGGGCTCCATGTCGCTCACTGAATCAAATAGTTTTGCCGATCTTTCTGGAGTCATATCCATTTTTTAAAATTAACAGGGAAAACTGGTTATGTCACTTAAATCAGTAATATTATAATATATTTGCCGATGTTTTTGCTGATGACGAGTCCGAGATTGCCTCGCCCAAGATAGAAGATGGGGGAAAGACGGGTTTCACCCGTCGTAGATGGGAGATAGAAGTTTGGGGGGAAGGCTGAAGCCGATGTCGAGGGTCGAGGGCATTCATTGGCCACAAGATGCACAAAAGGCACAGAAAAGACGGTGGATGCCCGAGGGAAATGGGAGATGGAGGTTTGGGAAGAGGAAGTAACACTCCTCCGAAATGAAGCCTCTTTTGACCAAGAGATCTTCCGGTGTCAGTCCGGTATGCTTGGCAAGACGCGCCAGCATTCGAGGACCAATCTCTTCGCCATCATGAAACGCAAAAATGAAGTCTGGCTTGCCTTCCGAGCGCAGAACTCGGTGAGAGCCAACTCTCCTGACCTCGCTCCATCCAATGTGCTGAAGTGCCTTAAGTATCTTGCGCGCCTTGGAAGAAGGCCATTGGCTCATGCGGGAACAGCGAAGGCCGCACTGGCCAGCATGTCATCGCCAGCCTCGACCTGATCGGCCAGGATGCGGAGCGCAAGAGCTTCCACGGATCGGATGGCCTCGTTGCGTGTCACGCCGTAGCACATGCAACCCGGAATCATGGGAATCTCGGCGATCCATCGACCATCCTCCTCCTGATCGATCTCAATGGAAATAGGCATGACGCAAAGTTGCACCCAAGGGCATGAATTGCAAGCCGTGAGGCTGAAGGGGCTGGTGAAAAGTAAAAGGTGAGAAAGTTGGAAGGAAGTGCCTGTGGCGCGGGAGATGGGCAGAGAGACGGATCTTTCTCGTCGTAGATTGCAGATAGAAGATGGAAGTTTGGGGGGAAGGCTGAAGCCGATGTCGAGGGTCGAGGGCATTCATTGGCCACAAGATGCACAAAAGGCACAGAAAAGACGGTGGATGCCCGAGGGTCGAGGGTCGAGGGTCGAGGGTCGAGGGTCGAGGGTCGAGGGTCGAGGGTCGAGGGTCGAGGGTCGAGGGTCGAGGGAGCCTAGGGAGCGGAAGCTATCCACCCAACAGGGCTGAGAGGGGAAGGGTTGACAATCTCTCCTCAAAGCCCACTGCCGAGGAGCCTGCGTACACTAGGTAGCCGTGATGGAAACGCTTCCCTGCGACCTGTTTGAGATGCCGGAGTCCTTTGAAGTGAGATCCATCAACCCCCCCTGAGAGCTTGATCTCGATGCCGCAAATCCTGCCGTCCTCGCCTTCGATCACAAGATCCACTTCGTTCTGGTCGTGAGAGCGGTAATGGTAAAGCCTGACTGGTTTCCCTGCCCATCCGGCCGCCTTCGAGACTTCGCCGATGACCAGGGTCTCAATCATCTGGCCGAGCAGGACGGGATTGGCAACCAAAGCGGTCTCGTCCACTCCGGCAAGGACGGAAGCAATACCGGTGTCTGTCAGGAAGATTTTCTGCTGACGCGCCAGCCTTGCCGTCGCACCACCCGACCAGGCAGGAAGACAATCGGTGAGAAAGACAGCTTCCAGCAACGCCAGATAGCGCTTGATCGATGTCTGCGGGGCTGCCAGTACCCTGGAGAGATCGGAAACATTGAGCAGGGTTGCCGTTCGTCCAGCCAGGAGCGTGAGCAGGCGGAAGACCTGACTGACGTTCTCCACACGGCTCACCTCAAGTAGGTCTCGCTCGATAATCGTCTGCACATAAGAGCGAAGCCACCGGCGCGCGGCCTCATGGGATGGACGTGCAATGGCTTCAGGATATCCGCCACGCACGATGAGATCGGCAAGTTGGGCATGACTCTTGGCAGAACCCGAGGGCGTCCATGGCTCCGGGTCAAAAAATCTCCCGATCATATCCATGCTCGTGCCGGTGATCTCGCTCCGGGAGAGTGGAAGCAGGGTCAATGTCCTCATACGGCCCGCCAAGGTGTCAGCAACGTGGGGAAGGGCCGTGATTTCGGCCGATCCGGTCAGGAGAAAACGTCCGGGCTTGCGCTCGCGATCAATGGCCCGCTTGATGGGGAGGAAAATGCCGGGCACTCTCTGTACCTCGTCGATCGTGATCTGATCAGGCAATCCCTCGACAAACCCCTGGGGATCACTCTGAGCTGCGGAAAGGACCACCAAGTCGTCCATGGTCATGTAAGTCCTGTTCCCCTGGAGATGTTGAACGAGGGTGGATTTCCCCGCTTGGCGAGGACCTTTAAGAAAAACAATAGAATCTTCCCGAAGGCTTTGCTCTAGGATTGGAAGAAGTGCTCGAGTAATCATGGCTGATAATTGACCGTGGAGTGGTTATATTTCAACCACAAAGAACAGAAGAGAAGGCTGAAAGAGAAGTCGAGGGACGAAACTCGAGGAGTCATCTTTATCACGTTGTTGACAGGGATCCTGAATCAGATGAAATCAAGTCCATGTTCCAAGACTCTGTTCACAGCCTGATCGTCCAACCTGATGACGGGATCGCCCCGATCCTTGGCACCCTCGAGACTGCCAAGCACTCGCTGGACATCAAGATGTTCCAGTTCACTGATCCGGTCCTGATCGAGGCGGTCATCGCGGCCCACAAGCGCGGCGTGAAGGTCCGGGTGATGCTGAACCCCTCGCGCTTCACCGGGGAGCATGACAATGACGAGGCCTTCGAGCTCTTCAAGAACGCGAAGGTGAACGTCAAGGAGACGAATCCGAAGTACCCGATCACTCATGAGAAGTCGATGGTCGTGGATGGCAAGCAGGCCTTCATTATGTCGCTGAACTGGGCTCCGAAGTACTTCGGACTGACCCGCGACTATGGTCTGGTGACCAACGATCCCGAGGAGGTCAGCGAGGTGGCGGGCTGCTTCGAGGCCGACTGGAACCGCGAGGACTTCGTCCCTCCAGCAGTCTCCAACCTCATCTGGAGCGTCGGACGCTCTCGTCAGGAGGTGATCAACTTCATCGATGGGGCCAACAAGACGCTCTACATCCAGCATGAGAAGTATGTCGACACGCCGGTCATCGAGGCGCTCGTCCGCGCCAAGATGAAACGGGATGTGAAGGTCCACGCCACGGCGCTGCCGGTCCATTCCCTCAGGGACTTCTACATCCTCGAGGGGATCGCGGGACTCAGGCTGCTCGAGGATCTCGGGATCCATGTCCACAAGCTCCATGGTGTCCACCTCCATGCGAAGCTGATCCTGGCCGACAAGCACCGTGCTCTCTTGAGCTCTTTCAACATCTATCCCAAGTGCTTCAACGAACGCCGCGAGCTCGGCATCCGCTTCAGCGATCCCGATCTGATCAAGCGTCTGGTGAAGATCTTCGAGTCGGATTGGGAAACCTCCAAGAAGATGGATCTCACCGATGCAGGTATCCAGGCCGACAAGGAGAAGCACGCCGCCAAGGTGCTAGCCGAGAAAGCGAACAACAATGTCGGGGGAAGCCCCGCATCCTGACCGGGAAGAGGTGGCGGGTTCTTCCACGTCCACTTCTTTGAGGGTCAAGGTATCCCTTCTGGAGATCGCCAGTCTCTTCTGCTTCATCGGTCTTACGAGCTTCGGCGGCGGTATCACCGCCTACATCCGGCGGATGGTGGTCACCCAGAAGAGATGGCTGAGCGACGAGGAGTTCATGCCCGGCCTGGGGCTGGTCCAGCTCCTTCCCGGTGCGAATGTGGTGGGTCTTTCCGTCTATATCGGCAATCACCTGAAGGGCCCCGTCGGCTCGCTGGTGGCTCTTGCCTCCCTGCTGGCGCCCCCGTTCGTATCGACCTGTGCGTTGGGATTCCTCTACTTTCACGCAGGTCACACCGCCGACGCCCACGCGGTCCTGGCAGGAGTGACTGCGGCGGCCTGTGGTCTGATGGCGAGCATGGTCTTCGAGGCGGGAGGTGAGGCGATCAAGGGGGCCTTCGACGTGGTGCTGATCCTGATCACGTTCGCCCTGGTGAGGTTCGTCCATCTCCATGTCCCCACGGTGATACTGATCGTGGCTCCCCTAGCCATCTGGTGGCACAGGCCACGACCGCCCAAGGTCAAGACACCCGATACGGGAGATTCCACGCCCTCATGAACAAGACTCTGCTTCAGCTCGCGGGTCTCTTCTCGTCGCTCTCGCTCTCGGCCTTCGGCGGAGGCAAGGTGGTTCTGCCCTCGATGCATCAGGCTTCGGTTGGCGAATATCACTGGATGACGAACCAGGAGTTCGTGGACCTCTTCTCAATCAGCATGGCGGCTCCCGGTCCCTCGATGATGGTGGTGACGCTCGTCGGACTGAAGGCTTGTCTTCCCTACGGCACGGCGATCGCGATCCTCGGCGCGCTTGTCGCGACGCTGGCGATGTTCGTGCCGAGCTCCATCCTAGTCTATTTCGCCGGCAACTGGTGGGACCACTGGAAGGAATCCCCCTGGAGGCATTCGGTGATGAATGCGATCCTGCCGATCTCCACTGGTCTGATCTTGGCCGCGACTTGGATCATCGCGAAGACCTCGATCCATTCATTGCCCACCGCCATCATGGGCGTTGTGGCGCTGACCCTGATGCTCTTCACCAAGATCAATCCCGTCCTCATGATGGGAGTGGCAGGCTTGATCAGCTGGGTCTTCCTGCGCTGAGGAACAAAACAGGCTGTTTGGCCTGTAGTCTTTTAGACAGTAAAGAAAACTGTTCCCACCTTGAGCAACATCCCAACTCACCTCAAGACTGAGAGGGACCCAAGGGGGATACAAAGAACGGCTTATTCCTAGGGACCTTAGAACCCCTTGAGACCCTAGAGACCCTCCAACTCGCCCTGATCAACGAGTTCTGCTAGAAGAAGCTCCACACTGACAACCGCGACTCCACCAATCCTCTTCCCAAAGAGATGCCCAAAATCCTTTTTATCTCCAGTCAGCAGATAATCTGCCTCCCCCGCAATGGCTCCGCAGAGAATAGGCTGATCCTTCGCCGCAAGCTGCACCCCAGGATCGAAGATTCCCAACGGAACTAGTTCGATCACTCCGCAGAGCTTTTGCAAAGAGGGAAGACTCTTCGGAAACTTGGTAACCATGTTTCTTTCGGCCTCTTCGCATGCATAGACATTACTCAACAGATCAGCTCGCTCTGCCAATCCCTTCAGAAAGTGGGCTAGATGACTCTTAGGAAGAGAGGCCGAAAAGAGGATATTCGCGTCGAGAAAGACTCTCATCGCTTCTTGGAATTGCCCTTACACCAGCGGATCTTCCTGCTGGCAAGCGGCCCCTCATTCATCTGCTGAAACTCTGCAAGCCTGCCCTTAGAGTAGATTTCCAATGGCATGACTGCCCCAGCTCGAAGGGTAATGGCTCCCTCCTCGTCCATCTCGACAATTAATTGTCCCCCCTGAGGGATGCCTAGGCTCTTTCTGGCTTCTTTCGGAAGGGTCAGAGTTCCCCGTTCACTGACGGAAATTGTCTTTGTCATATTTACAGTATTACTGAATATCAGTATTTCTGCAAGAACTGCAAAGTCCAATGATTACCCTAGACACAGAACAGCCCACGACTTTTCAGTCGCGGGCTGCCTCTGGGTGGATTTCCCCATGGCAAAACCACGGGTCTCGGGGAGGAAATCCTTGACTCGTTTAGTGACGAATTACCACTCGAGAGAGCTGGCGTTCTGGTAGGCGGTGACCTTGGTCTCGAAGAAGTTGGCTTCCTTGGAGAGGTCGGCTACTTCGCTCATCCAAGGGAAGGGATTGGCGCTTCCGAACTCCTGGGGCATGTTGAGGCGGTCGAAGCGGCGGTCGGCGATGTACTGGACGTACTCGCGGAAGAGACCTGCATTCAGTCCTAGGATGCCACGGGGCATACAATCCTGGGCATAGGCAATCTCGAGCTCGACGGCCTTCAGAATCATGGTGCGCACCTCGGCCTCGAGCTCCGGGGTCCAGGCCTCGGGGTTCTCTTCGCGGATTCCGTTGATGAGGTCGATGCCGAAGTTCAGATGGATCGACTCGTCGCGCATGATGTACTCGAACTGCTGGCCGATACCGACCATCTTGTTCTGGCGCTTGAAGGAGAGGAGCATCACGAAGCCGCTGTAGAAGAAGATCCCCTCCATGATGACATAGAAGCCGACCAGGTTCTTGAGGAAGGTCTGGAGTCCCTCCGTGGTCTCGGTGGAGAACCCATCCTCCATGATGGAGGCGGTGAGGCTCATCTCGAAGGCATCCTTCTCATTGATGGAATTCACTTCGTGATACATGTTGAAGACCTCGCGCTGGTCCAGCGAGAGACTCTCGACGATATACTGGAAGGTGTGTGTGTGGATTGCCTCTTCGAAGCCCTGACGAAGCATGTATTGACGGGCCTCGGGATTGGTAACGTGCTTGAAGATCGCGAGCACGATGTTGTTCCCGACAAGGCTCTCGGCGGTACTGAAGAAGCCGAGATTGCGCATGATGACCTGGCGCTCATCGGCCGTGAGCTTGTTGGACTTCCAGAGCTCGATATCGCGCTGCATCGGGACCTCATTCGGCATCCAGTGATTGGCGCAGCCCTTGGTGTAGTAATCCCAGGCCCAGGTGTACTTCAGGGGCATGAGCTGGTTCACGTCGACCTGCTTGCAGTTGACCAGGCGTTTCTGATCAGAGTCGATCCTCTTGGTGAGGTCGTGGAAGGTGGCGGGTTGGGTAGTGGAGGAGCAGCAGGACATAGTGGTGTATTAGTGAAGGTTAACTGAAGACTGTCGTTTTTCCAGCGTTGGTGTGTTTTTTGGGGTTTTACGACGGGTTGGGGTGGGGAATCTCAAAAAGGGTATCAGTGTCTGCTCGTTCTCAGCTCGTTATCAGCTTATTGGCAGGCCTCGCATTCGCCTCCGTTGCGCATCGCCTCGATGCTGCAGGCCGCGGCCTCCTCTGAGGTGAATTCTTTTTGCTTTCCTTCAGCCTGCGGCTGGGATGGCGATTGCGCTGGAGACTGGGGCTGATTGACCCAATTCGGACGGGCCTGACTCGTGCTCTGCTCGACTGTGGAAGCGGCCGTGGCACGAAGGTAGTAGGTAGTCTTGAGACCTGTCTCCCAGGCATGGAGATACATGTCGTTGAGTCTCTTGCCGCTCGGGGCGGCGATGTAGAGATTCAGGGACTGGCCCATGTCGATCCACTTCTGGCGACGGCTCGCACACTCGATGTACCAATCCGGTTCGACCTCGAAGGCGGTGCGGTAAATCTCGCGGATCTTCTCCGGGATGCGGTCGATGCCGAGGATGGAACCATCCTTGTACTTGAGTTCCTCGAGCATCTTGCGATCCCAGATGCCGAGCGCCTTGAGATCCTCGACGAGGTAGCTGTTGATGACGGTGAATCCGCCGCTCAGGTTTTCCTTAGCGAAGAGGTTCTTGAAGGTCGGTTCGATCGACTGGGAGACACCCGTTATGTTGGAGATCGTGGCGGTCGGGGCGATCGCCATGGTGTTGCTGTTGCGCATTCCATGCTTCTGGACGGCCGTGCGGATGACACTCCAATCGAGGCTGGAGGAGCGATCCATGCTCACGGGCATTCCCCTCTCCTGCTCGAGGAGATCGATCGTGTCGATCGGAAGCAATCCGCGATCCCACTTCGACCCCTTGTAGCTCTCGTAGGCTCCACGCTCGGCGGCTAGCTCTGTGGAGGCAAGAATGGCAAAGTAAGAAATCGCCTCCATGCTGGAGTCGGCAAAGTTGACGGCCTCGTTGCTGGCGTAGCTGATCTTCAGCTTGTACAAGGCATCCTGGAATCCCATGAGTCCCAGACCGACGGGGCGGTGACGGAGGTTTGCATTCCGGGCCTCCGGGGTCGGATAATAATTAATATCGATGACGTTATCGAGCATCCGCATGGCCGTGCGGATAGTCTTCTCAAGAAGGGCAAGATCAAGGCCGTTCTCGGTGACATGGAGAGGGAGGCCGATGGAGCCTAAGTTGCAGACGGCCGTCTCCTCGGCTGAGGTATTCAGCAAGATCTCGGTGCAGAGGTTGGAGCTGTGGACGACTCCCTGATGATCCTGTGGAGAGCGGACGTTGGAGGGATCCTTGAAGGTGATCCAGGGATGTCCGGTCTCGAAGACCATGGAGAGGATCTTGCGCCAGATGGAGGATGCCTCGACCCGCTTGAAGAGCGGGATCTCGCCGCGGTCGGCCATGGCCTCATACTCGCAATAGCGCTCCTCAAAGGCGCGGCCATAGAGATCGTGCAGATCGGAAACATCGCTCGGGCTAAAGAGGGTCCACTGGCCGTTCTCCTTGACCCGCTTCATGAAGAGGTCGGGGATCCAGTTGGCGGTATTCATGTCGTGGGTGCGGCGGCGCTCGTCGCCCACGTTCTTGCGAAGTTCGAGGAAGTCCTCGATGTCGAGGTGCCAGGTCTCCAGGTAGGCGCACATCGCCCCTTTGCGCTTGCCTCCCTGGTTGACGGCGACAGCGGTGTCATTGGCGACCTTGAGGAAGGGAATGACTCCCTGGCTCTCGCCGTTGGTACCCTTGATGAGGGAGCCGGTGGCGCGGACGTTAGTCCAGTCATTGCCGAGTCCGCCGGCCCACTTCGAGAGCTTCGCGTCATCGCTGATGCACTTGAAGATGTGGTCGAGGTCATCCATGACCGTCGTCAGATAGCAGGAGCTGAGCTGAGGGTGCAGGGTGCCGCTATTAAAGAGGGTCGGTGTGGAGGAGGTGAAGAGGAAGCTGGAGAGGAGTTCGTAGAACTCGATCGCGCGCTCGTTCTTCTGCTCTCCCTCATTCATGGCAAGACCGAGGCAGACGCGCATCCAGAAGAACTGGGGTGACTCGAGGCGGTGGCCGCCAATGTGAATCAGGTATCGATCATAAATGGTCTGCAGTCCCATGTAGTTGAAGAGGAGATCACGCTCGGGCTTGAGGGCCGCGGCGATCTTCACAAGATCAAACTCCAGCAAGCCAGGAGTGAGGCGTCCAGCGGCAATGCCCTCTTCGAGGTAGGCTTGGAAGCGGGAAGTATGGGCGACCGTGACGTCGTGGTAGTGCTCGTAGCCGGGAAGGGTCTCGCCGTAGATCACATCCAGAAGGAGACGAGCTGTCACATAGCCATAGGCTGGATCCTGCTCGATGCGGGACTTCGAGGCGAAAATCATCGCCTTCTCGATCTCGTCGATACGGACGCCATCGTAGAGGCTCCTCATCGTCTCGTCGGCCATCTCGCGGGCCTCGCAGCGGTCCTCAAACCCACGGCAGGCACGGATCAGGGTACGGCGGATGCGTTGAGGCTCCAGGATCTCCTTGCTCCCATCACGAAGGGTGACATGAAGCTCAGCTTGAACCTGGCCCGAGAGATCGCGGTCGCCGCGCAAGGCGCGGGCCTTGCGGCGATCCTCACGGTAAATGATGTACCGGCGGGCCACCTGGACGTGTCCCTGCACCATGAGGGCCTCCTCCACGGCATCCTGAACACGCTCGATCTCGAGTTCCTCACCACGGGCTGCACGGCCGAGGAGGCGCTGGACGACGGCTACCGTCACCGAAAGAGCAGCTGCTTGATCCTCCGGGGAAAGGGAATAATCACTCGGAATATCGCGGTCGGCCTTGAAGGCGCTCTCCACGGCAAGTCGGATCCGCTCCTCGTTGAAGGGTTCGCTACGGCCATCGCGCTTGCGGACGATGAATTCGCGCCCCTGCAGGGGGTCGACTCCGCTCAGGGAGAGTTGTCCGGAGAATGGTTCCATGGATTTAGGGAGAGGTTTTGGGGTTTTTGGGAAAAGGTCCATTATACACTATATGTTGTGTCTTGCGGACGAGGTGACCGCAATTTGTAGATTATGTAGCAATATTGGGTCAACAAGAATTATAGGAAAATTTTCTTTTTTCTTTTCTCTTTTGCGTGGGTGAAAAACAGGGGCAGAACCATGATTTTCCTGCCCCTGAATCATCTCAGCAAGCACAAGAGTGCTTTGTGAATAACTATAACTTGGAAAAAGATTGCCCCGCTAGGGCAGGTTCAGGGGGCTCTTCCTTATTGACTGCGCGGCATGACCTCTCCGCCGGAAACCAAGGAGAGAGCCTCTCCGACCAAGAAGAGCGATCCGGTCAGTAGAACAGGGGCTTCCGAGTCAGAATCATGACCCCGGAGCTCCCCCAAGGCCTCGCGAAGCGACCCAAAGACCTTGGGGATGGGATGTGAACAACCACTGAAGCACTCTCCCGCAGCTATTTTCCAAGGATCAGTCGATCGCGGAGATGCCACCGGCACGAGACAGACTTCCGAAGCCAGTGGCATCAACTCGGAAAGCATCGCGTCAGGATCCTTATCTGCGAGGGCTCCAAAGATCAGTCTGCAAGGGCGCACTCCATATTCCTCCCTCCAGGTAATCACAAGCTGGCGGACCGCATGAAGATTGTGCGCACCATCCAGAATCAGTTCCATGCCATGAGCGATAAGCTTCTGAAAACGGCCGGGCCAGGAAACCTCACAGAGCCCCCTCGCAAGGTCGCAAGAGGTAGGCTCGAATCCGGCGGCGCGGATCAACGAGCGTGCTACCGCGGCATTCCAGCGCTGATGAGATCCGGCCAGACCGAGCGGGATATCAGCGGAAATCGGCGTAGTGATCCACTCGCAGGGGGCGCCGATCACCCGCGCCTTCTCCGCAAGGACCTCCGAGACCTCGAGTTGCTGAGGAGCGATGACGACGGGTATGCCTTCCCGGAGGATCCCTGCCTTCTCCCTCGCGATCTCACCCAATGTCTCTCCCAGCCACTCCGAGTGATCGAGCGCGATCGGTGTGATAGCGCAGGCTAGCTTAGAAGCCATATTGGTGGCATCGAGTCGACCGCCAAGCCCCGTCTCCAAGACAACAACCTCGCAGCCTTCACGATCCAAGAGATCGAAAGCCAAGGCCGTCACCAACTCGAAAAACGTAGGCTGCTCCTCCTCACTCCACTCCTTGGTGATCTCCCGTAACCGCTCAATCCCTTCATCGATCTTGGCGTCAGCAATATTCTCCCCGTTGATCCGGATCCGCTCGGAGAACTCCACTAGATGGGGTGAGGTGTAGAGGCCGGTCCGGATCCCCATGCTCCGGAGTATCGAGTCGGCAATGGCGCAGACGGAGCCCTTCCCATTCGTGCCGGCTACATGGAGACAACGCAGCCTCTTCTCGGGATTTTCCAACGCGACCAGAAGGCGCTCCATCCGCTCGAGTCCAGGATGGACGCCCCGTGACTGAGTGGCCATCAGCCAATCGAGGGGTGTGGAATCAGAAGACATGGGGAAACCTGAAAGCTGAAACGTGAAACCTGAACCATTCAGAAATCAGCAGAGAGAGTGAACAGCAAGACCCTCAATAATGAACCAGGAACCTTTAGCTTTAAGTCTTCAGCCTTCAGCTTTCAGCTTTCAAGTTTCATCCCTCTCCCCCTACTTGCCCATCAGGTTTGCGATGATCGTGATGATGGTCTCGCGCATTCTCGCGCGTGGCACGATCTCGTCGATCAGGCCATGCTCGAGCAGGAACTCAGCGGTCTGAAATCCCTCGGGTAATTCCTGATGCGTGGTCTCGCGGATCACGCGTGGCCCGGCGAAGCCTATCATGGCCTTCGGTTCCGCCAGGGCAATATCACCGAGAGTGGCAAAGCTGGCCATGACACCGGCCGTTGTAGGATTAGTCAGAACGGCGATATAGGGGAGTCCTGCCTCGCTATGACGGGCCAAGGCGCCGCTGGTCTTGGCCATCTGCATGAGGGAGAGCATCCCCTCGTACATGCGGGCACCTCCCGAGGCACAGACGATGATGACGGGCTGCTTGGCCTTGGTGGAGGCCTCAATGATACGGGTAATCTTCTCACCCACTACGGAGCCCATGGTGGCCGCCAAAAAGGAGAAATCCATCACGGCCAACCCGACAGGATGACCCCCCATAGCCCCCAATCCGGAGATCACGGCATCGACGAGTCCGGTCTTCTCCCGGTAGGTCTTGAGACGATCTTCATAGGTGGCGACTCCCCTGAAACCCAGCGGATCCACCGACGACATCGTGGCATCCATCTCCACGAAGGTCCCTTCGTCCACCAGTGAGGAGATCCGCTCCTGCCCTCCCATGGGAAAGTGATGGCCGCATTTGGGACAGACACGCAGATTTTCCTCAACAGCGAGATGATGGACCATCTCGGAACATCCAGGGCACTTCGTCCAGAGGCCTTCGGGCATTTCGCGCCGCTTTTTTTCTGAAAACTTAAGCGTCGGCTTTTTGAACATCGTCATGGGTGATAATTCTGCAACAAATCAGCGGTCGATGGGAAGCCTGATAGGGGTATCGGGTCTAGGGGATAGGTAATAGGGAGAGAATAGAAAAGAAGAGATCCGAGGGTGTCCCCTTTTTTCCCTATCACCTGTATCCCATTCCCCATTCCCCATTGCCGATCAGCCTCTCGCCACCACCACTGCGCAGACTTCTGCGGCTCCGGCCTCCATCAGGACGGCGGCGCAGGCCTCCAGCGTGGCCCCAGTCGTCGTGACATCGTCAACCAGGAGCAGGGAAGCTCCTGCTAGCGGATTCTTTCTCACTTCGAAGGCACCCTCGAGATTCTGCATTCTTTCCTCACGACTGAGTCCGGCCTGGGGGGCCGTGGCACGGGTACGCTTCAGCAGGTTTTTGACAGGGCATCCAAGATGCTTCACAAGCCTGGCGGCCAGAAGATCCGACTGATTGAACTCGCGTTCGCGCTCCCGCAGGCGATGGAGAGGCACCGGGACGATGATGTCGAATTCTTTACCTGCCAGCCTGGGATCGTTCATCGCCCCGAACAGGAGATCACCCAGAAGAGGCGCCAGAGTTCGGTCGCGACCATACTTGAAACGTTTCACCAACTCCCCCGCTACCCCCTGATAGCGGCAGGCTGCCACGATGGCGGAGAGGTGCCAGTTGCGACCATCGCAGTTCGGACAGGTCACCAAACCAACCATCGGATGGGAACACATCGGGCACAGATGTTCCGGTGGAGCCAGAATTCCATTCCTGCACTCCCCACAAAGGAACTCATCCCGGGTGACTCTATCCGCAATGCTGCACCCGCAGGATGCGCAATGAGCCGGGTAGAGCAGGCTCAACAATGGACTGAGAAACGATGCCCCGGCTCGGCGGAGCAAGGAATAATCACCTGTTCCCAAGGGGATAAAGTGGCGGTTGCCTGCGGTGACGGAGCAAGATCACTGCCAGAAAGCCCGCGAGCAGCAATGCCCCCAGCGGGATCAGCCCTACGGGCACCATGCCGTGGCACTGGGGAGGACCAAACAGAGGCAAAAGACCCTCTGGAGGTTGCACCCGAAAGCCAGCGACCACGTTGAATGTCTGTTGCCCGAGGATCCAGCTTCCATGAAGTCCAATCGCCGCCCAGAGAGAACCCGTGTGCACCGTCATCCAGGCCAGAATAATCCCCGCCACAACAAGGGTCGCAAACGCCCAGCCGAGAACAGGCAATGGTGGCAACGAGCTTCCGAGGGAACCGAGGGCCGACAGTCCGGACCACCATTCAGGAGATGCTTCTCCCGATACCGCCGTAGGGAGATTCAAAAAATGAACCCCAGCAAAGATCATGGCCGAGAGAATAATGGCCACCGACGGAACCATCACCTGTCGGAAAAATCCCAAAAGCACGCCCCGGAAAAGAAACTCCTCCAACATAGCGACCACAGCGGCGGTCAGCAGCAACCGGGGAAGAGCTCCCATCAATCCCGTGCTCCAGCCGGGATGAAGCACAAAGGCTCCGGAATAAAGAGCTGCTGACTCCAGAAGAAGGATGCAGAAGGCTCCGGAAAACAAACCTACCATCAGATCCTTCAGAGGACGGCCACTGCCATGCAGACCGAGCTCTGCAAACGAACGAATCCGAAGGGACCACAGCAATGGCACAAGCAGAAGGATGGCGGCGACCTGTAGACTTCGTGAGAGATAGCGGTGGAAGGGCATGCCCTGTATCTTTCCGATCAGACCACCAAGGAGATGAGGCGGGAGCATCTGGATCAGATGCCAGGCCAAGGGCGCCGCAAGAGCCCCCCCGATCAGGACGAGTAGAAGGTAGAGAAAGATCTTCCCGAGAGAGCGCACGCGGATGAAGCTAACAGCACAAGCCATGAGAGGAAACCATGAATGGAAAGTTCGCGATGAGGACGGCGTGAAACGGGAACTCCGTGTCATCAAGGAAGCCAGCCTCTTCCGCTTCCAGAGCAAGCGGTCTGACGAGGAGCGCTGGACCTATTACGACAACAAGAAGACCAAGCCGCCGGCGGCTGATGTCGAGTCGCTGATCGAAGTCCTCGAGCGGAAGTACCAGCGCAAGCGCACCCCCTATAGCGACCTCGTCCTTGCTAGGAAGATGCTGGCCGACGTCTTAAGCCCGAAGTGAGGGGACGCCGCGGAGGGGCGGGAGATTGGAGATGGGAGATAGGGAGGCGTGGAAGTCGAGCGTCGAGGGCTATAAAGGCTGTTAGACTGAAGGCTGTTAGGCGACTGCAGGCCTACAGATTTTACCACAGAGACCTTCATCCTCCATGCACTCGGTGTTCAATCGTCTCACCCATGTCTTGAACCAGGGTGTTACCTATGTCCTGACCCAAGCCCCCACGCCAATCTCCTATCTTCTAACTTCCATCTCCCGTCTCCCATCTTCTGCGCCCCTCCCGGGGCAAAAAGCCGCCGTCAGAACGGCTAGGCTTTTGTTTAAGCTTTTATTTAAGCTTTCTCGACCTGCCAGTACTCAAGCTCCACAGGCGTATCGCGTCCGAAGATGCTGACGCTGACGCGTAACTTGCCGCGCTCGGGGTCGACTTCCTCGACGATGCCCTGCTGGTTCTGGAAGGGGCCGTCGGAGACCTTGACCTTGTCGCCGACCTCGTAAATGACCTTGGCGGTGACGGTGTCCTCGCGCTCTTTCATCTGAGAAAGCATGGCGTCGACCTCTTTCTTCCGCATAGGGATGGGCTTGTCCTTGGTGCCGGCAAACCCGATGACACCAGTGGTGTCCTTGATGAAGTACCAGGCCTTGTCGATGAGTTCGTTGTTCTCATCGAGGAGATGCATGTTGACGATGAGGTAACCGGGAAAGAACTTGCGCGTGGTCTCTGTCTTCTTGCCGCGCTTGATCTCCTGCACCCGCTCGGTGGGAATGAGCACCTCGAAGACATGGTCGCCAAGTTCCTCGGTTGCGATCCTCTTGACGATGTTGGCGTGGATTTTCTTTTCCTGTCCGGAGAGGACGTGAACAACGAACCACTGGTCTTTCGGGGCTAATGCCATGAGCGGATAATTTGGTAGAAACCGGGAGTGTGCCGGTTAGGGCTTGGTCAGGAATCCGACCACATTGATGGTGATGAAATCGAAGAAGGAGATGTAACCGCCGACCAGAAGCATGGCGATGATAACAACCAGCGTGGAATCCCAGAGCTCTTTGTACTTGCGGAATCCTCGCTCGCTGTCGTCCCAAGGCCACTGCACCTTCTTCAGTTCCGTACGGACCTCACCGAAGTAGGAGAAGAATTTATTTGCCATACAAGGTGATAAGACTGTGCGGAACTGATGAAGAAGAGCGAAGAATGCAGAGCAGGCCAGGAGGGACTCGAACCCCCAACAAACGGTTTTGGAGACCGCTACTCTACCAATTGAGCTACTGGCCTATGCTCTTGCGATGTGTTATTCGATGATCTCGGAGACACGACCCGCACCGACGGTACGGCCGCCTTCACGGATTGCAAAGCGGATTGTCTTCTCCATGGCGATCGGGCTACCGAGTTCGACCTCGATGGCGACGTTATCACCAGGCATGACCATCTCGACACCCTCGGGCAGCTTGACAGAGCCGGTGACGTCGGTGGTGCGGAAGTAGAACTGAGGACGATAGTTCGTGAAGAACGGAGTGTGGCGACCACCTTCCTCCTTGCTCAGGACGTAGATCTCGGCCTTGAACTTCTTGTGGGGCTTGATGGAGCCGACCTTGGCGATGACCTGTCCACGCTCGATGTCTTCCTTCTTGATACCGCGAAGCAGAATTCCGACGTTGTCGCCGGCCTCTGCGGTGTCGAGGAGCTTACGGAACATTTCGATATCGGTAACGGTGGTCTTCTGGGTGTCCTTAAGACCAACGATCTCGACTTCCTCACCCTTCTTCAGGATACCACGCTCGACGCGGCCAGTGGCCACAGTGCCACGACCTTCGATGTTGAAGACGTCCTCGACAGGGAGGAGGAACGGCTGATCCTTCGGACGCTCAGGCATCGGGATGTAGGTATCAACGGCCTCGATGAGGGCGAGGATGTTCTTCTCCTGCTCAGCGTCTCCCTCGAGGGCCTTCTTGGCGCTGCCCCTGATGATGGGGATCTCATCACCTGGGAAGTCATAGGACGTGAGAAGATCGCGGACCTCCATCTCGACGAGGTCGAGGAGCTCTGGATCGTCAACAAGATCCACCTTGTTCATGAACACGACAAGGGAAGGAACGCCAACCTGACGGGCAAGCAGGATGTGCTCACGGGTCTGGGGCATCGGGCCGTCTGCAGCGCTGACGACAAGGATACCACCATCCATCTGGGCGGCGCCGGTGATCATGTTCTTGACGTAATCGGCGTGTCCCGGGCAATCAACGTGGGCGTAGTGGCGCTTGTCGCTCTCGTACTCGACGTGGGCGGTGGAAATCGTGATGCCGCGTGCCTTTTCCTCGGGAGCCGCATCGATCTGGTCGTAGGCGCGTGCCTGAGCCTTGCCGGTCTTGGCCAGCACGGTGGTGATGGCAGCGGTGAGGGTGGTCTTGCCGTGATCAACGTGCCCGATCGTGCCGATGTTCACGTGATCTTTTTCGCGTTTGAAGGCTTCTTTTGCCATAATGTTGGGTTGTGCTGGTTGTTTTGTTTTTTGGTGATTCGTTCCTCTGGAGCCCATGACCGGGATTGAACCGGTGACCTCGTCCTTACCAAGGACGTGCTCTACCAACTGAGCTACATGGGCCTGCCCGGTCCTAAGACCGGCCAAGTTGTTGAAAGAACAGCGACCTTCGGGATGCTAGGGTCGTTTCCGCAACTCCTTAAAAGCAATGACCGTCATACCGGTCGGTACTAGTTCATAGCGACGACGATGCAACGATGCTTTTCGAGAAAAAGCGGATTAGAAGAATGATTCGCGGACCTTCTTCTGTCAAAAGCAATTTGCGCTCAATTTTAGGGGTGCCTCCGTGGCGGTGCCTGTTGCATGATCACCCAATGGAACAATCCGAGCGCCCCGACCTTCTCGATGTGGCCTCGTTCCGGCGTGACTACCATCATGCCGAACTACGGAGTGCCGACCTCGCGCCCGATCCGTTTGTCCAGTTCCATGCGTGGCTGGATGAGGCGACGGCTTGTCCGGCAGTTCTGGAATCAACTGCCATGGTTCTCTCCACGAGTTCCCCGGAGGGGGAAGTCTCCTCCCGTGTCGTACTGCTAAAGGGATACGATGAGACCGGATTCCGTTTCTTCACCAATACTGGAAGCCGCAAGGCCTTGCAGATTGCCGCCAACGACTTTGTCTCACTGCTCTTCTACTGGGAGCCCCTCGAGCGTCAAATTCAGATCAACGGTATTGCCTCGCTCCTGCCCCGCTCGGAGACGGAGGCCTACTTCGCGAGCCGTCCGCGGGGCAGTCGCATCGGAGCATGGGCCTCCCGCCAGAGCATGGTGCTCCCCGACCGCGAGACGCTTGATCGACAGTCAGCGGAACTGGAGGAGCGCTACTCAGGACAGGAGATCCCGGTGCCCGATTTCTGGAGCGGCTATCAGGTCTCCCCTCGTACGATCGAGTTTTGGCAGGGTCGACCAAACCGCCTTCACGACCGCTTCCGTTATAGACGCCCCAAGCAGGAGGAATCAGCCGAAGGCACGGCCTGGATCATCGAACGCCTGAGCCCGTAACCCTTGGTCTCCTAGTCCCTAGTAGCTTGTAGCCCTAAGTCTCCCAAATAGCTGCTCCATGACAACGCGCGCTGGTGAGCGAAAAAGATTGATTCCAAGGCATGTCGTCACATCCGCACTCTATCTCTGGCGCTTGCTCCGTGAGACGGTGACGATCTATGCGCGGATCAGCGGCGGTGAGAACGCAGCAGCCTTCGCCTACTACGCCCTCTTCTCGCTCGTTCCCCTAGTTGCACTGCTGCTGACCATCGGTTCCTATCTCTTCCCCGGGGACACGGCTCTGACCACCATCCACCGTTTCGTTCCCATTGGGGAGGAACAGCAGGAGCTTCTTTGGAGCATGGTGCGGGGTCTGGAAAAAGCGCGCGGCAGTGTCAGCATCGTCTCGATCCTGATCCTAACGTGGGCCTCCCTGCGGTTCTTCCACTCACTCGTGCTCTCGATCAACCACGCCTGGGGCACACGCCGACTCCCCTGGTGGCAGATGCCGGTGAAAAATCTCCTCCTGATACTGGCCATGTCGGGAGCCTTGCTCATCGGCACCATCGTTCCAGCAACGCTGCAAGGGGTGGCTCGTCTATTGCACTCCCTGGAGAGAGTGATCACCGAATACTTCCCCATGTTCAACGTCGCCCGTGCGCTGGCCGTCGTGGACTTCAGTCGTTATGTCGGAGGCACCCTGGTACTCTTCTATTGTTTCACAGTGCTCTTCATGCTGGCGCCGCGTCTTAAGATCCGCTTTGTCCAGATCTGGATTCCGGCTCTGCTCGTCGCCATTCTCCTCCAGGTAGGCCAAGCCTTCTTCGTGAACATTGTACCGAAGCTTATCAACTACAACGCCATCTACGGGGCGATGGGTGGCATGATGTTCCTGCTACTCTGGGTCTACATCGCCGGAGTGATCATCATCGGAGGGGGATGTCTCTGCGCCGCGCTGGCGCATCTCCGGGGCCATGCCTATGTCAACCACAGCCAAATCGGAGCGCGCACAACGGGAGACAGAGAAAGTCCAGTAGACCATCCGGAGCCGTAGCCGTCGCGTAGCGACGGCTGGGGGATAGGGAATAGGCTATGGGTTATAGGGAGCCAAAAGACTCCAGGTTTTTATACCCTATCACCCATTCCCAATCACCGATCACCCACGACTGTTACTCCAGCCAGCCGAGGATATTGAAATTGGCCGACATGAGAGCGGCAACAATTGCCAAGGCTCCCAGAAGATGCCCGATCAGGACGACCGGCAGTACTACGACAAGCCAGCGCCCGATGGCGCTCTCGATGAGATTCTGCTTCTCGGAAGGCTCAGCGGGAAAAGGGAAGCTGTTCATGAAGAACTGAAGTATCGGGAGCTACGTGCTCTGTCAACGACGGGGGGCCCTTCCCTTGCGGGGAGCCGCTGTCTTTTTCCCACCAAGACGCTTCTGTGGCTTGTGAGAGGGGGCGCGACGAGGACGTGGCAGCGCCTTCAGGAGAGAGCGACGAGGAGCCTTATCCTGAGATTCCTTTTTTTCCTTAATATCCTTATGCTCTTTATTCTCCCTGACTGAGTCTGCATCCTCCGCGGCGATTGCGGCATGAGTGATCGTACGGCCCTCCTTTTTGCGATCCTGAACCTCACGGCTATCGCGCCCCTTCATGCGAAGGCGGATCGGAACACCAGGAAAGGGCCAGCGTGCCCGGAATTGATTGAAGAGATATTCGCGATAAGCATCCGTGATGAGATCGGGATCGTTCACGAAGAGAAGAAACTCGGGCGGGCTGAACGGACGCACAATCGCCGGCAACACTTGGGTGGCATAGAGAAGCTTGAAGCGCTTGCCCGACTTGGAGGGAGGAGGGTGCTGCTCGAAGGTGTCTCGGAAGAATCGGTTCAGCTCTCCCGTCGAGATGCGGGTTTCGGTTTCCTGACGAACGCTCTTGAGCGCTGAGAAAATCCGACTGAATCCCTGGCCCGTCTTGGCCGAAATGCAGACGACCGGCGCGTAATCGAGGAAGAAGAGGTCCTTGCGGATCACCTCGGACTGTTCGCCTTGGGAGGCTCGCCCTCCGTCCTCCTTGCTGACGAGATCCCATTTGTTGAGAAGGATGATGCAGGCCTTGTATGATTCCTGAAGCATGCCGGCGATGCGTTTGTCCTGGGTGGTGACTCCCTCAGTCGCATCGACCACGAGCAACCCCGCTTCAGCCCGTCGGATCGCTTCCTCGGAACGCATCGCGCTGAAGATCTCCACCGAGGTGTCGGGCTTGGAACGGTGACGAAGTCCGGCCGTATCCACGAGAATATAGGGCTCTCCTCCCAACTCACAGTGGACATCGAGGGCGTCGCGGGTGGTGCCGGAGATGTTGCTGACGATGCTGCGCTCCTCGCCGAGCAACCGGTTCAGGAGTGAGGATTTCCCGACATTCGGACGGCCCACGATAGCCAACCGGGGTGCCGAGAGATCCTCAGGTTCGGTGACAGCGACAGAAGCCATCTCTCCCAGCTTGCCGCCTATCATCTCGAGCAGATCAATGGTGCCGCGTCCATGGGCGGCGCTGATTGTCAGCACCTCCGGAAAACCGAGTTGAAAAAAATCCGCGACCAGCGACTCATGCATTTCCTGATCGATCTTGTTGATGACTAGGATGAGGGGGCGCCCTCCGGATCGCAGCATCCGGGCCAACTCGCGATCCAAAGGTGTGAGGCCGGCGCGGCCGTCGACAACAAAGAGGAGCAGATCGGCACTCGCGATCGCGACCTGCGCGGCCACATGGGTCGCCTCGGCAAAATCAGGATCCGGTGCATCGCCGATACCACCGGTATCGATGATCTCGAAGGGCGCGGGGCCCGTCTTGCAGATTCCTGCGAGACGATCGCGGGTCACTCCCGGCTGATCATGGACAATCGCAACCCTCCGTCCCATGAGACGGTTGAAGAGGGAGGATTTCCCCACATTGGGGCGACCGACAATAGCGACTCGTCTCATGAAAAAATAAAGTGTTGGCCCTGCTTAGGAAGAGGGTTTATCCGAGGGTGTCACGGGAACCGTGTGTCCGCCATCCTGGAGTTGCTTGATGCCGGAGGCGACATAGCCGATGCCGCTCAGAAGTGTAACTGCACCGGAGACCCAGACTACCAGATCGCAGTGACTCCACTGCATCATGACAACGGCAACCGTCAGCATCTGTAGGAAGGTGGAGGCCTTGCCCAAATACGAGGGTTTCACTTCCAGATGATCGTTGAGCAGACGCAGGATGGCGCACCCGACCACAATGATGATGTCACGGGCGATCACGAGCACCGGGTACCACACAGGGAGTTCGTAGGGCCACTTCGTGACACTTAGGGTGATGATTGCCGTCAGCATCAGCCCCTTGTCGGCGATCGGATCCAGGATGGCGCCTAGGCGTGACTTGAGGTGAAAGCGGCGGGCCAGCCAGCCATCGATCCCGTCACTCAGAGCAGCCGCTAGAAAAACGGCAATGGTTGCGAAGCGAAGATTCTCATCGGGGTGACCTGCAGCGGCTGTCTTCCCGTAATAGATCGCAAGGACGACAAAGACCGGGATCAGCAGGATCCGGGCGATAGTGATCTGGTTGGGAAGGGTCATACTTCCGCCACATTCCGTGGCTGAGGAAAAAGCGGAAAGCTAAAAGTTAAATGCTGAACAAGGAAGAGGGAGACCCTACGCTACGGATCCAGACCCATGGACCTATCACACGCTCACTCGCGTAACCGACCGGGACTCTCCCCGGACCGACGGCGGGGCTCCAATTTGGTGCTGGGATTATTCCTACTGCCCGGAGAGCAGAGACGCGATGCCCTCCTCTTCGCCGATTTCTGCCGCACGGTCGATGACCTTGCCGACTTGCCCGGCAATCCGCCGGAGCGGAAGCGGGAACTGCTCGATGACTGGTTGGAGGCATTGAAGCCGGGGAACGAAGAAGCACTCCCTGCCGACTTCCGCAACATGGTGGCCCGCAGAGATCTCGACCGGGAACTGCTCCGGGAAATCATCCGTGGGATGCTCATGGACGTAGCGGATAGCGGACAGGTCCGGTTCGTAACGTTCTCGGATCTGGAACCCTACTGCCGCCGCGTCGCCTCGGCCGTGGGGCTTCTCAGCGCACGGATCTTCGGTGCCCATGGGATCGCCGTTGAACGCTATGCCGAGCAGCTTGGCATCGCCCTGCAACTCACCAATATCCTGCGCGATGTCGCCGAGGATGCATCGATTGGCCGGATCTACATCCCCCGTGAGGATCTCGAGCGCTTCGGCGTGAGTGAGCGCGAGATCTTGGAAAACACATCGTCACCCTCCATGACCCATCTCCTCAACCATCAGGCCGATCGGGCCGACTCTTACTTTGCCAAAGCTGAGCTGGCCTGGTCGGAGATGAGCGTCAACCAACACCGCCTCATGCGTCCCGCACGATTCATGAGCGCCATTTACCGCGATCTCCTGCTCCAGATGCACCGCGACCGCTACGATGTCCTTGCCAAGCGATACCGGGTTCCCACCTTGAGCAAACTTCTGCTCCTAATCCGGGTGATGACCGCGAGGAGCTGAGACTGCAGATTTTAATCTGGAATTACTTGCCTGCTCAATGAGCATCAGGAACTCAGGAAAGGGGGCGCAGCGGCTTATGAACGGGCGGCTAGATCCCTAGAGCTCCAGCTTACCAATAAGTTCCTCCGGGGTCATCCCGTGATGCACGGCGATCAGCTTGATGATGCTCTTGAATGTCCCCAGTCTCATCGGGGAGTGATTCGGCACCGTAACATGAAATTCTCCCCCCTGCTGCGTGGAGAGGCGAATGTGGGAGCCCTCCTAACGCACACGCTCATAGCCGAGAACCTTAAGAGCCTTGACCAGATCGGAACCCGTGACGTCGCGAGGGGTCCTCACGCGGCCAGAACCTCGTCCCTCACAAAGTGAAGGCGGATGACCTTGGGCATCAACCCGACCGAACCATCCCCGAAATGGCACTGCACGGCATCTCTTACCATCGACCGGAGTTCTTCAAGCGTCCCCCCCTCCGTCACGATGGCGTGTCCCAATGCTGTGGCGACATATCCGCCCTCCACCTCGTCCTCCACAACCTCGAAAATAATCTCACTCATAGCGTAGAAATTACCGAATTCAGGTAGGGAAGCAAGCCGGCGATAGGAGCCGATGCAGGCCTTCCCAAAGACCCTTCCTCTTTTCTTAATCAAAAAGCCCGTCACCCTTTTTCGGGAGACGGGCCTTTCAGATTATATGCTTCTTAGCTAATGAGCTCAGGCAGTCTTCCGGCGGTAGGCGATCACCAGCGCGAGCGCACCGAGGCCGAAGAGGGCGTAGGTGGAGGGTTCGGGGATGAGAGGGGGTTCAGGAATAATTCCACTGACGCTGGCAACACGGAAACCAAGGTTAGGGACATTACCAGTGGTCGGATCGTAGGTGGGGCGGGACGAAGAATCGAGAGGAGCACTGTTGAAATGCCAGTAACCACCTCGAACCATGCGTTGATCACCCACATTGTTATTCGTTCCATCCGAGGAACTTTCCTGCCATTCCTGCATATTCCCTCCCTGACCCATCGTCCCGTAGGAGCTGCGTCCTCCAGCTTGATAGATAGAAGCGGGTCCTTGGCCCCATTCTTGTTTATAGACAGCCGTCCCTGAGGTGGTTCCACTTGCAACAGCCGTGGGGGCATTGGTGCTGGACGTAGGATACAGGTAGTAACCAATCCCGTCACTCTTGCCGAAAGCCGCCTTATAGAACTCATTCTCGCTCGGGAGGAAATACTTGGCCAGGGAACTGCGGTATTTATTATTCGCATCATAACCTGCAGCGCCCTCTACCCAGAGGGCCATGCTCCAGGTGCTGCCACTCCATGTCAGATTGTAGGCAGGAGTAAATCCCTTGCTGGTATTGAGCCAGTTCACGAAAGCCGCCGACTCAAACCAAGTCATGAGGCCCGCAGGCCTATCACCACTAAAGGCTCCGGCCACGACATTGGAGAGTCCGGAGGCCGTGGCCCTATCGATCTGGTACTGAGAGATCTCATAGGTTCCGATCCTATAATCGTAACCGACCGAACCGTAGCCGTTGGTGTCGGCGCTGTTATTGGCATTACCAATCGTGGTGAAGTCGAGGGTGAACTGATTAGCCCCCGTTCCGAAGTTGTCGGCGTGGGCGGCGGTGAGGCTAGCGCCAGCAAGGAGCGCTGTGGCGAGTAGGAGCTTCTTCATAAGGTTGAAAATTGGTCTGTAGGTGGGGAGGTAGAAAGGGGGGTGGATTTTCGAAGAGTGAACGATAGCCCCCCAAGACGCGTCAATCTGTTTTTGTGAGGTATCAGCGATGGGCTCGTCATGGAATCTCGGACCCATCGAATGATGGAGGAGGAATGAAATCGGGAAACTGATTACGGAATTGATCGCGCAGAGGCGCAGAGGCGCGGAGGAAAAACCCAGGGGCGTGAGGAATGAAAGGTCGCTTGCATCACGAGTAGTTCTTCCCCTATCCCCTATCACCTATTCCCTATCGCCTATCCCCGAAACCCATCAGCCCATGCCTTCGTCGCCTGATCCATCTTCACGAGATCGGGCCAACCGCGCATGTATCCTTCGCCTGGGATCTTCTTCGTGGCGTCGAAGCCCATGTGCCCTCCCATGTTGGGAACGGTCGGGGCATGGTCGAGGCTGTCCAGTGGGTTCTTGGTCAGGATGCTATCGCGCTGGGGATCGGTGTTGGCCATCCAGCGGAAAAGAACTTCCGAGGTGTTCTGCACGTCGCAGTCCTGATCCACGACGACGATGTATTTCGCAAACATCATCTGCCCCATTCCCCAGAGGCCGTGCATCACCTTGAAGGCCTGCCAGGGGTACTGCTTCTTGATCGAGACGAAGACGAGGTTGTGGAAGGTCCCCTCAGCTGGGAGCGCCATGTCGACGATCTCGGGGAAGTTCATTTTGAAAATCGGCAGGAAGATCCGAACGCTCGCCTCTCCCATGTAGAAATCCTCCATCGGCGGAATCCCGACAATCGTGCAAGGGTAGATCGCCTCCTTCCGGTGCGTGATGGCTGTGACATGGAAGACGGGGTAGTCATCAACGGGCGTGTAGAATCCGGTGTGGTCGCCGAACGGCCCCTCGGGCCGCATCTCCCCGGGCTGAACATACCCTTCGATCACGAAGTCGCTCTCGGCCGGAACCTCTAGTGGCTGGGTGATGCACTTCACGAGATCGACTGATTTCTTACGGGCGAATCCGGCGAAGAGGATCTCATCGATGCCATCAGGGAGCGGAGCGGTCGCAGCAAGTGTAAAGGCGGGGTCGCCACCGAGGCAGATGGCGACCGGCATCTTCTCACCACGCTCGTAGTAGCGCTTCCCGTGGCGGGCCCCGACCTTATGAACCTGCCAGTGCATTCCGGTAGTCTTGCCGTCGTAGATCTGGATGCGGTACATGCCGACATTCCGCTCACCCGTGTCGGGGTCCTTGGTGTAGACGGTCGGAAGGGTGATGAAGCGGCCCCCGTCCTGAGGCCAGCACTTCAAGATCGGCAGATGATCGAGCGAGAAGATCTCTCCCTCACTCCCCTCCCCCATCCGATTCACGATTTCCTGACAGGGAGCGCTCCTTACGGAGCGTGGGCGGGCATGAATGAGATCGATGCCGTTGCGCAGGAGCTTGAGGGCGTCCTTGAAGCTCTTCGGCGGCTTCGCCTTCATCAGGAACTCAAGTTGTCCGGCAAGCTCATCGACGGAGTCGAGTCCCAGAGCCATCGCCATGCGGCGCTTGGAGCCCAGGGCATTGATCGCTACAGGAAAGGCGGAGACCTTGCCGTTGATCGTTGGTTTCTCGAAGAGCAGCGCTTTCCCTCCTCCCGGCGACTTCATCTCACGGTCGGCGATCTCCGTGATCTGGAGTTCGGTGGCCACGGGCTCAGAGATGCGCCGGAGCTCACCGGCTTCTTCGAGAGCCTTCAGGAAGGCAGCATAGGATGGATAAGCCATAGTCTTGTGCCAGCAAGAATGACCGGCAACTGCAGGAAAGTCACAAAAAAGATTGCCCGGAACGCGATTGCATGGATGATTACCTGCCCTCGGTAATTTGCCGAGAGATCCCTGGAGTTGTAGCTCAATTGGTCAGAGCACCGCCCTGTCACGGCGGGGGTTGCGGGTTCGAGCCCCGTCAACTCCGGTGGGATTTTTAAGAGAGCCTTTTCCCTCTTTTATCCCGATAAATAAAGGCTCTACAGATGATCCGGTCACTCATCGTAATAACATCACCCAGCACCACGTTGACCTTTTGTTACCCTTTACCCTACGTGATCCGAAAGGGGCCGCCTCATTCCACGCCGAGACCTTCATCTGCCGACCATCACGGAGGCCAACTCCTGATACTGCAGGTCGAATCTTTTCCTGTCCTTGGTTCTTAGCTTCTCGAGGTTCTGAAGCTTCCATCGAATCGCAGGAAGTTCCGCGAGATGCCCGCACTTCATGAGACTCCAATCGGGAGTGCATTGAACCAACCCCAGAAGGAACTCCCGGTGGCGTGACTCCAACCCCTCCAACAAATCCTTCTTGAGCTTCTCGCGGGTAGCTTCCAAATGCTGGAGTGACATTTGATCCTTAGTCATTCCCACGAATTCATTTTCATAAGGGCGGCTAAGATCCTGATTGCTGGGTGAGAGAACCTCATGAATGGTCCGATTGTGGCCCGCCAAGTAGCAGACGAAGCACTCGATGATTTCGGGGTTCAGTCCTCCCTGCTCGTACATTTTCGCCACATCGAACAAATCTCTCGGATGCTGTCGGTCCATCGCGGCAACGAGCTTGCTCCCAAAAAGCTCCGAGCGATCCAGAGTCGGAAGCTGAAGATCGAGAGTAAACAGGGTCCTGGCCTCCTCTGCCAATCTAGACTGGACGACCGGGAGCACTGTCCCTCGGAACACATAGTTTACTTCGACCTTCACCATCGCATCCACTCGTCTCAGGAATAATTTGATCTCTTCCCCTGCAGGAAGAGGGCGGAACTCTGCGATGATCGCCCTTCTCCCCACACATTCCTGGATTTCTTTGAGTTTGGATGAAATGTCTTCAATGGCTGCATCCCGCGAGAGCGTGTGATCGGTGAAGACCACATCGATGTCGATGGAGAGCCGTGGCATATTGCCACAGAAGAAATTGATGGCCGTTCCTCCCTTCATCGCGAAGCCACCCTGCGAAAAGACCTCAGGGGCCACATCCAGCAGCAGCCTAACGGTATCAAGATAGCGGCTGTTCATGATCCTTTGAGGATCAGTGTATGCCCGTTGGCAAGTTTCCTAACCCACCTTGCCCCCCCGGTCACCCCCTTGATCGCCTCGGCAGCTTGAGTAGCCCAAGGAAGCCCTAATTCATCAGCCCATTGGACGCAGAGTCGCACTGCCTTGGTTTGACGGCAATTGGTCAGCAGAGGCAGCAGGGATTCCACTCGGAGAGAACCGAGCAACTCGACTATATTGCGGGCCTCATCCACTTCCTGATGAGTACCCACCTCGCTGAGTAATTCCAACATCGCCCTCTCCGGTTCCGACACGAGAACGCCTCCACGCTTGTCGGGGAGGTTGCTGATGGCGGTCGTTTGCGTAATCGGCCCTTCAAAAAGCTGCCGGCTCGTGTAGCGGCAGGGAAAACTGTCTCGAAACCACGCCGGGATCCTGACGTCCTTGGGGCCCCAGAGAGAGAGGGTTTCCTGAAATGGAATATTGTGAAGCAGACCTCTCCATGACAGAGCGGTTTTACCCCCGATATGGAGTCCCGGATATCGTTCCGCTAAAAATTCCAGGCTTCCATCTTGGTTGAGCTCATCTCCCACAAAACCGAACGTCCCTCTCTCAAATCGCTTCAACCATCCCGATTTCACATATCGATAAGCCAGCTCGTTGGACACGCCAGCACGACGAAGCTGCAGCGAGCTAATCGGCCTCTGCTTGGAAAAGGTCGAGAGCACTCCTTTGATTATTCCAGTGCGCCCAGATGAACTCATGGTTCATCTGTAGCATTTCAAATAAACAAAACAACCAAAATGTTTATGCTACCGGCATGAAATGAATCATGAGTTCATTTTGCGCGCTCGCAATAAACAGTTCAGGAGAAAGGCACTGAGCCCCCCGTTGGATTCTAAACTGTTTTCCTGATGAAAATGCTTCCGATTGGGAGCAACATGTTCGAGCCCCGTCAACTCCGGTGGGATTCTATCTGAGGGATAAATAACTGGCCTGCTAAAATGCATTGCCGTCTCTTGTTCCAAGAGGGGTTCAGCATGATGGAACGAATGAATGTTCTGGAGAAGGAAATTCTCCATGAATTGCAGAGAAAGGAAGCCGAGTTTTTCTATGAAGTACGTCAGGGCAAGGTGCGCTTATTGCTGATCAATGCGTCGTGGCGTTGATAAAAATAAGAGCCAGAATGAAGGCGACTGCCTGAACAACCACGCTGATTTTGTCTACCCACTGAGCCTTCTTGAATTCATTGAGCAGGTGCCTCTTTTCGAGAGCCCCTTGGATCACGACCTGAACCAGTGAGGCAATGATGAGGAGATAGACAACGACATATATTTTATCCATCAGGACCAGGTAGTTCACCTCGGGCAGATTCGAGGAGTAACCCTGCTCCAGGAAGACCGTGGTCAGCAGGGCCGTACCCGTCATGGCAACACGTGAGGCCAACTGAGAGGGATGCAGCAGGAGTGCCGTCCAGTTGGCTATCAGGACGATCAAGACAGGGAGCATCATCTTCCAGAGGAAGAAGTTCACGGGACGCGTGACCTCGACCTTGAAGGTAATCGATCCATAGTCCGAGCCCCCGATTCCGACCGTCTGGTCTCCGAGGTTGGTCGGGAAGTGGTGGATACCGGCGAGACCCGACCACGATTTCACGCTCCACCCGGGGATATTGATACCCGGATCGATACCTGAGTTTTTTTGATCCAACCGGTAAATAATCTTATCGACCGTGTAGGTGTTATTCTCCATCGAGAGGGTAAGGGTGTGGTGCTCCAGAGGGAATCGCTTCAAGCTGAAGGGCTGGAAAAATCGCCCCTCGATCCTGAGGCACTGGTACTTGCGGCCATCGGGGAAGGTGATCGGCTTGGGGTAGGTTTTCACCTTTGTCAGTCCCCAGCTCTCCACATTGTTGATCAACTCGGCAGTCTCGCTCGGATCGATGTCACCCCTCCAGATGAACCAGACGTAGGCGGTCATGTAGAAGGTATTGGAATGGACATCCAGATTGTAGATGACCGTCGGCCAGACACCGACATCCACGATCTCCGGCCCCGCTGGCTGAACGACTGAGGGCTTTTCTGGTTTCTTACCCTGATCAGCACTGATGGATGCCGGAAGAATCAGCGTAAGAAAACCGGCTAGAAGCAAAAACCGCATGTGATTCATCATCTGCATGGCAGATCCCTAGCCCCATCAGCAATGGGAAGGCAAGCCCTGGCTTGGAGAGAACAAACAGGGGATAGCCTCATGCCGCCTGAAACGCCATCAAGGCGTAGAAATCAGTTCGGTCCATGAAGAGGACTTCGGCAGAGTGAAATCCGGCAGCCACAGCCATCCTGTTCAGCGTGGAGAGCTCCTCGGGGAAATCGGAAGTTGTGACATGCTGCACCGCCCCCGCGACCTCCTCCATGGTCAATGCATTCCACGACCACTGGGCGTGATCGGACCAGCGCCCCAGATAGGAAGCACGCGCCTCACCGGGAGTCAGCACGGGATCGAAGATCAGTAGCGACCCTCCCGGTGAGACTTTACGACGGAGCTCGCCGAAAAAGAATTCCTTCTCCTGACGGGAAAGATGATGGAGCGAGAGGCCGATGTAGATCAGATCGTATTCTTCAGGTAATACGCTCAGGCTCAGGAGAAAGTCTCCGACAATCAGGTTGCAGGGGACGCCGAGTGAGGCGGTGTTTTGATGGGCAAGTTCAAGAGCCACTGGGGAGAGGTCGATCCCGGTGTAGGAGCGAAGCGCCCTGCCTCTCAGGATCCCGGAACTGAACTCTGCATCGCCACATCCCAGATCAAGAAAACTGAAGGAGCCGTCCATACGGTCTAGCCACCTTGAGAAAACATCTCCCACGGAACGGTGATAGAGGTAATCGTTATCGACGATCCTGCGATAGAGCGTCCAGCCATTGAAGAAATCGCGGACGGCCGCGGCATCCCGTTCGCTCTCACTGACAACCTCTTGAATTTCCATCCGCAGAGGCTACACGATCCCTTCTTAAAAATCCACCACGGCCCGGAATCCCGCCACGAGGGCATTGCCGTACTGGCGACTCCCGCCGGGATGCATGACATACTGGATGTCGGGTTGGAGAGCGATGGCTGGGGCTAGGCGGATCGAGTGGGTGAACTCGATCACCGCCTCGAAGGAGGGGCCCGGAATTCCCTGCGCATTTCCAAGATTCATGTAGCCGCTGCTGACCTGTCCGTAGCAGAAGGCTATGCCCGTCTTGTCTTCCTTACGGCCTGGGATCAGTCCGGTGTAGACCAGACCTCCGTCCGTGTAGATGGAGAGAGGGTTATAAGACTGCGGACAAAAACCGAATCTCAGCCAGGAATTGAGACCGCGCACGGGCGCCTCCGAGGCGGAGCTTTTGCCGTCGGCACCCTTGCCATCCACGACCGATTTGCCGGCACTGGGGTTTTTAGACGGGGCTTCATCCTGACCCGGCGCACGGTACAACATCTGGTCAACAATCCCATAAAATCCAGTGAAGTATTGCGGCGATGAGGGCGGGCCGAAAGACCACTCCTGGGGCAACACAGGCGCAGGACCCGACTGGATAAAAAAGCCCGCCTTTGCCACGCCTGGAAGCTTTTTATCCCGCAACAAAGACTCCCAGCGCGCCTCGGCTTCCGTCATATTGAGTAACCCTCCAGAGGGACCGAAGTTCCAGTTGAAGTTGTGCAGGTTCTCGCTCTGGGAAAAGGGATTGGCCTGGGAGAAGGAACTACGCAGGGTAAGCCAAGAGACAGGTCGGACGGCAAGGCGTATGCCGGGCGTCGCCATCGGATATTGAGGGCCGCTATTGACGAGATTCTGTGAGGCCAGTGCAGGAAGGCTAAACGTACCATTAAGGAACAGAAGTTCTGTGTCTACATAGCAAAACTCGGCATCAAGCCCGAGAAGACCGCCGCGCAAGGAGACGGCATCTTTGATCCCGCCTAAATCCAGATCTTGCTCATACCAAAGCTCGTAACAGCGAAAGGAGGGCAGACCGGAGATGCCGCTCACCCCGTTGACATCCCCCACGTAATTGGAGGGATTGCGTCCATAAAGCCAGATCCAAGTATTCTTAAAATGCCCCCCCGGAAGACCGATTGTTTTCTCCAGATCCGCCTCCAGACCAAACTGGAGAAGCCCGTTGCAAGCGCTCCCCGTAGAGGCACCACCGACCGTGTTCCAGAGCATATCGGTGACTGACTGCGCGAAGAGAGAGATCCCATTTTCCTCACCTTTGGGTCTGTAACCGTAGAGATCCCCGGCGATCTTCTCCCGCAACAAAAAATTGACAGCCGGATCCAGAATCGGCGGCTGTCTCGCTTGAAGGAGCGGGGCAGCTACACCGATCAGGAGAGTGAAAAAGATCCGAACAATCCTCATAGGAATCACTTCGTTTAGCGGCTTCCCTAACGGATGACCAGCCTGTGCTCGGATCGGAACTCCGAGGGAAGCACGTAGTGTTGAACCGTTCTAGAACGACCGTTCTAGAATGAATAGCTGGCAATCACTCGAACCTGAGCCGGAGCAATGAGTTGGTTCCCGGAGACGTTGTTCATGACAGGAAGGGCCACATCCGCGTAGAGACGCACGGGATGAACTTCAAACTCGATACCGGGAGCGAGCGAGAGTTGCTGGAAGCCGTTGTTCTGGCCGGAGGCATTGGGGCCGGAATCCGATCCCACTGTGGTGAAAATCGCCTGCCCGATGGGACGGATCTTCAGTTTCCCGAGACTCAGTCCCGAGTAGTAGACGCCCGTCGCGACATCCACGGCGATGCCCGGGGTGTATCCTCCCTGCGAGATCACCGGGGCATCCAACTGGGCCTGGGAATACCAACTCCAAAGCGCATCGCTCGTGATGCGATGGCGATGGTAGACGCCGAAGAGGATGTCGGTGCTTCCAGTGCCGACCTGCACGGAGCGCTCGACATTGGGTTCGGTCCAGTTTCCGGAAGGAAGCTTCACACCCAGATTAATTCCGGTTGATTGATCCTTACTGAGCCCGGTGTAGATTGCGTTCAGGCGGATATCGCCCATGGCCCACCACTGCTTGGTGACAACCTTCTCTCCCTGGTGTTCCTCGGCATGGGCCTCTTCAGCATGCCCCTCTTCGGCATGAGCTTCCTCTGCATGGGCCTCCGCAGTCTCCCCAGCATGATCACCGCTGTGCGGAGCATAGCGGTAGAGAGTGTTGGCCGAGGGAACCAGTACCTGAAATCCCCATTTCTCATTCCAGAAATATTGCAAGCCAGCGATCATCGTGGAGGTCTGAACCAGCTTGTCAGGGTTGGTGTCGGCGGGGGCCTTGTTGAAGCCGCTATAGTTCTGGCTCTGGGACTCGAAGTTGTACTGCATCCAGGCCATCCCTCCCACGCCATCGGGGAAGTTATAGCTCGTTCCGGTGTTACCGCTGGGGCATGAACTGCACGCATGAACACGCGTAGGCACGACTGCCATGGTCATGGCCATGATGAGCGTGAGCGCCGTGAAGCGGATCATCGGGTTTATGTTCCCGGCAGCATAGAGTGATGTATCGAGTGAGGATGAGTGTTGCATGGAATGATTGATAGTGATTACCTTTTATCAATAGAACCCTACGTTGTCAATAATCCATTCTCATTAGTGTCATGAAAATTATCCATCCCCTTCCCCTGCTGCTCGCCGCTTTCCTTCTCGGATCCTCATCGGGCCGGGGCGACCTTACCGTGGCTTCCCTCTCGACCATCACAACCGATCTCGCAAAGAACATCGGCGGAACCCATGTGAAGATCGAGGCGATCATCAAGTCGGGAATCGATCCCCATGAATTCGAACCGACCCCGGGTGATGTGAGAAAAGTAGCCGATGCGAACCTAGTCCTCTTCACTGGGAAGGGAATCGAAGGGTATCTGACAAAACTCGAAGAAGCTGCCGGTGGCGGTTCCTCAAAGTTCCTAAACATCGGCGAAGACATTCCCTCCCTGACCATGAACGAGGATGGAAAGAACGTGGAGGATCCCCACTGGTGGCACAGTGTTGAAAACATGAAAATGGCCACCAGAGTGATAGCCAGCGCATTTGCTAAGGCTGATCCCTCCAATGCAGCAAGTTACCAAAAGAATGCCCAGAGCTACCTTGCCTCCCTGAACGAATTGCAACGTTGGATCCGGGTGAAACTGGCAGGACTTCCCCACGATCAGCGCAAACTCGTCACCTCGCACGATGCTCTCCAATATTTTGCCCATGACTACGGATTCACCATTTATCCCCTGAAAGGGGTCTCAACGAATGAAGAGCCATCCTCCCGACATGTGCGGGAGATCATCGAAGTGATCAGAGGAGAGCGTGTGAAGGCTGTCTTCTTCGAGAGCATCGAGAATCTCCGCGCCATTCAGCAGATTGCCGACGAGACCGGCACCAAGACCGGCGGCTCTCTCTACTCCGATGGACTGGGTGAGACCGAGGCAAACACCTATGACTCCATGATGAGGCATAATGTCTCAGCCATCGTGGATGGCTTGAAATAGCTGAGGCAGAAGGTCATATTCGTCACTTGGCTATCGAACGACGCACAACCCGCCAGAAGGAGGCCATCAAGGCGGTCTTGGCCGAGCAGGAGCATCCTCTGCTGCCGGACGAAATCCTGACCCTTGCCCTGAAGGGCGTCCCCTCTCTCGGGATCGCCACGGTCTACCGCACGCTCAAGACCCTGCAAGAAGAGGGCCAAGTCTGCTGTGTGGAGATTCCAGGACAGGCGCCACGCTATGAACGTGCCGACAAAGGACATCATCATCACTTTCACTGCCGAAAATGCCATGCGGTCTTCGACCTCGAGAAATGCGTGGAAGGTCTTAAAAAACTAGTCCCTGCGGGGTTCCGGGTCACAGATCACGAGATCACTCTCCACGGACTTTGCAAATCGTGCACCTGAGATCCTCCCTCTTCACACTCAGCCTACTGGCTTTTGCGGCGATCTCATCATTAGTCCACGCTGATTCCCCTCCACTCCTGAAACCGAAAGTGGGCGAGCCAGTTCTTCAAGAGCTCATGGGGGGATGCTCGCTTCGCTGTGCCTTCTTCTGGGAAACGCTTGCAGGCAGATCTGTTTCCTCGCTTAAGCCCGCATCGGAGCTCTGCGATGATGATGCCATGACCGCTTGGATCTCACCCACCTCCGGACCGGGAGAGATCATCCAGTTCTGCCTTCCAAAAAAACTTCCCAAGGATTGCCGGGACACCCCGATCTACGGGATCACCATCGCCAATGGTGTGATCAGGACGCTGGAGGAGTTCCGAGGATTTGCCCGCGTAAAGACCATGACCCTGCTCGTGAATAAAAAGAGGGTCGCCCGCCTCCATCTCGCCGATACCTGGCGCTGGCAGGCCTTTCACTTTGAGGACATCATGATGAATCAGGGAGATCTCATCGAACTGACAATCGATGAGATCACTCCCGGCAGAACCTCACAGCAACCCGGCATCACCGAGATCGTCCTGCAGGGGGCACACTAGGGAGCGGCCAAGAATCACAAACCCCAAGCTCAAAAGATTCAATCTGGGATTATTTCCAAACCCGTAGAATGTGAGCGACCCTTTGTGTGGGATCGAGCGAGATAAAGTTGCGGGAGCCGTTCCACGAGAAGATTTCTCCTGTGAGGAGATCCTCGACCTGATAAGGGGAATCGGGAGTCAGGCCCAAATCTTTGGTCGGAACATCGATCCAGCCCGCTTGGGCGCTACGGAAGTCCGTCGTGACGATGACAAGGATCTGACTGGCTTCATCGGTGCTCCACTTGCGGTAGCAGAGGATGGAGGGATTCTCGGAGCCGAAGAATCCAAGGTTGTTGGTCTGCTGGAGAGCGGCGTTCTCGAAGCGGATCGCATTGAGCCGGGTGATAAGCGGCTTAATGTTCCCCGAGGCGTTCCAGTCACGCTGCTTGTACTGATACTTCTCGGAATCGAGATACTCCTCCCGACCTGGCAGAGCGGCATTCTCACAAAGCTCAAATCCACTGTAGATCCCGTAGACGCCGCTTAGCGTGGCGGAGAGCACCGCCCGGATCATGAAGGCTGGACGCCCCCCTTCCTGGAGGTAATGGGGAAGGATGTCGGGTGTATTCGGGAAGAGGTTGGGTCGGAAATACTCCCTCATCGGAGTGGCTGTCAACTCAGTGAAGTACTCGCGTAGTTCAGCGGGAGTATTACGCCAGGTGAAGTAGGTATAACTTTGGGTGAAGCCGATCTTGGCGAGCACCTGCATCATCTTCGGTCGCGTGAAAGCCTCGCTCAGGAAGATGACATCAGGGAACTTCGCCTGCACTTCGGCGATCGCAAACTCCCAGAATGCGACCGGCTTGGTGTGGGGATTGTCGACGCGGAAGATCCTCACCCCTCGCTCTGCCCAAAAGAGCAGGACATCGCGTAGCTCGTTCCACAGGGCCTTCCAATCGGGGTTATGATAATCGAGCGGATAGACATCCTCGTATTTCTTGGGAGGGTTCTCCGCGTACTTGATCGTCCCGTCCGGACGGTGGAAGAACCACTCGGGATGATCCTTCACATAGGGATGGTCAGGAGAGCAGTTCAGAGCAAAATCGAGGGCAACCTCCATGCCCCGCGCCTTGATCTCGCCAGTCAACCACTCGAAATCCTCCAGCGTTCCGAGTTCTGGCTCGACCGCGCAATGACCGCCAGTAGGACCTCCGATCGCATAAGGGACACCCGGCTCTCCGGGCTGGCAGGTGAGGGAGTTATTAGCTCCCTTGCGAGCGGTGATGCCGATCGGATGGATCGGAGGGAAATAGATGACATCGAATCCCATGGCTTTCGCATCATCGACACGCCCAAGGCACTCACGGAAGGTGGATCCGCTGCCTGCCTTCCCCTCGGCCGATCGAGGAAAGAACTCATACCAAGCGGAAAAGGCGGCTCCGGGCCGATCGACACGAATCATCTGGCAAGGCTCGTGAATGGTTGAGAGAGAACGGTCGGGCCATGCCCCCATGAGATCGGCAAGCTCTGGGTTCGAGGCCAGCACCAGCAGTGCAGCGGGATCCGAAGCTTTCTCGAGAAGCTCGGCTTGCGCCGTGAGTTTCTTGGCATCCGCATGTTTTCCCGCGCGTTTGGCTGCGTGCTGCACGAGGGCAGAACCCTCCAGCGTCTCCGAAGAAAGGGAGGTGGCTCCACCCTTTACCTTCTTTGCAATCTCCTCGACCCAGGATCCAAAGGCATCACCCCAGGACTCGATAGTCCACTCAGTGAAGCCGACTGAACCCGCTGAAAAACTCCCCCTCCACCGATCCTGACCGAGATGGATCATCCGGGATTCCTGCCATTTCTTGGTACTGGCAGTGCGCCACTTCACGACGGCTAGCACGACGTCGTGGCCTTCTTTGAAGATATCGGCATAAACCGTGACCTCCTCGCCGGGGATCCTCTTGATGGGGTAAAGGCCCCCTTCGATCTGGGGCCAGAGATTCTCGATGACGACGGTTTTGAAGAGGGCAGACATAATCAGAGAAGGATGAAACCTGAAACCTGAAACTTGAAAGAGCGGAGATTCATGAAACCAGTAAAAATTAGAAATTGGCCGCGTGGTCGTTAATTAGAATCAGTCGCAGCAGGAATTCAGAAAGCATAAGTGGAAGTAAGGAAAATCAAGAGCGGCATTATTTCAGGTCTCAGCTTTCAGGTTTCAGCTTTCAGGTTTCAAGTTTCAGGTTTTTTAGTACTGCGGCAAGTTCATCGAGGCGATCTTCGGAATGCAAGGAGGTGAGAGCTTCGCGGAGCCTTATCAGTGCCGGAGTCACATGAGCACGGAAAGCTGGTTTGCCACGATGAATGCTTAGGAAACCATAGGCCCCAAGTGCCTGCATCAACCGCTGGACGGCACATTGCCAGAAGACTCGCTCGAAATTCTCCCCAACATCCGTGCCGGCCTCAGCCTGCAACTCACAATAATACATGAGCAGAGAGTCGCGCTCCTCACCCGAGATCTCCACGTAGGGATCGCAAAGAAGCGATGCCAGATCGTATTGCGGAAGTCCCGGCCTCATCCCCTGAAAGTCAATGAACACGGCTTCCCCGTTGCGAATGAGGATGTTCTGGGACTGGAAGTCACGATGAACAAGTTGCCTTGGGAGTAACGCCAGATCCGAGGCAAGACCCTTCATCGCTTCACTTGAGAGCAGGGCGGACCGCTCTGTTGCCGCCACATCGAAAAGTTCTCCCAGACAATGCTCGATGAAGTACTCCTGCTCCCAGCAATAGAGCCTTTCATCGAAAGCAAGCTGCAGATGAAGCCCCTCCACATCCGTCGCATGGGATGGGATGCGGTGGAGCACCGCAATACCCCGGAGCACTGACTCATAGAGAGGACGACGTATTTCCCAGGATTCGTTGCGGGTGGCCCAGAGATCCTGCTCACCGAGATCTTCCAGCCAGAGAAGACCCTCTCCATCTGAGCGGGCAAGCACACGGGGAACCGGCACGCCATGGGAGGAGAGAAATTCCGCCAAGGAAGCGTAGTGTCTGTTTTCTTCTTTCTCTCCGAGATCCTGCACTAGGATGACGGAGCGCTCCGGGGAACTCACACGAAAGAAGTATCGGCTCGACCCCCCCTTCTCGATGGGTTGAAGAGATATCGGGGAAAATCCGCCCAGCTCAGCGGCCGTCTTTTCCAGTAGAGTTGTTTCGTTCATCAGAGCACCCCTCCTGTGTGTTCTCCGGCAACAAAGTTTCTGCCGCTCACGATACATCCATCGAGATGTGCTTCGGATCCGATCACAGATCCAGGCCAGATCACGGAATCTTTCAAGACCGCTCCGCTCCGCACAACGGCTCCCGGACCAACGGACACCATACCCTCGATTCTGACGCCCGATTCCACGACTGCCTCAGGGTGGATCCTAAGCGGCCATTCTGAATCAGAAAGATAGCCAAGCCGATTTACCGGATCAGCAAGTAGACGGTGAGCCTCCAGGTAGGCGCTCGGAGTACCCAGATCGATCCAGACTGAATCCCTCACCAGCAGACCTCCGATTGTTTCACCTGCTCTCATTGCTTGGAGCAAGGCATCGATGATCGAGTAAGGCCCCTCATCCGGAATCCAGTCAAAGATCCCAGGCTCGAAAACTGCAATACCTGAATAGACAGTCCATGCAACCGGGTTCTTACCTAGCTCTCCCCTCAAATCGAGCACGCGACCGGAGGTCTTATCAAAGTTCACATTGGCAACTCCTCCACCCTCGGCAGGCCTCAGCAAGAGTGTTGCCAAGGCGCCAGATGATGTGTGAGCGCTCAGTAATTCAGCAAGGGGCAGATCGGCCAGGATGTCGCCGTTGTAGAGAAAGAAGGTCGATCCACCCAATGCCGGGCGGGCATTGCGGATACCACCTCCCGTATCGAGCAGGAGCGGTTCATGAAAGAGACTCAGGGGTCGCTCACGATAGTGGGGATCCGTGCCGAAGACAGACGTGAAGGCCTCTGGCAGATAATGGGTATTGAGAGCAAGCGATCCCACCCCCGCTTCAATCAGGCTGTCCAAGGCGAAGGTCAAGAGTGGCTTGTGAAAGACCGGCACCAGCGGCTTAGGGAGGATGTTCGTCAGCGGCGCGAGCCGCGTTCCAAGTCCCGCGGCCAGAACGAATGCGGCAGGTTTGTTGCTCATCGTAAGGATTCCTTCTCCGATTGAACCCTCTTTTCCAAAAGCCGCAGGATGGCATCGGCGGCGCAGGCCGCACCGAAGCCATTGTCGATATTCGTCACGGTGACTCCATTGGCGCAGCTGTTGACCATGCCAAGCAGGGCAGTGAGACCTCCAAAGCTGGCCCCATAACCGATGCTTGTCGGCACCGCGATCACGGGAATCTCGACCAATCCTGCGACAGCACTGGGAAGGGCTCCTTCCATCCCCGCAACCACAATCAGAACTCCACAGGCACGGATCCGATCGATTTCGTTAAGCAGGCGGTGGATGCCAGCCACGCCGACATCATGGATCCTCTCCACGCGTCGCCCGAAGGCCTGAAGAGTTACCGCCGCCTCTTCCGCCACGGGAAGGTCCGATGTGCCGGCACAGAGGATTCCGATCGTCACGGAGGAGTTATTCACCGGCGGCTTTCCGAGTGTCAGGCATCTGGCCCTCTCATGATAGATGGCCGCGGGAAGCTGGGTTTGAACAAATTCTGCCTGATCAGTCGATACTCGCGTGACCAGAACATGCCCTTCGCGACCATGTATCGTGGAGGCGATCCGGGCAATCTCCACTGGAGTTTTCCCCTCGCCGAAAATCACCTCAGCCCGGCCGCAACGCTCACGCCGCGCGGAATCAACGCGGGCGAACCCTAGATTTACTACTCCCTCCTGGGATGCCTCCTCACCGCTCATGAAATCTCGTCAGCGGAAACAGGCCTCTTCTCATGGGGCGAGAAATAATAGCGCATCGTCACCATGCCGCTCTGCTTGAAACCATGCTGCTCGTAGAAGGAACGGGCACCCTCCTCAAGCTTGTCGGTCAGGAGTGTGATGCGCTGGAAGTCTTTAGCCCGTGCATACCCGAGTGCATGCTCCAGAAGACGGCTCCCATAGCCCTGGCCACGGTGATCCTTGTGGATCACCAGATCCTCGAGGATAAGCACAAATCCGCCCTCTGCCGTACTGATGGTGATGAGCAGGTTGATCATTCCGATGATCCGGGCTTGGTTACGCATTACGAAGATCCTGCCCCGGTTGGGTTGCTCCAGAATCAACCTCAGGCCTCTCATCTGCTTATCCCTGTCCGGAATAAAATCATCCTCTTGGGAAAAAAGATCAAAGAGCAGGTCCGCCAACTGGGGCAGATCGTCGGTCGTAGCCGGTTCGATGAAAAGTTGCTGGGGCATCTAGGGGGAATTATGAGGGATGAAGTGTTAAGTATGAAGTCGGAAATAGGAGTCTAGGTAGTACCCTTACTCCCTAAGCACTAAACCTACGGGCTAGTTCACCAGGGGAGAGTTGACTCATGGTAGGGCGTCCCTTCGGCGTGGCGTAGGGGAGATTACAGGCCAGAAGATCCCTGAGGAGCATGTGCGCGCTCTCTTCACCCGCAGGGAGTTTTGCACCGGCGGCTGCCAAGCGACTGACTGAGGCGGCAAGCGTCTCGCGTGTGCCTTGATCCAAGGCGGATGAATCCACCTGAGTTCTGAGTTCGTCCATCAGCCTGATCACGAGTTCCATAGCTGGAAGATCGGTGGCATCTGCCGGAACAGCATCTACCTTGATGCTTCCCTGACCGAACGATTCGGCCGAGAGACCAGCTTTCTGAAGAAGCTCGGAATGTGCCTCGATCCACGCAACATCAGCGGGTGATATGGCAAGCACCTCGGGCAAGAGGAGGCGCTGGCTTTCCAACTCTCCGGTCGTCAACCTTGCAAGATAGCGCTCATAGAGGATGCGTTCACGGGCCGCCCTGATCTCAATCAGCATCAGGCTCTCCTCATTCTCAAAAAGTAGGTAGCGGCCGGCAAGCTGCCCGAGGTAGCGGGGAGCAGAGAGACCTGAAGCTTGAGACCTGAAACCTGAAGCATTCGGAACAGGTGACTCGGCGACGCGGGCTGAATCGGGTTCCTGAACAGCGAACTCCTGTTGATGCGAGCCGACGGAAGGCGACCAGGATGGCTTGAAGATCGGTGGGAAGAGCGGGTCTGAACCCGGGCCGATTGCCTCAAGTGCCGGGGCAGTGGGGGAAGCCGTACCCCAAGCCGATCGGGCAGCTTGTAGAGCCACGGCGCGGACCACGGCAGGATCACGGAAACGGACCTCCCTCTTTGCCGGGTGCACATTGCAATCGACGGCCGCCGGGTCCATGTCAAAGAACAGGACCGCCGGAGGGTGGAGCCCCTTAGCTAGCACCCCATCGCAGGCTTCGCGCAAGGGAAGCGAGAGGATGGGACTGCGGATCATGCGTCCATTGACAAACGTCATCTGGAGTGTTCGGTCACTTCTCCCCTCCCCTGGTCTGGCGATCCACCCGCGTACCCTCACGCCGTTGCTTTCCAGCGGAATCAGCGGAATCAATTTCCCTAGGAATGCATCGCCATGCAGATCCCTAAGACGGACGGCCAGATCCTCCGTGGCGGCAAGGCGGAATACCTCGCGACCATCACGCAGGCAGGTGAAGGCGATTTCGGGATGGGCCACGGCCAGGATCTCGATCTGCTGGAGGATATTCGCCGCCTCGGTCTGCTCTCCGCGCAGGAATTTGCGGCGCGCCGGCACATTGAAAAAAAGATCACTCACTTCGATTCTGGTTCCGGGAGCCTCTCCGTTTTCCTGAACATCATGGACTTTGCCACCGGTCACCGTGATGAGGGTTCCCGCCTCATCCTCTCTGCGTCGCGTAGAGAGTTGAAACCGCGACACGCTGGCAATGCTGGGAAGCGCCTCACCACGGAAGCCCATCGTCGTGATGGCTGAGAGATCGGCGCTTTGGCGGATCTTGCTCGTGGCGTGACGTTCTAGGCAGAGCAGGGCATCGGAGCGATCCATTCCTGATCCATCATCGGTCACGCGCATCATGCGAGTTCCTCCACGCTGAAACTCCACGGTGATACGCCGGGCCCCGGCATCGATGGAGTTCTCAACCAGTTCCTTAATCACCGAGGCAGGACGCTCTACCACCTCTCCCGCGGCCACTTGGCTGGCGAGGATATCGGGTAGAACGTTGATGGATCCCATGCCTCAGAGGCTACAGGCGAAATACCTAGGTCTTAAAGAGAGAAACCAGAAGGTCATGAAAGCCCTCTTTAAGGGCTGACATTCAGCAAGCTGATTCTGCTACGATTGGTGTACAGCTCCTAACCCTTCATCTGTTCCAACTCCATCCCCTTGGTCTCGTGAATGCACTTGAGAACGAAGATCACGGAAACGATGGCAAAGAAGGCGTAGAGTCCATAAGCACCGCCCAGCCCAATACCACTGAGAAGCATCGGGAAGGTAATTGTGATGGCAAAGTTCGCTAACCACTGGGCAAGACCGCTTATGGCTAGGGCTGAGCCACGGATCTGGTTTGGGAACATCTCGCCAAGCATGACCCACATGACAGGTCCCCATGAGAGATTGAAGAAAATGACGTAAAAGTTGGCGGCCACGAGGGCGATAGGACCAGCCGAACCCACCAGATGGAGATGTCCATCCACGCTCTTTCCAGCGGACGCAAAAACCCATGCCATGGCACCAAGGGTAAGCGCCATACCGATCGATCCTATGAGAAGAAGCGGTTTGCGGCCGATACGGTCGATCACGAGAATGGTGACGATGCAGGCACCGATACTGACCCCGCCGCTGATCACATTGATCAGAAGGGAATCGCTTTCCGAAAATCCGGCCGACTGCCAGAGGACACTGCCGTAGTAGAAGACAACATTGATACCCACGAACTGTTGGAGGACAGCGAGGCCTATTCCAACCCAGACGATAGGGCGGATGCCAAGCAGACCCGGCCCAAGAATATCGGAGAGTTTTGGAGGATGCTCCGTATTGAGACTGGCTTGGATCTCACGAACTTTCTCACCTGCTTCATGTGCTCCGAAGAGACGGGTCAGGACACCACTTGCTATCGCATCCCTACCCACGGCAAGAAGATAGCGGGGGCTCTCGGGAATAAAAAGTAGGGCCACAAAGAAGGTGAGCGAGGGGATCAGCTGAACCCAAAACATCCAGCGCCAGGCCGGAATGCCCCAGGCAAAGATGCCAAGCGAGGAGCCGGCCTTGTGGGCGATCGCATAGTTGCTAAGGAACGAGAAGAAGAGTCCGGAGATGATGGCGATCTGCTGAACCGAGGACATGGCACCACGGTAGCGGGCAGGAGTCACCTCACTAATGTAGGCGGGGCAGAGAACGCTAGCGGCACCGACGGCAAATCCCCCCATCACGCGGAATATGATGAACTCGAGCGAACTATGCGAGATGCCGGCACCCCAGGCACTCACAGCAAAGAGGAGTGCCGAAAAGATTAGGATTGGACGGCGTCCAAACTTGTCGGCCAGATTGCCGGCTAGGAATGCTCCGATCGCACAACCAAGAAGCGTGGAGGCGACATTAAATCCTGTAAGCAGGCTGTCGGAATGAAAGGCATCCTTGAGGCCGTCGACAGTTCCGTTGATGACGCCACTATCATATCCAAACAGGAAACCTCCGATTGCGGCGATAGCGCTGATCAGGATGATGAAGGGGGTGTTGGTCTGGGTCTGGTCTTGGGGGGTACTTGTCATAGGAGAGTAGTTAAGAGGGATGTACTAAGCTCAACGGAAGTTTTGCTTCAAAAGAGAAACTCTAAGATCCTTTAGCGAACCTCGGCGATCGTTTTGCTGTCAAGAAACGGTAGATGATCGTGTTCTTATAGGTATCGCCGGGCTTGAGCACGGTGGAGGGGAAGTTCTTGTGATTCGGAGAATCAGGGTAGTGCTGGGGCTCGAGGCAGAAACCATCGCGGAAATCATAGACCTTGCCTCCCTTACCAGTAAGGGTGCCATCAAGAAAATTCCCGGTATAGAATTGTATACCGGGTGCCGTGGAGATCACCTCCATGACACGACCGCTCTTCGGTTCCTCTACCGTGGCGATGAGCCCCAGCTTCCTCATCGGTTTGTCGATAATCCAGTTGTGGTCGTACCCCTTGCTGATCTGAAGTTGCTCGTCTTTTTGATTAATGCGCTCGCCGATGGCTGTCGGGTTGCGGAAGTCAAGGGGGGTCCCCTTCACCGGAGCGATCTTACCGGTCGGGATCTGGTGCTTATCCACAGGCGTGAACTTATCCGCATGGATGGTCACCACATGGCCTAGGATGTCGCCGCTCCCCTGACCCGCGAGGTTAAAGTAGCTGTGATGAGTGAGGTTGACGATTGTCGGCTTATCGGTCTTTGCGCGGTAGACCAGCTTGAGTTCGTTCTTGTTGGTGAAGGTATAGGTGGCCGTGACCGAGAGCTTACCCGGATATCCTTCTTCTCCATCCTGGCTTACGTAGGTGAGCTTCAGCGCAGGCCCCTGCTTGGTCTCCACGGGAGTGGCGCTCCAGACCACCTTGTCGAACCCATTCCCTCCATGAAGGGAATTGGGCCCATTATTCACAGGCAGGCAATAAGTCTTTCCCTCAAGCTTGAAGGTTCCCTTGGCGATGCGGTTGCCGTAGCGACCTACAATGCAACCGAAGTAGGGGCTCTTCTGCTCGTAATCACCGATCTTGCTGAAGCCCAAGACGACATCGGCGAATCTGCCATTGCGGTCAGGAACACGGAGCGAGGTGACCGTGCCGCCGTAGTTGATGATCGAGACACAGGCTCCATGGGCATTGGTAAGCGTGTACTGAGTGACTTTCTGGCCGTCGGTCGTTGTCCCGAAAGGCTTGGAAGTAATGGAGGAGTGATCCACAGGTTTCATGGTCATGGAGTTGGTACGGTCATTAGAAGCCAAGAATGTTATCTAGTTACTTATACCAATCACCATCAGAAATGGCACTCTACGGCTGGTTCTTTTGGCGTTTAGCAGTGTCGTCATCGCTCTGGTTACCTGAAGGTAGCCATCACTCTTCCTCCGCGCCACCCACCAAAACTCCTTCGCCGCTATAGTACCATTTCTTCCTGTGATTGGTATTAGCCAGTAAGTTGTTTGAAGAAAGAGGCCGTGCTTGGCAAGGTTGGCTCCATGCACCGGACATTTCTCATCCTGCTTCTCCTTGTGACACCAATCCCTGGTTTGCATTCACAAACAGCGTCGGTGCTTGCAGTGTCACCGGACAAAAATTTCCAACTTCTTCGCCAGCAGGGAGAATCGAGCGATCGGGGTGAAGCCCGCAAAGTGCTCTCTCTTTGTAACAAGGAAGGGAAGATTCTCTACCAGTGGACCAGCGGACTCGGCACAACCACAGCACTCTGGAGTCCCGACGGATATTACGTGGCGATCAACGACATGCCGGGTGAGAAGGGGGATCTGCTGAGAATCTTCGCGCTTGATCCCGCCGCTCCATCGGTCACACCGCTTCGCGATCCGGATGGGAAAAAGCTCCGTCGGGAAGTCGAGACTCGTCACGGAAGCTTTCTCAGCAAGGTGGATGCAGTCACGATCCGCGCCTCGGAATGGAAGGAGGGCCGACTCTGGTGTCTCTTGACGGGTACCTTCAGCCCAAAGAGACAAGCCGCTGTCCACATCCCGTTTCACCATCTCTGGGTCTTCAAGCTAGATGGAAAAAACACTCCGCTCCTCCAGGAGGAATGGACACTCACCGATCCCAGGGAGAAATCCTACCGGGATAGTGGCCGGTAATACCGAGTGATTCCTTAGAGCATCCTCTAGTGAATTTGTCGAATGTCCTGAAATCCTAAATCCTATTTGTACTAGGTAAGTGAGCCAACCGAAGTTTTCCCCGCAGAGGCCCAGAGGCGCGGAGAGATTCTGAAAAGAAAAGAGAGAGATCTTTTATGCCGTCTGTTTTGCCCACTTAAGCTCCTTTAGAGCCTAGCGATTGCCGATTCTTCCCTCCGCGATCCCCTCCTTCTCTGCGCCTCTGCGCGAGAATTCTCTTTATTTCTCTGCGCCAGTTGAAACTGAAAATTCCCTAGAACGGAATATCGTCCTCTTCGATGGGAGGCTGGGGAGCCGTATTGCGACCGCTGCTAAAGCCACCTCCTCCAGTAGAGGGCGCGTCGCGACGTGCGGGAGGACGCTCGGAGTATTCCTCATTCCCTCCACCCGAGCCACCACCACTACCCCCTGAACCTTCCGCCCCACCGGGACGGCGGTCGAGGAGTTGATAGTTTTCACCCACAACGCGAAGCTTGCTGCGCTTCTGACCCGAGGTCTTATCCTCCCAGCTGTCGAGCTGGAGACGGCCCTCGATGAAGACGGAGCGGCCTTTCTTGCAATACTCGGCCGCGGTCTCCGCAGTGCGTCCCCAAAGGGTGACATCGATGTAGGTTGTCTCCTCACGGCGTTCTCCTCCCTCCGGGGTGAAGGTGCGGTTCACGGCGATGCCGATATCCACGACGGCGCTTCCCTTGGGGGTATATTTGATTTCAGGATCACGGGTGACGTTCCCGATAATCGTCACTTTGTTGAGATTGGCCATAGGAGTAGGAAGTGGGGAGTGGGGAGTGAGGGCTATTAGGGGTTGAGACTGAAGACTATTAGCAGAGAGGAAAAGTAGATCGATTCAGGGCTTCGGCTGTCAGAGTTCTAACTCACAGAATCTTACTGAAAGCCTTCAGCCTAAACCGCTACAGCCTATTTAGGCCTTCTTGCGCGAGGCCTTGCGAGCCTTTCCAGAAGGCTTGGCAACTCCCTTGCGGAGATAGGTCTGCATCACGACTTCTTCATCCAGAGTGAACTTGGTGCGGATCTTGACGATGCAGGTGGGCTCAGCCGTGACGACATAGTTCACGAAGTAGGCGCTCTTGAGCTTGTCGTGAGGGTAGGCAAAGTCACGGCGCTCGAGGCGCTGCACTTGCTCGACTTGAGCACCCTCTGCGGCGAGGACCTTCTCCAGGCGCTCGATCAGATCCTTGTTGGTTTCTTCTTTGCCGGCTGAATTGAGAGCGAGAAGGATTTCGTATCGGTTTTTCATGGTTGGGTTGCGGTGGTTTCTTGTTGTTTTGAAGATTTATCAGAGTTCAATGCGGCGTTGTAAAGATTCATCGCTGGAATCATTCCTTCTCGAACCGTGCAGAGAACAGCTGCAGCCGCGCGTTCGATCGCCTCGCTGGCATTATTCTGCTCCTCGGAGCTAAAGCGGGAGAGGACGTGCGCGGAGAGATCCCTGTTATCAGTAGCCCCGCCTACACCAACACGCAGCCTGGGCACTTGCTCGGTGGCGAAATGAATCAGGACTGATTCCAGTCCCTTCTGCCCGCCTGAGCCCCCCTCGGTTCGGAGTCTCAAGGCACCCAAGGGCAGGGCCACGTCATCGAGCACCACAAGCGTGCCTGTCGACGAGATCCGGTGGAAGCGCGCATACTCGCAAACCGAATCCCCGCTCAAGTTCATGAAGGTTGTCGGCTTGAGGAGCACCAGTTCCAGACCTGGACCCACGGTGAGCTTGGCAATGAAGGCATCCCACTTGGTCTCCTTGACAAAGGAGACGCCGCACTGGGAAGCAATCCGGTCAAGTACAGCGAACCCGACATTATGACGGGTTCCCTCGTATTCGCGGCCTGGATTACCAAGCCCAGCGACCAGGCGTATGCCCTGGGCTGTGGAATCCGACATGACAAGAAAGATGTCCGAGCGACTGCTGGACTACTTCTTGGCAGGCTTGGCGGCCTCAGCACCCTCGACGGGCTTCTTCTCCTTGATGACCTCAGGGGCCTTCTGAGGCTCGGCTCCGGCCACAGGAGTCACTTCGGTCTTCGGCTCAGCCACGCTGAACACCGTGAGATCCGCATCGGAAGTCGCCTTGACTCCCTCGGGAAGCACGATATCGCGGACATGGAGCGACTGGTTCAGACCCAGGGCGCTGATATCGACGCGGATGATCTCGGGAAGATCCTTGGGAAGACACTCGATGGCCAGAGAACGTAGGCTGTGCTCGAGGAGTCCACCGTAGTTTTTGACACCGTCAGCCTCACCCGTGGGCTCGACAGGAACCTCGGTGTGGAGGAGTTCATCCATGGCCACCTCGAGGAAATCGACGTGCAGGATGTCACCACGCACCGGGTGGTGCTGGACTTCTTGGATGAGAGAAAGCTTGGCGACGCCAGCGATATCAAGCTCCACGAGGATATTTTCGCCGATGGCGCGCTTGAGAAGAGCCGCGATATCACGCGTATTGATCTCCAGGTTGGCAGGCTGATCCTTGTGTCCGTAGATGACTGCGGGAACGACACCGCGGCTGCGGAGATGCTTGACGGAATTGCGGCCGACATCGGCGCGGGGCCGGGCGGAAAGTTTGACCTGTTTTGCCATGGGATTACGAAGTTAAGACTGAGACGGATGTTGCTGGGCGTTATTACTTGAGTCGGAACAGCGAGCTGACCGACTCGCCTTGGTGGATGCGACGGATGGCCTCACCGAGCAATTCGGCTATGGAAAGGACCTTCACGCGATCCCCCGATCCTTGACGGACGGGAACGCTGTCGGTGGTGATGAGCTCCTTGATTTCGGAACCCTCCAACCGCTGAACCGCTAAATCTGTCAGCACAGCGTGCGAGACGCCAGCATAAATATCACCCACCCCCCGGCTCCGGAGCATTTTTGCCGCGCTGGTCAGCGTTCCGGCCGTCTCGGTGATATCGTCGACGATCATCACGTTCTTGCCCTCGACATCGCCGATGATGTGCAGGGCATCCACCTCGGTGGAGCTGCGGCGGCGCTTCACCACGATGGCAAGGCTGGCTCCGAGGGCCTCGGCATAGGCACTGGCCATCTTGACTCCGCCCACATCGGGCGAGACCACGACCAGATTCTCGATCTTCTTTTTCCGGATGTAGTCGACCATGACCGGCATCGCATAGAGATGGTCGACGGGGATATCAAAGAACCCCTGCAACTGCTGGGCGTGAAGATCCATTGTCAGGACGCGGTTCACTCCAGCCGCCACGAGGATATTGGCCACGAGTTTCGCGGTGATCGGAACGCGGGGTTGATCCTTGCGGTCCTGTCGGGCGTAGCCGAAGAAGGGAATGACTGCCGTGATGCGGTCCGCGCTGGCGCGGCGAGCGGCATCCACCATGATGAGCAGCTCCATGATGTTCTGATTACTCGGAGGACAGGTCGGCTGGACGATAAAGACATCGCGACCGCGGACATTGTCGTTGATCTTCACGAATGTCTCGCCGTCTGGAAAAGAGCTGACCGTGGCATCCCCGAGGGGCTGGCCAAGGTAGGCGGCGATGTCGTGAGCCAGCTGGCGATGTGCGGAGCCGCTGAAGATCCGGAGTTCGGGTGAGCCTTTCATGAGATAGTGGCGAGGCTACAGCCATCCTACCCGTGCGCGCACGATAGAAATCCCCGCCGAGGGAAAAAAATTGATTTCTCCCGATTCTGGTTTGATTGGCTGGTGTTCCCTACCCCAGCAATCTCTTCCTCCAGAGATCCAGCTTGACCAGTTGCTCGATATATCGAGAGAGAGTCTGCTTGGCCTCTAGAGCGACCTTCTTCGCCGCCTCCTTGAGGCTGGGATCAATGCGAAAGGTAATGGTGATTTTCTGAATCTTCTCCCTCATGAGATTACAATACAATGAGGGGCATAGGGGCTCAACCTGTGGAAATGCGTAGATTTTAGAACATCCCCCATTCCCTCCATCTCCCCCTAGAGCATTGTTGATTTATTCTGACGCTCTGAAAAAGGGTGAGGAGGAGATAAAGAATCTGGAACTCATAATACCGAGCCTCGGGAGAGGCTGGGATAGACTACCGAAGGTAGCCCAAAGGGTGAGACGAGTGGGAACGAGCGAATCAAACGAAAGGAATATTGTTTCCTGAGTTGGCTGGCCCGGCCGTTGCTTCGCAGCCGTTACGGATGAGTTCCATATTAATCATGCAGTCTCTCTCAAGCGACAGATTGACTAGAAGATGCTCTAGATACTGAGGGAGGCCCAAAGATTGTGTTTTCTCTGAATGTATGGGATGGATAGCTCCCTATGGCACAGGGTGAAAATCATTGTGACGGCATAACTCCTCCCGAGCTTCCAGATAATCAAGCCGATCAGGCCGACAATACCGATCATACCCATAAAGCCGATCAGGCCTTATCTCCCGCATACGGCCACGGCCCCTTCACACGGCCTCTGCCGAGACCAAGCGGCTGCTGGGCAGGCTGTGTCAGAGATCCCTGCTGCCTCACAAATCGCCCAGACCGCAGACCAAAAACCTCCTAGAGCATCTTGCGTTTAATCTGTCGTTCTTTGGGCGATCAGATTGACCGTCGATAAATAACAGGACTCGCGCAAAGGCGCAAAGGCGCGGAGGAAAAGACAAAGGATTGGGTCCGGAGAAGACTGTCACCGATGTCTCCATAGATACCTTGCCATGAGTCATAAAAACTCTGCGTCTTTGCGTCTTTGCGCGAGATTTCTTCCCTTTTACATGCGTCACATAAAACCGAAACCGCTCTACGCAACCTACGGAGTCACCGGCAACTTTTACCTGGCAACAGCCATGCAGTAAGAACGACTAGCCTTTGAGTAATTCGAAATCCCGAACTCCAAGCGACCTGAAGCCGGCATCAAATGATGTGAGGCGAGTGACGCAGGCTTCCGACATCGCTGCCAACCAGGCATCCGTCCAGAGATTCGGACTCGCTGTACGACCGGCAACGATCTTGCGGAAATGTAGCTCATGGGCGCGATCCGGCACAGGCAGCCAGAAAGTACGTGGATCCTGCTCAAAGGAATCCCAGGCAGTCAGGGCCTCATCCGGTGAAACGGGAGAACCCTCCATGGCCGCCTTACTCGAGAGCAGTCTAAGAATACCCAGTCTCACGGGGAGAGTGAGGCCTACGGATTCCTCCCCCTTTTTCTCCCACCAGCGCCAAGCAACGGAATGATGCGCATGGTTCTCGACCAGAATGGCGAAAACCACATTCACATCGATAACGGTCTTCATCGCAATTTACCGAGTTCCTCTTTCTCTAGGAGTTCAGCTAATTGTGCATTGGATCTGACAGGGATACGTTTTCCGCCGACAGATCTTACCGGGGGCAAGTCCATGCGTTGTCCAAGAGAAGGAGGCTGACTAACAGCCCTCTGAAGCGCCTCGGTAAAGAAGTCCTTGAGGGAGATTCCCTTTTCAGAGGCAAGGCTCTTCACCACTCGGAAGAGCGGATCTGGAAGATCTATCGTCGTTCGCATACATAAATATGCTCATATTCGAGGTTCAAAGTCAACCGTGAGGGGAAAAGGGATTCACTTTGGCTTCAAAACAGGACTTTTGAACGCCGCATAAAGCGGCAAAATCTGGACATTTCTGGAGACCCAACAACAAAAAACCCATCCCCCGATGAAGGAGATGGGTCTTCTGTGAAAAGGTTTGGGTTATTGAAATCTGATCGCAACTCCAGTTGCCCACATTGAGACTGAACCATATGCGCCGGGAATCATCCCGTCCGTTGTAAGAATAACTGCATTAGCCCCAAGTGGAGCGGCTTTAGCCCTGATCGCATTGTGCATCTTCGCTGTTTCAGAGACCTGAAATCCACTCACAGCCACTGTTCCAAGCTCAACATATTTCTGTGAGGGGACAGTTTTTAGGATTTGGACATCGTTGGGGTTAGTCGGGTTATAGAACCCCTTGGCAGTTTTGGTAACATCTACAACGGAGCAACCTGCAAGGAGGGCAATCGAGGTAAGGAGAGCGAGTGTTCTAGTTATGGTCTTCATTGGTTTTTTGGGTTTTGTTGTTTGTATCGAATCGCTGTTCCGCAAATTCTTGAGTAGGTATTCGATTGGGCATCACTTGATGCCCATTCCTCTGCTCGCTCGTAATATCCGCCGAGGGTGCTTATGATTACTGCATCTGCTCCAATCTTTGCGGCCTTGTTTCGGACGGATTTCACACTGTCTCCTCGTGACTGAAAATCAGCGATCACCTCATACGGGCGTGATGGTGACTGTCTCAGAATTTCGACCTGCTCTGGCTGTTTGGCGGGATAGGATGTGGCCGCATAGTATCTGTTTGCCACATCCGTTGCACAGGCAGACAGGGCGATGATCATTCCAGCAATCAAAGAGAAGCGGATTAGGGAGGATGATTTCATGGGTAGAGTTGGTTAGGCAAGGAGGCCACCCCATACCTGATGACGCAGAACATCAATCTAAAACAAGACAACCTATGACGGATAAGTATTTCGCTTAGACAACTTCAGATGGGGATAGGTGATTTTCCACATATTCATGTCGATCCCCTCTCTCGCCGAAAAAGACGGCAAAAACTCCATTTTTAAATTCTTCAGAGCAAAAGTGTAAAAAGCGTACAACCACAAAGCCCATATGAGATGAGACATTTCTGCCAAGTACGCGCGCGCGCATAGAAACCCACACCTTTCCCAATGGGTTACAAAGACAACCCCAACCAAGTGGGAACTGTTTTCTTTACGGTCCTCTCATGGAAAATGGGTGCCAGCCGGCCTATCCGCATCCCAAGAACGGAGCAAGGAGACTCCTTATTGCCGGGGGGGCACTTCCTAGAAAGTGCAAAGCAACAGCAAATCGCACTTTTTTCAAGAGAAGCAAAAAGCCTCTTGACCCTCATAGAAACTTGGTGGACCAGGAAGGACTCGAACCTTCAACCAATTGATTAAGAGTCAACTGCTCTACCATTGAGCTACTGATCCATGATCCTGTAAAAAAACAGGATCGAAAGATTTAGCGGAAGAAATCCCCTCTGCAAATTGAAAAGTGCAAAATGTTTTGATTAGAAGTCCGCATGGGCGAAGGTGGATTGAACGAATGGCAAGAATTGTCGTCTCACTCTCGTCACTCTCACTCCATGGGCTTTTTCTCACGTCTCTTTCCCTGCCTCGCGCTCGTCACCACTCTCCTGCTCTCAGGCTGTGTGGCACCCGGTTATCCCTACACCTCTTTCTCCGGCACCACACCCTCTGGCTACGCGCCCTATCGAGCCGTTCCTCCTCTCCCGGGATCAGGAGCTATGGTTCAGGCTCCCCCATCCTATCCACAGGGGTCCGCTCCGGGTGTCGTAGTGGCTGGACCGGGGTATCCATACCCCTATGTCTATGCTCCGGCTCCGGCCCTGATCGCTCCGACCCTCTTCGTGGGCTCGGGTAATGGTTACTGGTATGGAAACCGCTTCTGGCCTTATCGCTCTGGCTGCGCCTTCTATGGCGGTCGCTACTACGGGGGCTACGGCAATAACTACTGGCGGCGTGGGTACGGCGGTAACTGGAACCGGTAATCGTTAGAATCGATCGGCCCTCGGGCCTGTCTTTTCGCTTGCCGGTGTGAGGGCGCGCCGCATTACTTGTGGGCTGAATGGATACCAAGACCCTGGTCGACGCGCACCTGATGAATCCGCTCGAGGAGCGGATCGGCTATAAGTTCCGTAACTCCCTGCTGCTGGCTGAGGCACTGACCCATTCGAGCATTTCGCTGGAGAGGAAGGATTACCCGTTCGATAATCAGCGCTTGGAATTCCTGGGGGATGCTGTCCTCCAACTAGTGATCACGGAGGAGCTCTTTTTGCGTTTTCCGGATTTCACGGAAGGTCAGCTGACCAAGATCCGAACCCGTCTTGTCTCGCGCACCGCACTCAAGGAACACGCCCGGATCCTGCGTCTCGGCGAACACCTGATGATGGGACGGGGAGAGGAAACCAGCGGCGGCCGTGATCGGGCCTCCACGCTGGGGGATTCCTTTGAGGCCCTTGTCGGCGGAATCTATGTTGATGGAGGTCTCGCGGCGGCCAAGCACTTCATTCTCCAGGTAGCCGCGGAGGACCTTGTCACCGTCACCGCCGAACCTGAAGAGATCAATCCCAAGGGGAAACTTCAGGAACTGCTTCAGGCAGTGGCCCCGAGCTCACCAGTATACGAATTGCTGGATGAGAGCGGTCCGGAGCATCTGAAGAATTTCCGCTGCAAGGTTGTCTGGGAAGGCCTGAACCTAGGAGAGGGATCAGGACTCAGCAAGAAGGAGGCGGAGGTCGCTGCAGCCAGCGAGGCTCTCTTAAGGGAGCTTTGGCTGACGAAGACTGCATCCTAATTTTCGCGCAGCCGTATCGGACGCGTAGCAACGGCCAGGCATGCAAACGCTGAGAATGAGTGAACAAAAGATATTCGGTGTCATGTACCTCTGTGATTCATCTATAAATTCCTCTCTGCGCCTCAGCGCCTCTGCGGGAGAATCTCTGCTCTGCAACAAGTGAATACACTGATGAACACCTTAAGCCCGTTGTGATCGTTTGCGGTTAATCCCTTTCTCACCTCGCTTTTCCCGTCGTCCTTTATCATCTTCACCCACATGGAAACGCAGAACTCTTTCACGATCAGTCTACACCTCCTTGCCATCGTGCTCGGAGTGGCTCTCGCGGGAACCCATCTTTTCGGAATCGTAGCATCCAGCTTCCTGATCAAAGAGGCGAAAGCCTTTCCCCGCTCAAGGTTCTGGGGAACTCTCCTGCTGGGGATCGCGATTCTCTGGGCAATGGGCATCACGGCCACCACTGATCTGGGTGAATTCAGCCCCATCAGAAACATCCTCATGCTGGGGGTGATCGGAGGGGGTATTCTGCTCTGGAAATTCGTTCCTGATTTTCTCTCCTCCCGCTCAATCGGCTTTCTCTTCTTGCTAGCGGCACACCCAGTTCTGGAGACAACCTTTCTTCAGCATGGCGTTGCCAAGATCGCTCTAGCCCTGCTCGCTTACGGCTGGGCACTTGCCGGGCTCTTCCTAGTCGGAATGCCCTATCTCCATCGTGATCTGATCGGCTGGATCTGCGCCCGGAAATGGCGATGGGATGCCGTCTGCTGGGCCGGAGTGGCCTACGGCATTCTCCTGCTTGTCTCGGGACTGCTGGGCTGAAATCAGGAAAATAAAGGTCTTCCGCAGAGGCGCTGAGCCGCAGAGTTTTTAGGCTAAATCATGGCCACAAGATGCACAGAATGCACATGGCTTGTGATTACTCTTTATCGACTACCGTAAGAAGAAAAGTTGGTAATGCACATATTCCCCTTTTGTGTTTTTTGTGCCTTTTGTGGCTACATCTTTTCTTAAAATACTTTATTTTTTGGACTTACTCGCAGCGGAGCGCCTGTAAACACGAATAATCAGAGAGATTAGTTTTGCGAGCAGATCGCTATATTGAGTGGGAATTAGACGTGCTGACGATACCCCTCTCCCCATGCCATTATCTTTTTCTCTGCGCCTCCGCGCCTCTGCGGGAGATTATCTGTCTTCCCTCTCCATTTGGTTACTCGCAGCGGAGCGCCTTGACCGGATCCATCCGGGAGGCGATCCAGGCCGGGATCAAGGCGGCCAGTGAGCAGATCACAAACGCGCTGACACAGATCAAGGCGACATCTGTCGGCACAATCTCGGCGGGGATTTCGTTGAACTGGTAGACGCTGCGCGGAAAGATCTCCACACCCAGCACGTTGGCCAGCCATTGGCTGACCTCGTTGCGCCAGCGAATCAGTGTCATGCCGAGCACGAGTCCGCTGGCCACGCCGATCAAGCCGACCACCATTCCCTGAACCAGGAAGACGGAGACGATCTGCCAGGTACGCGCTCCTAGTGCCTTGAGAACACCGATCTCCCGGGTCTTTTGCACGGTGACGGTGATAAGGGTGTTCATGATGCCGAAGGCGGCCACCAGGATAATGAACATCAGCAGGAAAAACATAACGTGGCGCTCCATGGCGATGGCGTCGAAGAGCTGCTTATTCAGATCCATCCAAGTCACGCAGGAGAGCTCCTCCGGAATGTTCTGCCTGAGATCCTCCCGGATCTCGGCCGCTCGGTTGGCATCGACTGTCCGGATAGAAAGACCATGGATCGATCCTCCCAACCCGTAGAGCTCCTGACCGATATGAAGCGGAACAAGAAGGAACTCACTGTCGTAGAGGTAGCGGCCGCTCTCAAAGATGCCGGTAACAGTCAGCTGTGTGGGTAGCACCATCTGGCGGATCGTGTCGATGTCACCCCCCTTCGTATTCTTGGATCCTTTCTCCTTAAGCTTGAGTTTGTCCAACTGCTCGATGACCTCGCCCAGATTCCCCGGGGAATAGACGGTGAGGACATCACCCACATGGACTCCAAGGGTGCGGGCAAGCTCGGATCCGATCACGGTGCTGTCGCCGCCAAGATCCAGCTTGCCGGAGATGATGAACTTGGAGAGATCGCTCACCTTGAGCTCGAGAGCAGGCTCGATACCCCGGATCTTCGGAGCGAGACGCTGGTGGTTGAACTCCACGATCACCGGTCCCTGGACAAACGGTGCGACGGCAACCACTCCCGGGGTCTTTTCAGATCGTTTGACGAGATCCTTCCATCCGTCGATTAGTCCGTTGTTCGTCACCAGCAGGTGGGCGTCGAACCCAATCACCTTGCGCTGCAGTTCCCTCTCGAATCCTGTCATCACCGACATGACTAGGATCAGCACAGTGATGCCGAGAGTCACCCCGAGTACGGAGATCAGCGTGATCACCGCCAGGAAGGTGCGCTTCGGCTTGAGATAGCGAGCCGCTAGGAAGAGGGGTGCTGGCAGACACGAGGACATCAGCTGAGTAAAAAGTGAAATGTGAAACGTGAAAAGGACTGATCGGGAAGTGCCGAGGAATGAATGTCTCGAGATGAAGCAACACCGCTCTAGTCTGCGATCGGTGCTCCCACTCCCCATTCCTCACCACCAGTTTCGTTATCCGCCTTACCTTCTCCTTTTCCGTGCCGGTCTGGCTCAATCAGGATCTTGCTAGTGATGAGGGACGCCACGCAGATGAGGAAAATCCCGAGGAAATAAATGCTGTGCCTCCTGAGGTGGAATGGTCCCTCCACGAGATCCAGCCCACCGAGCGCATCAAGTAGTACACCCCAGAGGAGGGGTGCTAAGCCTGCAGCAAAGCTGGTGATGACTGTCGATATCGCGAAGTAGTGATTCTTTCCCTGCATCGGCACGACGGCCATCATGAGGTGAGCGTTGGCCATGTTGAAACCCGCCATCGCGGCACCACCAAGGATATTAAGGAGAAGCACAAGCCACCAACTTGGCATAATCACACCCGCGGACATCACGAACCAGAGTACAAGCACGATGGAAAAAACGAGCAGTGAGAGCTGAATGAAGGGGACACTCCCGAAGCGGTCCACACGGACACCCAGGCACTGAAGAATCAGCATCGGCCCGAGAAAGGTGAATGCGGATAGGCCGTAAATCAGAGAGGGGGAGAAGTGGGCCTGATCCCTTAAATATTCCACAGGAAAAACACCAAGCCCTCCCACCACAAAGACAAAAAGAAGAGTGAAAAGAATCCAATGACGAAATGGAGCCAGACGCATCATCGCGATGAGGGGCACATTCTCTGAGGATCTGGCAGTAGTCTCCTTGTGCTTCGTGTCAGGAATGACGCGCAGATATAATAGGCTGATGGCAGCGCTGATCACGGAAACCCACAGCACCAGCGAATACTTCCACGGCTCCACGTGCCCCTTCATTAGCAACGCCGAGGCAAGCATCGCGATCAGCGAGCCAGCATTGATGAAGGTGTGATCGATGGAGATGAAGCGTCCACGGATCGGGGCGCTCACCAGATTCGTGATCCAAGGAAGAAAGCTGGCCGTGGAAATCCCCCGCAAAAAATTGAAAAAGAAGAGGCTAGCGAGCAGCAACCCGAGGCGCACGTCGTTGGAAAAAAAGAAAAGGAGCGGCACGACCGCCGCGGTGGCGATGAAGAGCGAACGCAGTCCCCAACCCAGCAGAGCAAAGGATCGGTAACTGTATTTTCCGAGATATCGTGCCGCGGGCAACTGGAGCACGGTCATCAGTGGCGTGAGGGCCGCGATGAAGCCGAGTATCAGCGAATTGGCCCCCAGGTCCTTGGCCAGCAACACGGTCGGCGCACCCATGATGATCTGGAAGCAGATCGCATTGTGCAAATTGAACCAGTGGAAGTTGAATACCCCTTGCGTGTACGGAACGGGAAAGAGGCTCAGAGGCCCTCGGTATTCGTCACCATCGAGCAGGCTGGGTTTTCCGCCGTCGCTCACGTGTTGGAGGAGGCACTCTGGATTCTCTGCTTGAGATGAGGAAAGAGGATCACTTCACGGATCGACTCTGCACCCGTGAGAAGCATCACCAGACGGTCGATGCCGATACCGATCCCCCCGGCCGGAGGCATACCATACTCGAGTGCCTCCAGGAACTCGGTGTCGATCTTCTGCTGCTCCTCGCCGGCTTGATGTTCCAGGCGCTCGCGTTGGAGGTCGGGATCATTCAGTTCGGAATAGCCCGGCGAGATTTCCTGGCCATTGATGATCAGCTCGTAGACATCGACCTTCGACGGGTCGGCGTCATTGAGACGAGCAAGGGGCACCAGCTCCTTCGGAACATGGGTGACGAAGCAGGGATCGATCGTCTTTTCCTCAACGAGCTTCTCAAAGACATGCTGAGTCATCTCGAACTCCTCGGGACAGTGGGAGATATCGAGCTTCAATTCGGCGCAGCGGGCGATCTTCCCAGCCTTGTCGAATGAGAACCATCCCGGAACAGCCGCCTCGATTAGCTCGTTGTATGAGGCTCGTTTCCAAGGGCGGGAGAGATTGATGGTCTTGGTGACATTCCCCTCCCCGTCGCGGTGATGAACTTGATGATCCTTGTTACCGAGCATGACCGCCAGATGACAGACCAACTCCTCCACCAGCACCGACATGAGCTGAAAGTCAGCGTACGCCCAGTAGGCCTCGAGCATCGTGAACTCGGGATTGTGACGGCGTGAGATTCCCTCGTTGCGGAAGCTGCGATTGAGCTCAAACACCTTGGGAAAACCCGCGACCAGGAGGCGCTTCAGGTAGAGCTCGGGGGCAATGCGCAGGAAGAAATCCATACCGAGCGCGTTGTGATGAGTCTTGAAGGGCTCGGCCGCAGCTCCCCCCGGCACTGCCTGCATCATCGGGGTCTCCACCTCGAGGAAGCCACGCTCATCCAGGAAGCGGCGGATCTCGCGGACGATGGCCGAGCGCTGGAGGAAGATAGCTCGCGAGGAGGGATTGGCTATCAGATCCAGATAGCGCTGGCGGTAGCGCGTCTCGGGATCCTGAACTCCATGCCATTTATCCGGAAGAGGGCGGAGTGACTTAGAGAGAATCCTGAGGCTCCTGACCTTGATGCTCGACTCACCCGTTCGGGTGGTGAAGCACTCGCCTTCCACGCCGATGAAGTCACCGATATCGAGCTGAGCAGAAACGGCCAGCGAGGTCTCGTCGACTTCCTTGGCATTCACATAGATCTGCATTCTTCCCCCCATGTCCGAGAGATCAAGAAAACGGCTCTTGCCCATGTCACGATATGCCGTGATGCGCCCCGCGAGAGAGACACAGCGTCCCTCCTCAAATCCGTCCCTCACCTCGGCAACCGTTCCGGTGGATTCAAAGAGCCCTCCGAAGGGATCGATGCCGAGATCCCTGATGGCCTGAAGTTTCTGCCGACGGACGGCGACAAGCTCGCTTAGAGGTGAAGTGGGCGACGCGGGTGATGAGAGAGATGACGGATTTGGCTGTTCCACTTTAAGAGATTGTCTGAAAAGTCCGCGCCTGGCGAGCAGAGAGGAGTTGGGGATGTGGGCACGAAGAGAGCGAGGAGCATATCCTCTGCGATACGCGACAAACGAACGACAAAGCTCACGACCCCAAGACCCTCTGCCCTTTACGGGTTGCGGTTCTTCCGGTCTGATACGGTGTCTATGAGTCGGTCGTGTATGATCTTCATACACTCCCTCCCCATCTCCTTGCCTCAGTTCCAGAATTCCCAGCAACTCGCCTCGCGGGGACTATTTAGACAGTCTCTAAAAGAGCAAACGGAGAGGGCCTCCCGATCAATCAAAAACGGAGGAAAGACTCACAGGGATGAATGAGATGAAGGGGATTATCACCAACACAGGAAAGTTCCTAAGGACGATCGCGAAGTGCCAACCCATCCCTTTTATCCCCTTAATCCCTGTGAATTTTATTTCTTACCACCTATCACCAACTCCGCGGCTAGGCGGATGGCGGAGAGGAAGCTCTCCGCACTGGCCTTTCCAGTTCCAGCAATCTCATAAGCCGTGCCATGGTCAGGGCTGGTTCTGACAAAGGGTAGACCAAGGGTGACATTCACCCCGTCATGGAAGCCGAGCAACTTCAGCGGGATCAATCCCTGGTCATGGTACATGCAGAGCACTCCGTCAAACTCCCCATTGGCAGCACGCCAGAAAACCGTATCGGGACTGAAAGGACCGGCAAAGGTGCTGTCCGGATTCGCGGAGTAGAGCAGAGGCATGGCGGGCTCGATAAGACGCTGCTCTTCGTCGCCCAGATCTCCTTGCTCACCGGCATGAGGATTGAGGCCCGCAACAGCGATGCGTGGAGCTATGATTCCCCGTTGCTTCAGGAATCCCGCGAGCAATCCTCCCACCCGGACGATCTCCGTAGTACTGAGCAGATTGGCCACATCCTTCAAGGGCACATGAGCCGTAACCAAGGCCACGGTGAGTGGGCCTCCTGTCAGTAGCATAGCAAAGCTTGAGACCCGGGCGCGCGCGGCAAAGAACTCCGTCTGCCCGGGAAAATCGAACCCGGCCTGATGAAGATGCTTTTTGCTCACCGGTCCGGTGACCACGGCGGCAAGTTCACCCGAGAGAGCACGCGAAGCAGCTTCCTCCAAGCTCGCGATGGCGCGCACGGATCCCGCTTGGGAAGGATGGCCGGTATCGAGAGGCGAAGGATCCCCTATAACTTCGAGACGCACTCCGGGCAGAGGCTGAGCATGGAAAAATGCCCGAGCAGCGGCCAGCAACTCGGGACCGATACCGGCCGGATCACCCGCAACAAGTCCGATCACTGCTTCCTTCATGGATGGATTTTTATCGCGAGGAGCGGGGGCTCTTGATCAGCGTTTGGCTACAAGCTTTTAAAGGATCTTGATGTAGGCCTTTTCGCGAAGCTCCTTGAGCCAACGCTCCTGGGTCTTGAGTTTTTCTTCCTGAATGAGTTTCTGAACGATCTCCTGCTGAACTTCGGAAAGGGGCTTCGTGACGGCCGGCTTTACAGCCTCAGCCATCAGGATGTAGTACGCATTATCGAGAGGAAGCACGGGGCTGATCTCCGAGGGCTTCAGGGAGAAGGCAACCTTCGCCAGTTCCTCATTGAGTGTCGTGCGCTCGACCCATCCCCAGTCGCCTCCCGATTCATTGGTCGAATCCTCCGAATACATCTGGGCAAGACGATCGAACTCGGCGCCTCCGGTTAGCTTTTCCCTGATTTCTGCAGCCATCTGCTTCTTGCTAATGGAGGAGGAAGCGTCGCCGCTTTCCGAAGAGGCACCCTCCTTGAGCACGATCATGCGCAGCTTGACCTGTGCCGGGGTGGAATAGGAGACGCGGTGCTGCTCGTAATATTCCCGGATCTTCACCGGGGAGACGATGACGTTCTCGCTTGTCTTGGACTGACGCATGGCCTGAACAGTGATCTTGTTTTTCTCGTTATCGCGGAAACGCGCCATGGTGTAGCCCTGCGACTGGAGCGTTTTGACGAAAGCCGCGCGGTCCCCTCCGAATTCCTGGCGGATAATGCGCTGAATGCTGTCGTCAACGATGTAGGAGGGGATGTTGAACTCCTTTTTCCTGAACTCCTGAAGGATGAGATTCCGGTCAATGAGATCCCTGACTGCATGCTCGCGCATCACCTTGACCTTAGATTGCAGCTCCTCTCCACGATAAATCTCCGAGGCTGACTTCTCCTGAGAGGCCACCAGTTCACGGACTTGGGAAAAGGTGACGACATCCCCGTTCACAATGGCGGCGATCCCGTTGATCACCTCCTCGGCAGCGGGAAGTGTCGCAACAGAAGCCAGTAAGGCCAAAGCGGCTACAGAGAGAGAAAATGGTGAAAATCTAATGGAGATCATGATGAAGAGAGTCAGAGAAGGCACACAGGAACAAAACTGTTTCTATACCTTCAACGCCTCCAGAAAGCGCAAAATCTCGGAAAGCTTGGAAGCGGGCTTGGAGGCCGTCAAGCGTGGAAACCGATGACCCATGAGCAGGAAGTCACCGCGTCGAGTCAGCATCAACCGCTCTCCCCGTGTCTCCACTTTGGTAATTCCCTTGGCCGCAGCCGCCCGACGGATTCTTTCGGTAACGAAAAGATGACTGATCTCCTGTGGCAGCGGGCCGAAGCGATCGCGCCAGGCGGTGGCGATCGTCTCCAGCGCTGCGACATCCGGAGCCGCCGCAAGGGATCGGTGGGCCTCGATCCGGAGCTTCGACTCGGGAAGGTATGTGGTGGGAATGAACGCCCCGCAACGGCTGATTTGCCCCTTACTCTCGGGTTTGAGAACGGACTGGGAGAGTTCCTCGGGAGTTATCGCCACAAAATCGAGCCTCAAGAGCGATTGGTTCCCCGGGTCCAGTTCGCCGGACCCTGTGGACTCACCCTTCATCCGAGCAACGGCCTGACGAAGCATCCGGCAGTACAGGTCGAAACCGACGGCGGCGATCTGACCGCTCTGGGCTGTCCCGAGCAGGTTGCCTGCACCCCGGATCTCCAGATCGCGCATGGCAATCCGAAAACCTGCGCCGAGCTGCGAGTATTGACGGATCGCCTGCACCCGGCGACGAGCCTCCCCAACCATCATCATGTCGCGCGGGAGCATCAGATAGGCATAGGCCTTCTGACGACCACGGCCGACACGCCCCCGGAGCTGGTAGAGATCGGCGAGTCCGAAGCGGTCGGCGCGGTCGATGATGATCGTGTTGGCATTGGGGATATCAAGACCGCTTTCGATGATCGTTGTGGAAACCAGAACATCGGCCTCCCCTTCCACGAAGCTCTTCATCACTCCCTCCAGCTCCCCCTCCTCCATCTGCCCGTGACCGACAAGCACACGCGCTCCGGGACAGAGTTCACAGATCCGAGACGCGACCTTCTTGATCGAGCCGATCCGGTTATGTAGCAAATAGACCTGACCACCCCGGGCGCGTTCCCGCTGGATCGCATCCCGGATCACACGCTCATCATAGGCACAGATGACAGTCTCCACCGGCTGACGGTCGGGCGGAGGCGTCTCGATGACGGACATGTCGCGTGCCCCCATGAGGGAAAGGTAGAGAGTTCTAGGAATCGGTGTCGCCGAGAGAGTCAACACATCGATCAGGCGGAAGCGCTCTTTCAGAGCCTCCTTGTGCTTCACGCCGAAGCGCTGCTCTTCGTCGACGATCACCATGCCGATGTCCTTGAAGATGACATCGGGAGAAAGCAGTCGGTGCGTTCCCACGACCAGATCGACCGACCCGTCTGCGAGTCCCTTGACCACCTCGCGCTGCTCGGCGGCCGTACGGTAGCGGCTCAGCAGCTCGATCTTCACCGGATATTCGCTCATCCGCTCCCGAAGGGTCCTCAGATGCTGCTGGGCCAGGACCGTGGTCGGCGCTAGGAAGACGACCTGCTTTCCCCCCATCAAGGCCTTGAACGCAGCGCGCAGAGCCACCTCGGTCTTTCCGAAACCGACATCCCCGCAGAGGAGACGATCCATCGGTCGCCGGGATTCCATGTCCTGCTTGATCTCGGAAATGGAACGGAGCTGATCCGCAGTTTCCTTATATGGGAAGCTCATCTCCAGCTCCCGCTGCCACGGTGTGTCGGGCCCATAGGCGTGCCCCTGTCCTGTCTCTCTCTCGGCCTGAAGTTTCAGGAGACGCCCTGCATAGAGGAAAACCGATTTTTCCACGGCCTTCCTCGCTTTCGACCACTTGTCGTCTCCGAGCGACGAGAGATGCGGAGACTGCTTTCCCACTCCGACATAGCGCGAGACCTGCCAAGCCTGATCGATCGGAACAAAGAGTCGGGAATCATTCGCGAATTCCAGTGCCAACACCTCCCCCTCCGTTCCATCGGCAGCAGGGAGACACTGCAACCCAAGATAGCGCCCGATGCCATGCTCCGTATGGACGACAAGCTGACCCTCTTCAAATTCGGTGAAATCAATCGCAGATCGGGAGGCCCGTTGCTTCTCCCGACGAAGGTGAAGCCGACGGAGTCGTTGACTGGCCGATCTGCCAAAGAGCTCGGCATCGGCAAGCACCGCCAACTTACCCGCAGGAAAACAGAAACCGCGGGAGATGGCACCGATCCTCATTTCCGGGAGATTCTTTCCCGAGGAGAAATCGGGTAACGTCGAGGCGAGTTCCCGGAAGCGCTCCGCTTCGCCCTCCGTGGCGCTCAGGAGAAGGATGCGCCAACCGTCGTTCCGCCAGGAACCCAGCTGTCGGAAAAATTCCTGCCTGCGTGCCTCATCGATCACGAAATCACCGGCACCAAAGGAGGCAAAGGGAATCGGATCGAATGCTGTCACTTCGCCTGTTACTTCGCGTTCTTCTCCTTCATCCAAAGACTCCAGTGTCGGGGCGGAAGAGATGAGTAGGCGCTTTACCGGTGGGATGAACTGATCGGGGGAACTTTCTACATCTCCATCTCCTACTCCTTCTGTCACCTCCCATCCGATCTCCACGACCAGATCGTCGGACTTGAGATAATCAGCCAGCCTGACACTCGGACGATCTGTGTCTCCAAGCTGGATATGACATTCATCGACCTCCCCCACCGAGGTCTGCGTATCGAGATCAAACTCCCGGATCGAGATGATTCCATCCTCGTCAAACTCAAGTCGGCAAGGCATCGACTGCTGCCAGGAAAAAAGATCCAGAATCCCACCCCTCAGGGCAAATTCGCCGCGCCTCGTGACTTGGGCCGCCCTCTCATAACCGGCATCTTCCAGAGGGAGAATCACGCTTCCGGGTGATCCTTTCCAACCCTTCGGAAGGGAAAGGAGGCTGCCTGTGAGATCAGTGACCGAGGGAACCAGTTCCTCCCATTGGGAGGCATTGATGACGGGAGCTAAGACCTCACCACCTGCCAGTCGGCCAAGAAGGGATATTCTTTCCGATGCCGTTTCCGGATCGGGAAGGCCAAGGCCGGCTGCAGGCACCTCCAGGTCTGGAAAAAGGGTTGCCTGATTGATCCAGACCGAAAGCTCCGAGGCGAACTCCTCTTGGGAACGCACATCACGACAGACAAACCAGATGCGTGATCCATCAGGCATCCTGCGAGCGGCCACAGCAGCCAAAAAAGGCCAGGCCTGTTCGGAGGCATCCAGGAGCTCCATGACACCGGAGCCTGAGCGGGCACTTACACCGGCAAGCAGTGCGCGCAGACGCGGGTGCGATCCCACGGCATCCAGCAGATCGTTATGAGCGCCGGAGTAGGCCATGATATTCCAGATAGGAGTGAGAGAGAGTCCGGGAGAGAGCAGGATCGCGGAGAGATATCCCATTCAGCGAGGCGACAGGCATCACCCCGAGGCGGGAATTCGTGACAGCCATAGCAAGTGCCTTCCTGAGATCGGCAGGACGGAGATCAAGCTCCATCACCGGGACTCTCTTCTTCACCCAGCCGAGCACCGACCCGGAGCGAGCGCCGTGTGAGACAGGGGGGGTGCACAGGATGATCCCATGCTTTGTACGCATCCAGACCAGCAGGTTCCCCATCGCGCAAGAGAGAGCACATCCCTTGGCATCGAGAACAATCCCCTCATCACCTCCATTGGCTCGGGCTTCAGCGAGCGCCTTCAGATGCGCCACGTAGTTTCCAGACTTCTCTCCCCAGGCATCGCCGAGAAAGGGCTTGGTCAAAACAGTGAGACGGAATCCTTTCTCAAGTTGCGCATCGGTCGGAAAATGTACCGGCTCCCAGGTAAGGTAGCATCCGGCTGTACGGATCAGAGCGGCAGGAATCCCCTCACCTGCTGTCAGATAAATCCGCAGCATACCGTCGAAAAGAGAGACGCTTTCAACAAAACGCCGCAGTGCAGAAGAGAGAGTTCGGCCCAAGGGGAAGCAGTTTCGCTTCGCGGCATCGGTCAGAAGCGCAAGATGCTCGCGGGCCAGAAGAGCTTTGTTGTTTCGGATCGCAATGCTTTCAAAGAGATGTTGCCCGTAACGGAACCCACGGTCATTCAGTGGCACGCCACCCGCGTGTGGGAGGACCGATTGTCCATTCCAATGCCAGGATCGGAAATCCGGAACGGGCTTCTTCCTCATTACCGGATCACTTAGGCTACTCGCCCGATGACGAGGCGCCCCGTATTCCCAGTCTCTCGAGACGCTTGCGGAGGGTCGCACGGGTGATGCCAAGAAGCTTGGAAGACTTCACCTGATTGTTGTTACTCAACTCCATCGCCCTCCGAGTGAAGTCCTCCTCGACCCAGGGAAGCAGTTCCCGGTCTCCATTCTCACGGGTCAGCGCCTCGAAGAGTGAGCGCGCCGCCTCCTCGACTGTGAGGGCTGTTGGGGCTTGTAGGGCTGTCAGTTCGGTGGGAGCGGTTCCTTGGATTTTTGGAGAGGCAGATAGATCACTGACTTCGGCACTATTTGTGACTTGTCCAAGGGGCAGGTCCTTCGGCAAGAGCACATCGCTTGTCGCCAGTACGGAGGCACGCTGCAGGGTGTTCTGCAACTCACGGACATTACCGGGCCAGGGGTAGGCCTGCATGACCTTGATGGATTCCCCGGAGAGTTGGAGAAGCGGGCGGTGCTGCTTCTGGGCGATGCGGGAGAGGAAATACTCTGCCAGCAAGGGGATGTCCTCCGTACGAGCGCGGAGAGGAGGCAAATGGATACCGACGACATTGAGACGGTAATAGAGATCCTCGCGGAATTCCTTCTTGGCGATGGCTTCCTCTAGATTCCTGTTTGTCGCGGCGACGATCCGGACATTTGACTTGAGAGTGGCATTGCCTCCGACCCTCGAAAACTCCCCCTCCTGGAGGACGCGAAGGAGCTTGCTCTGCACAGCCAGGGGCATCTCGCCGATCTCGTCCAGGAAGAGAGTGCCGCCGTTGCCCTGCTCGAACCGGCCGATCCGCTGGGTAGCGGCGCCGGTGAAGGAACCCTTCTCATGACCGAAGAGTTCGCTTTCCAGCAGGTTCTCAGGAATGGCGGCGCAGTTAATCGCGATGAGGGGCTTCTTGTTTCTCTCGCTGTAATTATGAATGGCGCATGCGACGAGTTCCTTGCCACAGCCGCTCTCGCCCGTGACCAGGACGGGAGCATCACTCATGGCCACGCGACCCACCATTTTAAAGACGGACTGCATCGCCTCGGACTGGCCGACAATATCGTCGTGGTACTGCTCAACGGTGAGTGCCGGTTTGACAGGTGCAGCCGAGCGAAGCTCCGCGGCAGCCTTCAGGGCCGTGTCGACCACGACCTTCATGGTGAAGGGGAGAGACTCCTTGCGCAGGAAGTCAAAGGCCCCGAGCTTCATCGACTCGATCACCGCCTGGGTCGTGCCGAGGGCACTCATGATGATCACCATGGCATTCGGGGATTCGGCCCGGATCTTGGCAAGCAGGTCCAGCCCTCCAGCTGGCCTCAGGTGCATCTCCGCGATCACCAGATCGGGCTTCTCGAGACAGAAGATCTTGAAGGCGTTTGCGGAATTCGTCTCCGTGATCACGCGGACTCCCGAGGCCTTCAGTTGCTGGCGCGCCCAGTCGAGGAAGTCCGTCTCGCTATCGACGACCAGCACTGTTTGATCGATCGGTGTACTACTCATCGGCTTTAGGAGGCGTTCGCTGTGTTGGCGGCGTTCTCAACCGAGGAACCGAAACGCCGTTCCCGGGAGCCATAGTCCACGATGGCCGCATGGAGATCCTCGGCTCCAAAATCAGGCCACAGCTTGCTGGTGACATGAATCTCCGTGTAGCTGAGCTGCCATAAAAGGAAATTGGAGATCCTCATTTCCCCCGAGGTCCTGATCAGAAGATCGGGATCGGGCATCTCCCGGGTGTAGAGATGACTGGAGAGTGTTTCCGTGGTGATCTCTCCCGGCTTCAGCTTGCCCTCTACCACTTCTGCGGCGATAGCGCGCACAGCATCCAGGATCTCGTCACGACCACCATAGTTCAGAGCCAGAGTCAGGGTGAGGCGAGTATTGTGAGCCGTCTCCTCGATGGCCCGTTCCAGTCGCTTCCGGGCGGCTTCAGGCAGATCAGCTATCCTGCCAATGGCGGCCAGACGCACCCCGTTCTTGTTCATCATGGTGACCTTTTCCGAAAGGAAGCGCTCGAGCAGCAGCATCAGCCCGGCCACCTCGAGAGCGGGACGCTTCCAGTTCTCTGTTGAGAAAGCATAGAGCGTCAGGTACTCCACCCCTTCGTGAATGCAGGCCTCGCAGATCGTTTCGACATTGAGGGCACCCTGCTCGTGCCCCTTGAGGCGGGGCCAGCCCCTCTCCTTAGCCCACCGGCCGTTGCCATCCATGATGATGGCGGTGTGACGCGGCACCTTGGATGGGGAGACGATACTCACAGCAAGGAATCCGGGTCGGAGCGATTCCTTAGAGTTGGATGGTCTGTGTACGACCGGGACCGACGCTGACGATGAAAAGCTTGGCTCCACTCAGCTTGGCCAAGGTCTCCGCGTAACGGCGGGCCTTGGCTGGAAGATGCTTGTACTTGCGAATGGAATCCGTGGGTGTGAGCCAGCCGGGCATGGTTATGTAGACAGGATGGCATCGGGCAAGCTCACCCGCGTCGGTCGGCGGAGTGTCGAGCACAGGGCCCTTGTTATCGATCCGGTAGCCGGTGCAAATCAGGATTTCTGGCACATTGTCCAGGCCATCAAGGTTAGTGATCGCCAGTTGATCGACTCCGTTCACCATCGTCGCATAGCGCGTGGCCACGGCATCAAACCATCCGCAGCGTCGAGCACGTCCGGTCGTGGCACCGAACTCCCTACCCATCCCGTGGAGCATGTCACCAATGGCATCCTCTTCCGTGGGAAGCGGCCCCTCACCCACGCGTGTGGTGTAGGCTTTCACCACGCCGATCACGCTATCGATGCGGTTCGGTGCGATACCAGATCCGGTGCAGGCACCGCCGGAGGTGGTGTTGGAACTGGTGACGAAGGGGTAGGTGCCGTGGTCGATATCCAGGAAGGTTCCCTGGGCACCCTCGAACAGGATTTCCTTCTTCGCCTCCATCGCCTTGTGGAGATAGGTGACGGTGTTCGTGATAAAAGGCTTCAGGATCTTGGCGGCGGCCGTGTACTCGGCCAGTACTTTGGCACCATTGATCGGCTTGCCTCCCAAGCTCTTGATCACGGCATTGTTCTCCTTGATGCGTTGGGCAAGCTTCTCCTTGAAAACATCGGGACGGATCAGATCGGCCATGCGGAGGCCTGTACGGGCGGCCTTGTCACCATAGGCGGGACCAATCCCCCTCTTGGTGGTGCCGATCTTGTTCTTACCCTTGAGGGCTTCCCGGCGTTCGTCGAGTGACCTGTGATAGGGCATCACGAGATGGGCGCTGTCACTGATGAGTAAGTTCTTGCCGACCTTGATGCCTCGTTCCTGAAGTCCCTTGATCTCGACCACCAGAGCAACTGGATCGATCACGACGCCGTTGCCGATCACGCAGATCTTTCCCTTGCGCAGGATTCCGGAGGGAATGAGATGGAGGACATACTTTTTGTCACCGTCGACGATCGTGTGGCCGGCGTTATTCCCTCCCTGGCTACGAACCACGATATCCATGTCGCCGGTCAGGACATCGATGATTTTTCCTTTGCCCTCATCTCCCCACTGGGAGCCTACAAGAATGGTGTTTGACATGGTATTGAAGCTAAAAAACCGGATCAGAGTCCGGGCAAGTGGTTAAAAATCGCCACACCTCTGAAGGAATGCAAGGAGAAAGCCCCCTCCTCCTCGGAAAGGGCTTCCCTAAAATCGTGCAAACTTAGAACTTCACCCCGGCGGACCAGAAGATGTTCTGGCTGACCAGATCGCTATTTCCCGCCGCGGCGTTATAGAAGAAGGAAGTGTTCCACTTCTTGTTTAACTCCACGGTCAGAGCTAAAGCTCAGGAATCAGGGCATAATCTGATAATTATTCCGGTATTCAAACCGGTATAATCGGGCATATATTCCGGTGTCGTGAAAACAGATTCGATTCTCATCACTCCAGAACTGCTCTCTTTACTCTCGGAAATCGACGAGTTCAAGGGAGCCTGGCGCTTGCTGGGAACTCTTGCGCCAGAACGGCTTAACGCACTACGGCGCGTGGCAACAATCGAGAGTATCGGCTCATCAACGCGCATCGAGGGGAGCAAACTGACCGACCGTGAAGTGGAGCAATTACTCTCCAAGCTGGAGATCAAGAAATTCGACGGCCGCGATGAACAGGAAGTCGCCGGATATGCCGAAGTCATGGAGACCGTCTTCCATGCCTTTGCCGATATCCCGATCACGGACAATCATCTCAAGCAGCTGCACCGCGACCTTCTACGCTACAGTACCAAGGACGAGCGTCATCGAGGAGAGTATAAGAGCCTGCCCAATAACGTTGGTGCGTTTGATGAATCAGGGAAGATGATCGGTATCGTCTTTGAAACGGCCTCGCCGTTTGACACACCACGCCGCGTGGCCGAGTTGCTGACGTGGCTCAAGGATACCCGGGAACTTGGCCGGATGCATCCCCTGCTGATCGTTGCCATATTCATCGTGATCTTCTTGGAGATCCATCCCTTCCAAGACGGGAACGGCCGCTTGAGCCGAATTCTCACCACCCTGCTGTTGTTACAGGCTGGTTATGTCTATGTCCCTTACAGCTCTCTGGAGAGCGTCATCGAGAATAGCAAGGAGGACTACTATCTAGCCCTGCGCCAGACGCAAACCACCATCCATAACGAGGCTCCAAACTGGCAGCCGTGGCTGATGTTCTTCATGCGCGCCTTACAGCAGCAGAAGCGCCACTTGGGCATCAAAGTCGAGCGGGAGAAGAACGCACTCTCCGTCCTCTCGGAGCTGGCCATCAAGATAATGGACTACGTGCGTGCCCATGGCCGGGTGGCGACACGCGACATGGTCCGGGAGACAGGCGCCAGTCCCAATACCTTGAAAGCAACGTTCAGCAATCTCGTCGAAAAGAGGCTCTTGATCCGCCATGGCGGAGGAAGGTCAACATGGTACAGCCTGTCATGACCAAACTCTATTTTTACGACAATTTTGTGTGGTAGATACCCAACAGAGAAAGCGGCATACTGCCTTCCATGACCAATTCCGTTTGACCCCTCCGTTTAGCCCCCCTCACCTATTTATGAGAATATATGGGGAAACTTGAGATGAAAGGTAACCAGCCGCAGAAGCTTGTAGAATCAAACTCTAGAGGCGATAAGGGCGCTCTATCCAGTTGAGCTACGGGTGCCAAATAGAATAAGTTTGAGGGTAAGTAACCACCGGGTCATTCCCGTTTGGGGAATCCTAGTACCAGATCCAAGATGTTGGCAGTTGTTCTATAATGGTAGGATCAGCAAGTGATTGCCCTGAAAGCCTATCTCCTACTCATCAGATCTTCACCCCGGCGGACCAGAAGATGTTCTTGGACGGGAGGAGCCATGAAGCGGGGGAGGTTGACGATCAGATAGGAGAGTGGTACCAGTCTCTGCATGAGCATTACTGAGATCGAAAGCATGACTGTGACGGAGCGTCTGCAAGCGATCGAAATGCTCTGGGCCTCGGTTTCCCGAACGAAATTAGAGATCCCGTCCCCCCCGTGGCATGGCAATGTGCTCAATGCGCGGCGTGAGAAGGTGGAAGCTGGCCATGCAACCTTCTTGCCTCTATCGGAACTTCGCGATCGCCTCAGGACATCCTGATCGTGAGACCTGTCGTCGTCCTCGCCGAGGCCGCTGAAGATATCGAAGCAGCAAGAGAATTCTACGATTCAGTCGAAGTTGGTTTAGGTAATTACTTCGCTGACTCGATTATCACAGATCTGGAGAGTCTTGCTCTCTTTCATGGGGTCCATGCCAAGCACTTTAGATTTCACAGGATGCTCGCAAGCCGTTTCCCCTTCGGGATCTATTACGAAGATTCCAATGAAGAGACCCGCATCTTCGGCGTTCTGGATCTCCGCGGGGATCCATCACGGATAAGGACTGCGTTGTCCGGACGCTAAAGCTACCCATGGCACACACACCCCAACACTGGCTCGTCAAATCGGAACCCTCGGCCTATTCGTGGGCCAACCTCGTGCGCGACAAGAAGACTGCATGGACCGGTGTTCGCAATTTCCAAGCCCGTAATAATCTGCGCGCCATGAAGAAGGATGACCTCGTTCTCTTCTATCAGAGCGTGACCGATCCCTCGGTCATGGGGATCTCCAAAGTGGTGAAGGAAGCTTACGCCGATGCCACCGCGACGGAGGGTGACTGGAGCTGCGTCGATCTGGCCGCAGTGAAGGCACTCCCCGCTCCTGTGACGCTCAAGGAAATCAAGGAGGATCCCTCCCTCGCAGAAATCTCACTCATCAAGCAGTCCCGACTCAGCGTGATGCCTATAAAGCCTGAGGAGTATGCAAGGATCCTGGAAATGGGCGGCTTATAGGAAGCGCTTGTAGGAAACTTAAGGAATTCCTTAGAGCGGGTTTAGGGGAGCATTGGCCACAAAAAGCACAAGAGGCACATGGGAAAAGAGGGTGCTTCGCTAAATCGAGTGGGTAGCTGAAAGAGGGAGCGGATGGCTTCACCACAAAGGAAACGGCCAAGGACTTGCAAAGCAGATGACCAATGGATCAATGGATCAATGGCATTGAAGCAGGATCAGCGATCCTGTTCACGAATGCCTGACGATTCATCTCTTCAAGCGAGCTTGAGAGAGTGAGGCGCTAGCATTCCAGCTCTGTCCTGACAGAGCCCATGCCATGCTGCTTTCCCCCATCTTGGTTTCCCTCTTGATTCCCTCTTAGTGGTTACTTCCACTTCCGCTGTCGACGCTTTGCCCAGCAATTCCAAACAGCTAGGAGCTGAAAAGAACATCCTGTCTTCATAATCTCTCTGCGCCTCTGCGCCTCTGCGGGAAAATATGCAGTCTGTTTAGCGAACTCTGTGCGAGTTTTGTCGGATGCCCTACTCGTCGAGCACGGCGAGATCGCTTGCGGTAACCCGAAGGACCTCCTCCAGTGAGGTCAGTCCCATGGAGGCTTTGCGCCATCCATCCTTTCTCAGGGGGATCATTCCGTCTTTGACAGCCTGCTCAGCAAGTTCGTTGCCCGTGGCCCGTTTCTGAAGCAGCTCCTGCAAGGCATGGGTTACAAGACAGATCTCCATGATGGCCAACCGGCCGGCATAGCCGCTCTGCCTGCAAGACTGGCATCCCACCGGCTGCCGCAGACCTCCTGCCAGCTCCATCGGAAAACCAACACCCTCAAGTTCCGTGCTGGATATCTCCGAGGGCTTGGAGCATTTTGAGCAGAGTTTCCTGACAAGGCGCTGCGCCAAGAACGCGCGGACGGAAGAGCCCACAAGGAACGGCTCTACTCCCATGTCAATGAGTCGGGTGATGCCGCCGACAGCATCGTTCGTATGGAGTGTGCTGAAGACTAGGTGACCGGTCTGCGCGGCACGAATGGCGATCTCGACCGTCTCCCGGTCGCGCATCTCACCGATCATCACGACATTCGGGTCACCGCGGAGAATGCTTCGTAGGGCGTTGGCAAAGGTCAGGTCGATCTCCGGCTTCACCGCGATCTGAATGACCCCGTCGATCTTGTGCTCCACAGGATCCTCGATCGTGATGATCCGGCGCTCTTTCACATTGAGGGCGCTGAGGAACGTGTAGAGCGAGGTACTCTTGCCACAACCGGTGGGACCGGTGACCAGAACAATGCCGTTCGGCATCGCAATCAATGAGCGGATGATCTTCTCAACGCCCTCCTCCAGACCGAGGCGCTTGAAATCGAACTGCTCGGCACCGAGCAAACGGAGGCTGACATTCTCCCCGTGCACACAGGGGATCGTCGCGACACGTACGTCGATAGGACGCCCCTTGTGTTCGAGTGCGATACGCCCATCCTGCGGCAATCGCCGCTCAGCGATGTCCAGTGAAGCCATGATTTTCAGACGCGAGGTCACGGAATCCTGAAGGACCCGGATATTCGGCGGAACGGGGGCCTCGTGCAGCACACCGTCGATGCGGTAGCGGATGCGGAGATCGTGGCCGAGTGGCTCGAAGTGAATATCGGTGGCCCCCTGCTGGAGTCCCTCGCGCAGAATCTGATTCACGAACTTCATGACCGAGGCCTCGGGATCCTCGCCGTCTAGGACATTGACCTCCTCTTTCTCGACAAAGGCCTCCTCATCCCGTCCCTCCAGCAACTCCTCGAAGGTCTCGGCACCGACGCCATAGGCGGCCTTAACCGCTTCGGTCAGTCGGCGGCGCGTCGTCATCACAAGATGGACAACACCCGGGTGATGATGGGTGACTGCCTGCCAGGCGGCATGGTCGAAGGGATCCCAGATCAGGAGACTCAGTTCATCTGAGGAAGATGTCGTTCCTTCCTCCAGCGGATTGCTCTCATTGCCTTGTTCCCGGGGCTGCTCAGGCAAGATCTGAAAACCCAGGGCAAGTCTTGCGGGAAACGAGGAGCGGACATTCTCGGCTGGAGTCACCTGATCCTCTTCCCTCCACTGCATGCCGAGGAGAGAGGCCAACTCCTTCATGAAATCGTTTTCGGGGACAGTACCCGTGGCGATGACCGCAGCGACCTGGGACTGCTGCGAAAAAGCCGCGCGAGCAAGGGCCTCCCTCACGACATCCAGATCAGCACAGCCGGCTTTTTCCGCGCCAGAGAGCAGCAGATCGGCCAAACCCTGACTCATTGCTGGGGCAGGTTTCTGGAGCGTAGTGTTAGACACGGGGTAACTATCCCTCATCGGGAAACGGTCGCAAGATCGGATTAACCCGAACTCCGAAGATGACAGTGATGAGTTGGCATAAGATGCTGGCCGATAGGAGTTGCGAAGATTCCGAGGGCGTATCGATTGATACAGGCGAGGATCGACAAGACTTCTTTGCGGTCAGTAGATTACGTCAGATCGCTCTGCTCAACTTCGGAGTTCGGGTTTAACCCAAAAGAATTCTGGCAGTCACCAGATAACAGGTGACCGTGAAGAGATCGGCTGCCGCCAAGGTGATCGGGCCCGCCGCAATCTTGGGGTCCCAGCGGACACTACGGAGCAGTACGGGCACGAGTACGCCCAGTAAGCCTGAAACGAGTACGGAGAGCACAACGCTCCCGCCAATCGAAATCGCTGCCACAGTATCGTGCCAGCAGAGAGAGACCATCAGCGCGACGGCAACCCCGGCAAGCAACCCAAGCAAGGCGGCCGTGACTCCCTCGCGGTGGAGTCTCACACGGAGCCATTTCCATCGCACCCGCGAATGGGGTAGCGATTGAACCGTCAGGGCCAGCGACTGGGCGGCAACCGCCTCGCCTAGTCCCAGCACCAAGGCCATGAAGACAGCGAGAACGACCCTTTGCTGGAGGGTCGATGCAAAGGCCCCTGCCAGAACAGCGCAGAGCACCCCTCCCGAGACGGTGGCTGCCAACCATGGGAAGCGAATACCGAAGGCCTTCCACGGGGAGGCATGCAGCACTTCTTGAACATGGATGCCGATCGACTGAAAGAGCTGGTCGTTATTGGTTCCGGTGCTGAGCTCCATCACCTCATCGGTGAAAAGCCCCACATCAATGATGCCACGAAGCCGCTTGTTTCCGTCGACCACGGGAATCGCTAGGAACTTATGAAGAATGAAGCACTCGCAGGCCTCCATCAGGGTTGCATTCTCCGGAAGAGAGAGCACCCGAGTCATCATCACCTCCGAGATCAGACTGTCGAGTGGTTCGGTCAGAAGTTTCCGAGCTGGTACCACCCCGGAGAGATGATCCTCGGCATCGACGACATAGAAGTAAAAGATCCGCTCTGCTAATCCGGTGGCGCGGATCGCATCAAGAGCCTGCCTGACAGTCTGATCGACCCTGAGAGGCGGCGGGCCCGGACTGATGAATTCTGAAATCGGGCGACCCAGATGTTCCTTGGAAGCGCTCCCCGCAGGCGATGATTTAGGGGACATTGCCCGGAAATTCGCGGAGCGCGCAGTTACCCGAATTGCTTACTGAGAAATCCTAGCCCTTAGCCTTCCGGGTCTTGGCTGGGGCAGGGGGCGTGCCACCGGGGACTTCGGAAACCTTGAAAGCGAGCTTCTCTCCGTCACGGGTTACCTGGATCTTGTCACCCGCCTTGAAAGTTCCACGCAGGATCTCTTCGGCCATCGGGTCCTCGAGGTAGCGCTCCACGGCACGACGCATCGGACGGGCTCCATACGTGGGATCGTATCCCTTCTCGATCAGGAGTTCATGCGACGCCGCATCGAGAGTGAGATGGATTTCCTTCTCCTTGATCCGATCGACCACCTTGACTACCTCAAGATCGACGATGCGCGTCAGCATCTCCTTGGAGAGCGTGTGGAAGACAATGATGTCGTCCAGACGGTTCAGGAACTCGGGTTTGAAGACCTTCTTGGTCTCTTCCAGAATCTTGCCCTGCATCGTGTCGTAATCTTCATCGTGCTTCGGAGCACCGAATCCGAGTGTGGTCTGCTTCTTGATCAGCTCGGCGCCGACATTCGAGGTCAGAATGATGATGGTATTCCGGAAGTCGATCTTGCGCCCGAGACTGTCGGTAATGGTCCCCTCCTCCAGGATCTGGAGCAGGAGGTGCATGACGTCGGGGTGGGCTTTTTCCACCTCATCAAACAGGACGACGGAATAGGGACGGCGGCGAACGGCCTCGGAGAGTTGTCCTCCCTCCTCGTGACCGACATAGCCCGGAGGGGATCCGATGAGCCTCGAGGAGGTGAATTTCTCCATGTACTCGGACATGTCGATCTGGATGAGCGCGTCGGAGTCGCCGAACATGAATTCCGCCAGCGAGCGGGCCAGGAAAGTTTTACCGACACCTGTGGGGCCGAGAAAGATGAAGGAACCGATCGGGCGGCGCGGATCCTTGAGGTCGGCACGGGAGCGGCGGAGCGCTTTGCTGATCGCCGTGACGGCTTCGTCCTGACCGATGACTCGCTTCTTGAGCTCTTCCTCCATGGCTAGGAGTTTTGCAGTCTCCTTCTGCTCCATACGGTTGAGCGGCACACCGGTCCACTTGGAGAGGACATGCATGATCTCCTCTTCGCCGACGACAACCTCGCGCTCATCACGCTCTTTCCGCCAGACAGCAAGCGCCGTTTCCAGATCCTCTTTGGCTTTTTTCTCGGTATCGCGAAGTGAAGCCGCCTTCTCGAAATCCTGGGCCTTGATGGCGGCCTCTTTTTCACCCCGGATCCGGTCGATGTCGGCCTCGAGATCCTTGGTCGAGGGCGGGCGGGTCATCGCACCGATCCGCGCACGCGAACCGGCCTCGTCCATGAGATCGATCGCCTTGTCGGGCAGGAAGCGTCCGGTGAGGTAGCGGTCGGAAAGTTTGGCAGCAGCCTCCAGCGCAGCGTCGGTGATGACGGCCTTATGGTGAGCCTCATACTTGGGACGAAGGCCCTTGAGAATCAGGACGGTGTCGGTGACAGAAGGAGCCTCGACCTTTACGGACTGGAAACGACGCTCCAGTGCCGAGTCCTTCTCGATGTACTTGCGATACTCATTGAGCGTGGTGGCCCCGATGCACTGGAGCTCGCCGCGACTGAGGGCCGGCTTGATGATGTTGGAGGCATCCATGGCGCCTTCGGCGGAGCCTGCACCGACAATGGTATGCATCTCGTCGATGAAGAGGATGACATTCTTGTTCTTGCGGATTTCGTCCATCACCGCCTTGATGCGCTCTTCGAACTGTCCGCGGTATTTCGTGCCGGCCACCATGAGGGCGAGATCGAGCGTGATGACACGCTTGCCGACCAGAAGTTCGGGCACGTTGCCAGCAACAATCTCCTGAGCGAGTCCCTCGGCGATGGCTGTCTTGCCGACACCGGCTTCGCCGATCAATACGGGGTTGTTCTTGCTCCGACGGCAGAGAATCTGAATCACGCGCTCGATCTCCTCGGCACGGCCGATCACGGGATCAAGTTCCCCTTTGGAAGCCATCTCCGTAAGGTCGCGTCCAAAGGCTTTCAAGGCTGGGGTCTTCCCCTCTTTTCGGGAAGAGCTTCCGGAGGCGGAGGCCATTTCCTCTTCGTCACCCGAACCCTCGTGTTCCTGACCCTCCTCGGGGTTGAAGTTCGGATCAAGCTCCTTGAGCACCTCGTTGCGCGTGCGGTCGAGATCGACTTCCAGATTCTTCAAAACCTGGGCGGCAACCCCTTCACCTTCACGGAGCAGGCCGAGCAGGATGTGCTCGGTTCCGACATAAGAATGCTGTAAGGCCTTGGCCTCTTTGCCAGCGAGGGCCAGCACCTTCTTCACGCGGGGCGTGTAGGGGATATTCCCAGCCATCTTATTCTCCTGACCAGAACCAACCTGCTTCTCAACCTCTTGGCGGACAGTCTCCAAATCCAGTCCCATCTTCTGAAGCACATTCACGGCCACTCCTTGGCCCAGCTTGATGAGTCCCAGGAGCAGATGCTCGGTCCCGACATAGTTATGGTTAAAGCGATCAGCTTCCTTGCGTGAGAGAGCAAGGACCTGCTGGGCGCGTGGCGTGAAATTGTTCATCATGATTCCTCGCTTGTTTCGGATGTGCTGCTTGTGCTCGTGGTGGAGGATCCGTTGGTCGGGATTTTCCCAATTTCAGGTTCCGGCATCTGCTTTAACTTCGCTCGAATAAGGGCCGCGCGCAAGGAATCGCGTTCTTCGGCCCCCAGTTTCGTGACTTGTAGCCCCTTCTGGAGATGGGCCGGCTGAGTCTCGATGAAAAGTTCATCCACGTGGAGACGGTTGTTTGAAGGGAAGAGGCCCAGATCGACACCCATCTTGATAAAGGAGAGGAGATTCAAGGCCTCCTTCGACGTGATCGAATGGGCGTGGCAGAGGATGCCATAGGCTCTTCCGATCTGATCCAGGAGAGTTTCGGCGCGCTGCTGGAGCAGAATCTGCCGTGCATTCTGCTCATGCTCGAGGATCTGGAAAATGACCTTATTCAGACGCCCGATGATCTCCTCCTCGGTCTCTCCGAGAGTCGTCTGATTGGATACTTGGAAGAGATTCCCCATTGCCTCGGTCCCCTCCCCGTGAAGGCCGCGCACGGCAAGACCGATCTTGTTGACCGAGTTGATGATCTTGTTCACCTGCTCAGACATGACGAGGCCAGGCAAATGCATCATCGCGCTGGCCCTCATCCCCGTGCCGACATTCGTCGGGCAGGCTGTCAGGTAGCCGAGATCGTTATGGAAGGCAAAGTCCAGCGTGTCCTCCAGCTCTGAATCAGTCTGATTAATCATGGCAAAGACCTGGTCGAGCTGAAGCCCGGCGCGGATCGCCTGCATCCGGAGGTGATCCTCCTCATTGATCATAAAGCTGAGAGTCTGGGACGTGTTCATCACGACGGCGCTACCGGCTCCCTTGGCCGCGTGCTCACGGCTGATCAGGTGGCGTTCGACAAGCACCTGCTTCTCGAGTGACGAAAGATCATCCAGCTTCTCGGAGAAGGATTCCTCCATCTCTGGAAGCTGCTCCACGGCTGTACGGATCTCTTCGAGGACCGCAACACGTTCAGCCTTCTTAGCCCATCCCGGGAATGGCTTGCCTTTCAGATTGCGAGCCAGCCTGACACGACTGCTCACCACGATCTGATCATGAGGACCGGCTCCGCTGAGCCACTCGCCTGTGTTGGCAATGATCCGAGAGAGCTTCACGATTGCTTGCGGGGTTTTGGAACGCCAAGAGCCTGGGCAGGCTCGACCGTTCCGAGAGATTGAGCTATAGAGGCAATGCGGTTCACTTCGGCAGAGGGCTCCTGAGAAAGTATCGCCTCGGCATGGGACTCCTCCTCCAGCTTGCGGATCCGGTCACGCAGGGTTGCCGCCTCTTCGAACTGCTCCTCCTGGACCGCCTTCTGCAGACTTGCCTGCAACTCAGTCATCTCCTTGTTGCGCAGACGCCCGACACGTAGCTTGGCTGGCACTTTTCCGGTGTGGACGCTGCCACGGTGCATGTTCTTGAGCATGCCGGATAATCCCTCGGCAAAAGCGTCATAACAGGCACTGCATCCGAGACGTCCCGTTTTCTTGAAATCGGCCTGTGAGAAACCACAGACCGGACATCGATTGCCCGCTGGGTTCTTGTCGATTTCCTGAGCGGCCCCCAGACCCAGCAAGAGATCCGCCAGAGCGAATCCGGTCGGATCGTTGACCCCCTTCTCCTTCGAGCATCCCTCGCAGAGATTCACCTTCTGCATCTTACCCTCCACAATCTGGGTCAGGAAGACAGTGGCCTCCTTGGATTTGCAGACGTCGCAGAACATAGGTGTGGGTGAAAAATGACTGATCTCAATAGATCGGCGTGCCTTCGGTCTGTGTCAACTCGTGGAATCGAGCAATCAGGCGCTGAGTGACTGGGCCGGGCTTACCATCCCCAATCGGGCGCTTATCAAGCTCCACGGCGGGGATGATCTCGGCGGCCGTCCCGGTCAGGAAACACTCGTCGGCTGTGTAGATATCGTAGCGGGTCATCTGAGGTTCGGAGACCTCCAGACCCAACTCATCAGCGATCTGAATAGCCACGGCACGCGTGACTCCAGCGAGCGCTCCAGAGGAGATCGGCGGCGTGGTGATCAATCCGTCGGAGACAATAAAGATATTGTCACCAGTGCACTCGGCAACGAGACCCTGCTCGTTTAGCATCAGCCCCTCCCCTGCTCCGGCATGGGTGGCCTCGATCTTGGCCATGATGTTGTTGAGGTAATTCAGGGACTTCACCATCGGACTGAGGGCCCCATGGGCAATACGTCGCGTGGAGCAGGTCACAACCTTCAGCCCCTTCTCGTAGCTCTCAGCGGGATAAAGCGTGATCTTGGCGGCGATGATGATAACCGTCGGCTTCGGGCAATGCTCCGGGCTAAGTCCTAGGTTTCCCTTGCCTCGGGTCACCACAAGGCGGATGTAGCCATCCTTCAGCTCGTTGCGGCGGATCGTCTCAAGCAATGCCTCGGTCATTGCAGCGCGATCCAGCGTGATCACCATCCAGATCGCGGCCGCCGACTTGTAGAGTCGGTCGATATGCTCCTCCAGACGGAAGACCTTGCCGTTATAGAATCGGATTCCCTCGAACACACCGTCCCCATAGAGAAGGCCGTGATCAAAGACCGAGATCTTAGCCTCGGATTCAGGGTAGAAAGCACCGTCGATATAAATCTGCATGACTTCTTAAATATGGATTGGAGCAAGGTCGCTGACAAGCGACTAGGCGTCAAACATGGCACCGATTTCCTTGCCGTATTTCTCGGTAATGACATGGCGGCGGAGTTTGAAGGTCATGGTCAGCTCGTCGCCGACCTCAAAGGGCTTGTCGATCAGCTCAAACGCGGCGATGCGCTCGAAGGGCTTAAATCCTGTGGCTTCTCCAACAAGACGCCTGATCTCGAGGCGGAGCATCTCTCGGGCCTCAGGACGTACTTTAAGCCCTGCACTATCCTCGGCAGAAATGCCCGCTCCCGCAAATCCGGCAAGCGAAGGCACGACCAGCAGACCAAGATGCTTCTGATCCTGACCTACGACCATGCATTGGTCGATCAGGTGGGACTCCAGCAGCTTGGACTCGATCGGGAGAGGCTCCACATTCTCGCCGCCTAGCAGGACGATGGTCTCCTTGCACCGACCGACGATCTTCAGACAGTCGTTGAAGGTGACAAGTCCGATATCCCCTGTGGCTAGCCACCCATCCTGCAGGACACGAGCGGTTACCTCGGGATCCTTGTAGTATCCCTTCATGATCTGAGGGCCTTTGGCATGGATCTCACCACGCTTTCCACGGCCGAGATCCCTACGTGTCGGATCGGGATAAAGAATCGTACCCGTCACAAGATCGACGATCCGGATCTCCGTGCCAGGAAAGACGGGTCCCACCGTGCCGATCACGAGTTTTTCCCAGGTACGAACAGCTAGCACAGGGCAGCTCTCTGTGAGCCCGTAGCCCTCGAGCACAGGGATGCCGATGTCATTGAAAAAGGCATCGACATGAGGAGGCAGGGCTCCACCACCGGAGATCGTCCCTCGGAACTCACCGCCGACCACGGCACGCAGCTTGGAGAGAACCAAGCGATCCAGCAGTAACGATGGGATAATGCAGAGCGCCCAGCCTATGGCATGACGAATCGCCATCATCGCCGAGACCAACACATCACGACCCTGGAGATCGATCTGCCTGCCAGAGAAGAAGGAATCGGCAGTGCGCACTTCGTGGGCTGAGAAGCGGGCCGCCCTGAACAAGATCCTGCGGAGCAGCGGGGCCTTCTCGACCTTGGACAAGATCCGTTGATAGAGCCCCTCCCAGAGACGCGGAGCGGAGACCATGATCGTCGGCTTCACGGACTGCAAATCCTCTCCAAGATGTCGAAGCGTCGTGTAGTAGGTATGGACGCCGCAGGCGATCGAGATCACCTCAAAGACGCGCTCGTAGCTGTGCCAGATTGGTAGGATCGAGAGGGCCCGGTCCTTGGGTGTCAGCACGAAAGGGAGATTCTGAATCTGCGAGGCCATCGCGGCATGGGTGAGCTGGACTCCCTTGGGTACTCCCGTCGTCCCGGAGGTGTAGATGAGGGTGAAGAGATCCTCGGGACTGATGCCTGCGATCCGCTCCTCAGCGCGGCGATCGCCCTGGAGACGCAACTTCTCCCCCCGGATCTGGAGATCGCGAAGTGCGTGGACATTCTTCGGAAGATGCCCCTCCCCTTCTACGGGGCTCATTAGGATGAGATGGCGGAGCTTAGGGAGTTGTCCGCGTACGGACTCCACCTTGGCAAGCACGGCAGCATTCTGAACAAAGGCCACCTCCACATCGGCGTGATCGAGGATATAGGCAATCTCACTGTCCGTCACATCAGCGGCACGCGGCACATCGGCGGCACCACAGAACTGCACGGCGGCATCGGCTTGAATCCACTCGAAGTAATTATCAGAGAGGATCGCGACATGATCGCGCGCATCGACCCCGAGCTCGATCAATGCCGTCGCAAGGGCATGCGAGCGGTCAATCCATGCTCCGAAGCTGACGGAGTGAAATGTCCCGTCGATACGACGGGTAGAGAAAGCGGGGCGCTGGCCCCACCGGTTCCCCGCCTCCGCAAAGAGGGAGGCGAGGTTAGGAGCGGAAATCCGTCCGGTCATGAGGTGACCGTGACGGAATGATTAATACGAGGCAGGGGCTGCAGGAGCAGCCGCGTCTGTTCCGAAAGTAGAAACAGGTGCCGGTGCCGTGTGATCGACGGAAGACGTGGAGACCACCTCGGGAACGATTCCCGTAGGGATGATCCCATCGGCGACATAGAGTCCTTCGCCTGTCTTGTTCACTCCGGCAAGCTTGCCGATGCGGACATAGAGAGTCTGCTTGGGATTCTTGGCGGTCCAGATGTAGTTATCCTGCTCAAGACCGATAAGGATCTCCGTCACCTTCATGGGACGGTTGTAGCGATGAAGGACCCTTACCACGGCAGGCGCCAGAGGACCCGAGGGGGAAGTAGGACGGGGGCGGCCGGCTAGCTTCGAAGTGCTGGGCGTGCCATCGGCGGAGAGCTTGCGGCCGGAGCCCGGTGGACGACCACGGCGGCGGGGGGTCTGAGCGGCCTCCAGAAGCTGGTTCTTCATGATCACGGTGGCAGGAGGAAGCTCCAGAGTGTCGCCGAGGAGTTCGTGGAGCTTCTGCTGAAGACGCTCGATTTTCGATGCGATCTTCATCGCTTTCTTCAATGTGACAGAGTCAGGGATGGACATATCGGTGTAGGGTATCGGGTTTAGGTAATCGGTGATGGGTCTTTAGGAAACCAAGCCCGTGGGAACGGGCGCGGTAGACTGAGAGCGAAGTGAACAGCCCCGTCAGGGGTGGCACCGCTTGCCGGAAGGCAAGTGCCATCAATCAGGGATGGACATGGTGGGTATTAGGTTATTGGGATTAGGGTATGTGTAATCTTACGCGGTACGGAAAGTGATGCGGGCCTTGGTCAGGTCATAAGGGGACATTTCAACAGTCACCTTGTCACCGGGGACAATTCGGATGAAATGCTTACGCATTTTCCCAGAAATATGAGCCAATAATACGTGGCCGTTTCCGAGCTTCACACGAAACATGGTGCCGGGTAGAACCTCGACGACAACGCCTTCGGTAGTGATTGCTTCTTCTTTAGCCATAAAGGAGAAGTTTAATATCTAAAACATCACTGTCTGAAAAGAGAAATCTGTCACTTTTAAGAAAAGATAGTAGGCATCGCCTCTCTCCAAATCTTTTTACTTTGTAGCCTTTTAACTTTTTACTCGGATGCGTTAGCATCCAAGTCCCGTGTCCGCATCCAAGAATTCCAAGAACATCGTCTATTTCGATCTGGAAACCCAACGCACCGCCAACGATGTGGGAGGATGGGACAAGAAAGCCGATATGGGTGTCTCCATCGGAGTCACATACAGCACAGCGACGGAGAGTTACGAGATTTTCACCGAGAAGCGTGTCGGGGATCTCATTGAACTCCTGAGTCGTGCCGATCTTGTCATCGGCTATAATAACAGGCGCTTCGACTATGAAGTCCTGATGGGTTACACCATTCTGGATCTCCCCCATCATCTTCCCACTCTGGATATGCTTGAGGTGGTGGAGAAAGCCGCCGGTCACCGCTTGCCCTTGGACTCCATCGCCACAGCGACGCTCGGAGTCGGCAAGACCGCGGAGGGACTGGATGCCATCCGCTGGTGGAGAGAGGGGAAAATCATGGAAGTCGCGGAGTATTGCTGCTTCGACGTGAAGGTTACGAAACTGGTTCATGAATACGCTGTGGAGCATGGCAAGCTCCACTACATCGACAGGTTCTCCCGCAGGCAGACTCTCACCGTGGAGATTCCATGATCCAACCGCTAGATACAGCGCGCAATAGTTGGCGGCTTCTCTGGCTGGATCTGGAAGAGCCTGTTCCCAAGCCCAAGCCATCCCTTCTTTCCAATGCGACCGGTGCTTCCCCTGTTTCCTTAGTAGGGCTCCAGGGATCCGAGCAGGAATATTATCTTCCCACGTGCCTGCTGGTTACCACATCAGCCGGCAAACCGCTCTGCCCTCCCGAAATCATGGAGGAGCTCGACCAGGTAAGGGCAGAGCAACTCCTCGGCCGTCTTTTCGATGAACACGGCGCCCCGGATCGTCTTACCATCGCGGAGAGCGACGACTGGGATACGGAGGCTTGGCAAGCCTTTGCACTCGATTGCCGGATCGAGATTGCCTTCGGGGCATTCCCAACCGCAAAGCCGGGGGATCTCCTGCAGTTCGTCCGTAGGATCACACAGCGCCTCCGGGGTGAGGAATTCCACTCCCCGAGCGCTATCGCACGCGGCCTTGTGGTCGCCTCTCGACGACTACGCTCACCAGGAAAAAAGAGCGCCCACTTGAAGAAAGCTCTGGAACAGGATGCCGACTGCCTCCTTGCACGGATCGAGCTTGCCGATACTGATTACCAGGCGGCCCGTTGGACGGAATGCCGCCGCGGGTATCAGGAGCTCATTGATCGTGAGAAACGCCGCTGGAAGGGGGAATCTCCCGAGTGGTGGACCGATCTGGAAACACGCCCCTTCATGAGAGCACTCTACGGACGGGCCATGACCGAATGGCACCAAGGCCACTTTGCGGAGACCGCTAAGGATCTGGAACATCTCCTGACTCTCAATCCCTCGGACAATCAGGGAGTCCGTTTCCTTGTCCCCTTGGTTTATCTCCTAGGAGAGAATGAAAGCAAGGCCCTCAAATCCCTGGAAGATTACGAGAAGAACTATCCTGACGATTACTGCGAACCGGCGCTTCTCTTCGGAAAAGGACTCACCCTCTGGCGTTCGGGAGACGAGACAGGGGCGGCGGAAGCCTACAAAGAAGCCATGCTCAAGAATCTCTACATCGCCCCCCTGCTTCTGGACCTACCCACTCCTTCTTCAGAGATCTGGCATCCCAACGACCGTTCCGAACCAGGATATGCCCAAGATTTTATGCAGTCCTATGGAACGCTCTGGGATAGGGATCCGGCGGCCCTTCGTTTCCTTCGGGAAAGCTATACGACATTCCTGCCCTCTGCGGAAAAGGTCATTGCCCACCGCCAACAGATGAGCGAGTGGCAGGACCAGCGCTACGACCGGGAGTTCAAGAGCCGCTGGAAAACGATGACCGAACTCGATGAACAGCTCACCGGCTCTCCGGAGAGGTGAGGCAAAAAATAGCGGCTTCTCATGAGAAGCCCTTCTCCCATTCCCTTAATTAGCTAAGCCGGCGTCAGTAGCGGAAACCCAGCTTAGCGGGAGTGTTCGTGGCCTGAGTAGCACTCGCTGCTGCTGGAGAGGCAACGGGCTTGGGTGCCGGAGAAGGGGAGGCCTGCGGTGCGTCTGCGGGTTGGGGAGCCGCAGACAGTTTCAGGGCCTCATTGGCGACATAACCGTTCTGACCATCAAAGATGCGCACGAAGCTATAGCCGATTTCCTTGCGAAGAACCTCAACCTCATCCCCCTTGGCCAGAGACAAGTCAGGTCCATTGCCCTGCAAAGGCCCATTACGATAGAAGGGTGTGTGATCTACAGAAACCTCCATCTTAGGGCTGTTCGTAGAGTTATACTCGATAGAGCTGCAAGCGGCTAGCAACAGCATCGTCACCAAGAAAAGAGTCGAGATAGCAAAGCGCAATTTCACAGCATATTTCTATGCTTGGAAATTCCACCTATGCCAAGCCCGTATTAATTCCCTCCCAAAACTTCCCCGTAAATCCCCTCGATGCGCCGCGTAATCCCCCTGATATCGTAATTTTGTATTACTGTTCGACGCCCTTCGGCACCAAGAGTTTCGCGGAGAGACTCTTCGGCAATCAACCGGCATAAAGAATCCCGAAAAGATCCAAGGTCTCCCGGCGGTGAAAGCAAGGCATTCTTACCATGGGTGCAAACCTCCGCGATCCCATCCACGGCCGAGGCCACCACGGGAACACCGCTGGACATGGTCTCCAGAAGCGTCATCGGCGTCCCTTCGAAATCAGAGGTCATCAGCAGGGAGTCCACCGCATGATAAAGACTGACGCGATCCGAGACATGACCGAGGAATCTCACCCGTTCGCCAATGCCGAGATTCTCTGCTTCCGCATGTAGCTGAGACTCCAGAGGCCCTGTCCCGGCGATCACAAAAAAGACGGAAGGGTTTCCGGCAACAACCAGCGCCGCCACCTTCAGAAAAAGGGTGAAGTTTTTTTGACTCACAAGGCGCCCCACACCTCCGATCACAAAGCTCTCAGGAGGCAGGCGCAGGGCAAGCCGCGCTGATCTTTTTTGCTCCAATGTCGCAGGTCGGAACATCTCCGTATCGACCCCGTTGGGAATCATCGTGACCAGATCCTCGGGAAGATCCTCACGATCCAGAAGATAACGACGGGTGCTCTCCGAAACCGCAATCACCCGATCCGAGCGCCTGTTCCAGAAGGCATCTGCAGCCAGTAAAAGAGGACTTTCCTCACGGGAGGCATCGTTGCATTGATCATGCACCACGATCGCAGGATGGCCGGCCAGAATGGCGAGTGGCTTGGCGCAGAGATTCGCCCCGAAGAGGTGAAAATGCAGGATGTCATACCCTCCCTTTTTCATAAGCCTCCAGAAGTTTGGGATATACATCGGGGGGAACTTTCCAGGTGAAAGCGAATGAATCGTGATGCCTGCTTTTTCAAAGACATCGGCATAGACACCCCGTCCATGCATTGCCGCGACCTCGGGAAGATATCGCGAGCGGTCGTGGTGCCTGACCAGATCGAGCAGGAATGTCTGCGCCCCACCCAAGTCGAGGCTATCGATCACATGGAGGACTTTCCTGGCCTTCGACATCACTTGAGACCCTCCAAGTACTTCTGCACATTGGCACGATTATTGAGCCACTCCTCAACCATCCTCGCACTCCCATCCTGCATCGACGAGAGGATGATTGGGTCTGAAAGCATGGCCCTCGCGCCTTGAATCATTTTCTCCATGGAACCATCGGCAAGAATGCCGGAGCCGAAAACCTGTATCATGCTGTCGGGATCAATGCACAGCGAGAGAAGGGCGGCATGGCCCATGCCGGATTGGATAAAGCTGTTTGGGAACCCCTCGAACGTTGACGAATTCACGAACACGCGAGCCTTGTCGTAGTACTCTTGGATCTCGTGGTAGGGAACCTTTTCGATGAACTCTAGGTTAGGCAGCTTGGCGGCACGCTCGGCAATCGAATCCCAGAGCTCCTTGTCCTCGCAGGGACAGATCATCGTACACCGCGCATCTGGTAAGGCCTCCACCAGCTCCAGGAAAAGATGCGGACGCTTGAGTTGCTGACAACGCGATACCCAAAGCAGATCGATCTGCTTTTCTGAAGTCCTCGGTGTATTCCTCGGGATCAGCAGATACCTGTAAAAGGTGGCCGCCATTCCCCGCCCTCGGAAAACTTTCTCCTGATCTGCGGTGATGGAATGCCGGGCGTCGCATCTCCTCACGGCAAATTCGAAGAGCGCTCCGAAAATCGGGTTCTCCCTGCGGTATTCCCCATTAATTTCTGAATCGAGGGAGCAGATGAAATCGAGCTTGAAGCCAAGGCATGGCCTCAGAGCCCAGAGGACAAAAAGCCACGCTGTCCACCCCATCACAACCACCCACTCGGGATGTTCCTCACAGATCACCTGAATTACTCGCGGAATCGTGGCCAGCATTTCTAGCAAACGTCCTGTGTGAAATTTCCCGGCATTCCGTGTCATGACGCCATCCAGAACGACATGATCTGCCTGACCAACATCACCTCCGGCAATCACGACTTCGTGACCACGCTCAGCCAATTCCCTAGCCAGAAGAGCTACCTGCAACTCGGCTCCTCCGGACGTACGTGTCTGGTTTTTCTGCAACACCAGATGAGCAAAACTGGAAAAGAAGAGGATCTTCATCGGACTGAGGAGCGCAACCTGCGGCGACTACGCCCGCTAACAATCGCAGGAAGCACATTCGTGCCAAAAATGGAATCGAAAGCAGCCAAGGGAAAGGCGGCAAGCGATTGAGGATTCCTCAGAGGCGCCGTGATCCAGGACTTCCAGAGGAGCACGCATCCCTCCGCCGACCGTTTGTGCCGAAAAAATGTGCGCGCTGCATTTTCATAATGCTGGGAATTCACCTTGGCGGCATGTCCGCTCCCGTAGACGAGGAATTCTTCCGCGTGCTTTGTTAGGAAATAACTGAGACTCCGTGCCGTCTCATCAGCATCCGAGGGATTATTCTCATGGATGATCGCCAACTGCTCCGGCAGAACATGGATCGGGCACTTCTTGGAAATCCGCAGCAACCAGTCCCAATCCTCCAGAACCCGGAGATTCTCATCGAAGAAGCCGACAGATTCCAAGACCTCCCGCCTCACCACGGATGTAGAGGCTCCGTGAAAGCTCTCGGCAATGTGCAGCTCCTTTCTCCAATCGGCCGGATTCTTGCCGGGATAAGGAATCCGCTCGCCATCCCGGCTTACAAGAAGATGCCCCGAACCGCAGAGCCCGACATGAGGGTGCTCCTCTAGAAATCGAATCTGGGCCGCGAGTTTTCCTGGCGCCCATTCGTCATCGGAATCAAGAAAGGCGATGTAATCACCTTTCGCGAGCTTCAGCGCCGCATTCCTTGCAGCAGAAGCCCCATGGTTTACTGAAAGGCGAGCAACTTTGAGACCCGGCAGTAGTGTAGACGCCAACTCCACCGTGGAGTCCGTAGAAGCATCATCTCCGAGGATTACTTCCAGATCAGCTATTCCCTGAGCCTTCACACTCTCCAACGCACGACCGAGACAGTCCGCACGGTTGTAAGCAGGGATGATAACGCTGATCAGCATGATGCACTAAAGATTGGGCGATGATGGTGAACCAAGGCCATCTTTTTCATAAAGTCCTTGCGGCTTCTTCATTTATTCAACTTCAATTCATTGCATTCATGACGATTGTTACCTTCCTTCAGCGACACGGCCTACTCCGGGGGCGTTATCTTCTAGCGCTGGCCCTGCTGCTGGCACTGGGCCTCTCCACCATCGGCATCACCTGGGGGCGCTATCAGGATTGGCATTTTGACCAGATCGCCTACATCGGCATCAGACCGAACGGCTTGGCTTGGCTTTATCTCAAGCCGCCGCTTCACACCTACCTGACTGAATTCCTTGTTATCCGACCGATTCATCTGATTGCCCAGATTTTTCCGGAAGGCCCCAATCATCCTAACAGATGGCTCGCTATCACCATGGTCTGCGGTCACCTGTTCACGATCCTGCTTTTCTGCGGAAGCGTTGCCCTGATCTACAGAATTGTCAGGAAATCGTGTGGTGAAAAATCCGCCTCCATTCTCGCATTGGTCATGGCGACGAGCGCTGGGCTGATTCAATTCAACCACTGGGGAACCGTCGACTCCCCCCTGCTATTCTGGATGCTGGCTTCCTTTGCCTTCTCGATCAGGGCATCTAGCACAGGAGCTCTGACGGACTCGATTTTGGCGGGCCTCTTGGCGGGACTTGCTGCTGCCGACAAATATAATGGACTCGGTGTTGCTGCGGCGCTTCCTGTCGCCTTATTCATGCACTCTGGATGGAGAGCATTGTATCGCCTGCCGTTAATCCTAGGATGTCTTGCCGTGCCTCTGGGATTTTTGATTGGGTGTCCAGGAGCCGTTTTCGACCATGATCGATTCGTTCAGCAGTTCCTCTACAATCTCTACACAACACCGGTTTACTACGGCAGCACCCATAAGCTGGGTTACCTTGATTTCCTCGCCTCCTTTCCCGAATTGATCGGCTTGCCTGCTTCCATTGCCCTTGCGGGCGCAGTTGCGGGAACGCTTCTACTCCTCAAAAAAAGAGTCCTCGCTCCCGCCGAACGCACACTTCTTGCATGCGCCGGCATCGTCTTTCTTGGCTATTATATCAACATTGGTAGCTTTCCCCGGATGGAGGCTCGTTTTGTGCTCCCAGTCGTTCCCTTTGCGTTGATGCTAGCTGCGCCTGCCCTTCAACGGATCCGAATGACGGCGAAAGTGCCTTCGAGGATCTTTTCGGCTATTATACTCTATAACGTCATCTGTTGCGTCATCCTGGGTGTCCGTTTCCTTTCAGATCCCAGAATGGATGCGCAGCTCTTTGCGATGAAAAACTTCCCGCACAACGCAACGGTAGAGAATACCTATGCTCCAGAATGGAATGTCCTTCCAGGGGTTTCAGTGCAGGAAACAAAACTGACCTGCGACTGCGGCTACGAGCAACGCTTCACTAAAATCTTCGGTAATAATGCGGTAATCAAAAAGGGCCTGGAAGGATGTGCCTCTCATGATCCTGCTGATGTTTTTACGGAGTATTCCCTCAAACTAAGAAATCCCGACTTTATTGCGTTCAGCTGGGTTACTTATGTGAATGCTAGCGATCCAAAAACCTTCCACTTCTACAAGGATCTCGAGGATGGAAAGCTTGGATACGTGAAGGTCTTTGACAAGCACCTCATGAAGGCCCCCATCTGGGCTTATCCCCGTGAATCCGATGCCCTGATGCCCAGGATGGTGATTCTACAACGGGAAACTAAATCGCCATCACCTCTCTAGATCTTCCTCCGGCTGATCTGTTGTCCAAGACGACATTGGATGATCAATATGGAACTCAAGAACTCAGGAAGCAACAGCTACCTAAGCAAAGTGGATTTAAGATAGCCGTAAGCATTAGAACTACGATGACGATTAATCACAGAGTGCTTCTGCAGGCGGCTTTCCAAGTGTGAGTTTTCTTTCAGCCTAGAGCTGTTTAAAAAACCAAAGCCTCACGGCAGTATCATATTGACGGGTATTTTTTGAATGCGTCCCTCACAATTCCTGATTTCTTGAGTTCCATATTCAATCTCCCCTATTCGCGTAGAATATGATCTCCAAGTTTTTGAGTGCGTCCGAATAAATCGAAAACACTTTAGAATCCTACAAAGTTTTCAGGGGCCACTGAGGCGTTCGCATCACGGAGAACGCAGATCGGAACCCCACCGTGATAGGAAGCCCATCCTGAAAACGTGCTAGGGGGCCCCATGATCCTGTCGCAGAGGGAGAGCGCATGTAGATCACCCATGGGATCCCCGGGACCGGAACACCAATCCAAACCCTGGAACAATCGGGCATCTAGGGAATTACTTGCACAAACGAGGAATACTACATGCCGCTCGGAGTGATGATTCACGACGTCGTGCATCCATTGCACGTATCGTTCCGTTTCGTAGAAATGAATCCCATTCTTCCACTGCCGGTAATCATCCTGACGAATATGCACACCGACCAGGAAATCCCCCATGGCCCGAGCTTTCGAAATTAGCGCCTCCACAGGTTTGCTCACTGATGCAACGGGAGTGAAATAGCGGGCAATCTCCTGTCGGTGCTTCCTTATTCCCGCATAATCGGAAAATTTCCACCCCATTGGCAGGATCATCTTTCTCGATGCCAGACATTTCCCAAAAGTCTCACTGTTCAGATCAATATCGCCGTCATCTTTGCTATCGAAACGACGAATATCAATGGCCGTCACGCCAGGCACAATTCCTGACTTAGCAGCAAGACCGAGAAGGTGAATGTAGGGAAATAAGAACTCCCTACTTTGGTGGGCAAACTCAGGATCTAAATCACGCCAAGGTTCTGGATATCCGCAAAGCGGATCTCGAGCACTTCCTTCAAAGAGTTGGGCATACTCACCAAGAGAGGGATTCAGGAGGCGATACCCTTGACTTAAGGCATTCCCCATGAAGTACGCAGCCTGGAAGAGCCTGTTGCCAAGACGACCCGCCTTTGAGGAGATCATTACGGTGACTTTATGATCACTCATCAAATGATTTCTATTATGTAGTTTTATCCCTGCAATTTGACAAAGGGATAAATTGTCTCAAAGAGACTTTTATGAAAAAATAGTTTTATGAAATAATCTGCCTGATATCCGAAAGGCGTCGCTTGAAGATAACTAAAGACACTCCAGGAACAAAGGGGTATCCCGAAGAACAATAGATGCCACTTTTGTGGAACCCATGGAAGCCTGATCATTTGATGGCATCGAATTACTTTTTGGGTGGCCCTTTCCAGAAGTGGGTTTGCCCAATTTAGCTCCATCAAATAAAGTGCCATGGCAGAAGAAGTCCATAGAAAGATCCAGCGTCCATAATCCCAACCAATAATAAACAGGGGAAAAATAAATAAAAGTTGGAGAAGAAGAACTATAGAGAATCGCCCTCTTTCAATCTCCACGGTACTTGAAGGTAGTGTATGGTTTTTACCACCACTCTGCATAGTGCTAAGCAGGTAAATAAAACAGAGCAAAATAGTGGCAGCCCAAGCTAAAGGGGTGTAGACGTGGTAATTGATTTCCCAAAGCAGGCTGTACCCATTCCACGGACAATTTATGAAATTGTATTTGAGACTGTAAATGGCACATGAAGGATGATAAATATCGAGATTATTTGGCTCAATATGATGCCACAGTTTAACGAGTGAAGTATTGATGGCATCTGCGGTTGATTCATTTCCGTGGAAATATGAAGAGAGGAGAAATGTGAGAGTCATTGGCGAAAATCCGGCGATAGACTTGTAGATGCTTTCCTTCGCAGAAAAATACCTGACCGCTAAAATAGCGGAAAAACCATAGAAAATGAACCCCTCGTGGCAGAGGATTGCCACAATACCAATGATATTTATCAATAGATTCCTAATCCAAAGTCCGCTTTTGCTTTTTTCCACAAAAAGACAAGCAATAAGTAAACCGATGCACAAGGTATCTTTTCTAATCAAAAAATCCTGAAATGTTGGCGCTCCAAGGACAATGGGAGAGAAAATAATAATTGCAGGTATCCTGCCAGAGGCTTTCAGGCAAAAGAATGCGATTAACGCCAAAAATATAATTAAACATAAAACTATTACAATAATATTAGCTGAAACGCCTATTATTTCTGAAAGATTAAGCACTAGTTGTCCGAAGAAGCCTCGGCGCACAAAACCACCAGCGTAGTTAATAAGGCATTCATTTATACACCAATTATTATGTCCCCAGGAGAGGGACTGGTAGAATTGCTCACACGCTGCTACGCAGAAGAGGATGATCATCAACGGTGATGAAATGAGGTTTAATAGTTTTGTAACCTTCATGGGTGCATTTTGGCTTTTTATTATTTTCTTGGCCTATCAAGGCGATCTCTCTTTCAGCTTCAAGATCCGACTTTTTGTTCTTCCTCCGCGAGACAAAAAACCAGGTAAAGACCGGAGGATCTCCTCTGAAAAACAGGCAACCCATCCGGCATTTTCGGACATGCCTTCTCTGGAAGCCTGAACCAAGTCTTTCCAGCGGAAATTCTCTAGGGCATTCATCGCTGCCTGCACCGTCAGACGGTCATGCCATCTGAGAAGAGCCCTCCTGTTGGTTGAACTCGCCCTTGGCAGATGTGTTTTTGCAATCGCTAGATTCTCTTGCGAAAGTCTAGACGTAAGTGCATTCCCCTCAGTCATGGTGCTAGAACCCGCATGCCAACGGTACCTATAAGTCAGGGAATCCACTTGGCACTGGACCACTCTGGTTTCAGCTGCTCGCAAAAGAAAATCCCGGTCGGATGCCAACGAATACTCCAAGGAGAACCCTCCCAGTTTCTCGAAGGCATTTTTTTTGATCAGACGTGCATTGATCATCGGCTCACCAAGCACGATATTTTCTGCGGAAAGCTGTTTGCGACTGGCATCTGTTACCGACCAAACAGGAGACCAATGCCCATCTGATTTTTTGACCGCCTCGGCCGATCCGCAGATCACTTCAGCCATGGGAGATTCTTTGAATGCCTTACGATACGCATCGAGAGTTCCGGCAGGAAGCCAGTCATCTGCTTGGAGGAACAGTAGCCACTCACCCGCAGCAAGCGCTGCCCCCTTGTTCATCCCATCATAAATTCCCTTATCGCGTTTCGAGCGAACGCTGAGGTGGGGATACTTCCCAGCGATCTCCAGAGTCCCATCGGTGGAACAGGCATCGATCAGCAAATGCTCCACGTCACCAGAAAGCTGAGGCAGTACACTATCCAGCGTCTCGCCTATCGTCCCGGCTGCATGGAGGCTCGGGGTGATAATAGAGATGAGAGGTCGCTGCACGGATAGAATCCTCCTCACGGAAGGATAGTCTTGTCGAGATAGCTCGCATAATTCCTCACATAGCTGGAACGTAGGTGATGTTGATCGCAGTAGATCGGTCGATTCTGATCATCCAGTGAGGGGCAGATCCCGTTGGTAGAGAGCATGGGAACGGGATCGATCACCTCCACTCCTACGCGGCTTGCTGCTTTGGAAAGCATCTCCATGACCTCCCCGTGGGTGAGAGAAGTCGGTGTCTTTTCCGCTAGAAGCTCCTTGAGAGCAGGGTCTTGCTGGTTGATGGAAAAGGATCCGTCGAATCCTCGCTCGATGATGTTTTTTGGGTCCAGCGCCGGTGAGGTTGGAATGCTCAGTATTAGAGAGGTCTTCTTACCTGCGCGAACAAATTTACCTAGCTGATCCATGAGAACATCGACCCCCTTTTGGGTACCCTTGGGCGTACCAAGCGACATTCCTTCGACCGAGTACTTGTCTCCACCGATGCCAAAAAAGTACTTCCAGTTTGCCGAGACAACAATTCTGTCGATATCCCGTCGATATCCAAGTTCTTCCATTCCTTTCGTCATTTCCTGTTGGGCCTGCTCCAGCGGACCCGTGGCTCCTGGAATTGGAACTACGAGGCCAATCGTGAGAAAAACCGCCGCTCGGTCTTTTCCGCGACCCGACTCCAGCAACTTCAGGATGCGCGGCATGCACTGCTGGGCATGACTGTCTCCGATATAGAGAGTCTTGGCGCCGCGTCCTCCCGCATCATGGAGCCAGATATGATCACTAAACTTGGACGTCGAGAAGCCATCGAAAAAATTATGTTCTTGGGATGCTTGGGAATATTCCTGCAAGAGGCTTCCGGATAGACGGGCCTTCAGTTCTTTTTTATAGATCACATGCCCCAATAACCCCGTAATGAGGAAAGCGGCGACCAAGGCAGGCACGATCCACTTGGCTTTGTTGTGCCGGATCTTTCTCTCGATGAAGTAGTAGGTGAGCATCGTGAGCACGAAGCTCACGAGAAGCGCTCCAATGATATAGCCGGGCTTGGGGTGCTCGCCCTTAACGATGTGAACAAAGGAAAGGGCAGGCCAGTGGAAGAGATAGAGCGGATAACTGATAAGACCGATCCACACCACTGCCGGATTGGACAGGATCTTCCGGTTTACCCAGGCGCCTTTTAATCCTCCTGCTCCTCCCTCCATCAGCATCAGTGTGCCAGCCACCGGCAGGAGCGCCCTCCATCCGGGATAGGGATCACCCGTGTGAATAAATGCAAAGCCTAGCGCCAGAAGGATCACTCCGCACCAAGAGAGAACTTCCCGATAAGGCGGCACATCCTCCCCCTCACTATATTGATGTCCTTTATCATAATGCCACCACGCCAGCATGCTCCCGCCTAGGAACTCCCACGCACGGTAGGGCGTCAGGAAGAAATCACTCACGCTGTTCTGAACTGACATCACTACATTCAGGATGAAGGTTGCGATCAGCATCACCACCATGGCCGGAACCAGGATTTTTGGCTTCTTCCACAGCAGCACCAGTAGCGGAGGAAAGAAGATGTAGAACTGCTCCTCCACTGCCAATGACCAGAGGTGGAGCAGCGGCTTGAGATTGGCCGAAATGTCGAAGTATCCACTCTCCTGCCAAAAAACGATGTTCTGAATGAAGAAGGTTCCTGCCGCCACATGCTTGCCAAGTTGCTGAAACTCGTCGGGAAGTAAGATCAGCCATCCATAGGCTAGGGTAATCACCAGCATGGTGATTAGTGCTGGGAAGAGTCTTCTAATACGCCTTGCGTAGAACTCTCTAAAGCTAAATGGGCTGACGTTCCCATCCTCTCCGTTTGCTTTAAGCCTCTTATAAAGGATACCGCTGATGAGGTATCCGCTGATCACAAAGAAGATATCGACCCCCGTGAAACCTCCCGGCAGCGCTCCTGGAAAGGCATGGTAGATCACTACCCCAAGCACCGCCACGGCTCGAAGCCCATCTATATCAGTTCGATACTTCAGCGATGTCATGGCTTTGGACATGGCTCCACTGTGAAATCTAGATACTTCACGTGCTCTCGAACGTAGCCAGGACGAAGATGAGCACCATCATATCTAATGGGAATACCCTGAGAATCAACCACAAGGCACTTTCCTTCATGACACAGCTCTTCTCGAGGCTCAACAATCTTTACTCCATTATTCCAAGCAATAGTGCGAATCTCAGATGATATTGTACCGTATTTTACAAGGAAATCTTTTTCTGAGAAATCTAACTTCCCCTGCTTTATTCCAGTGAAACTACGTATGATAGTATGTCTGGGACTTAGACGTTCATCATAAGGACTTTCCATGACGACGGTTACATTTGAGACATATGATTTTACATGTTTTAGCATTAAATCAAATTCTTGAAGGGCTTGATCCCGACCCTCTGATGTCGAAAGGGAATGCCCAAGATATCTCCAATCATAATTTTGACGTGTGAAATATATGCCCCACTTAGAGGCAATAACTACTCGATCAATTCGCTTTTCTTGCTCGAGCAATTGATCAACAACACTAAAAAGCCTATCAGAAGTATTTTTATCTGTTCCTTCAATTTTGACATGAGGAATCGGAAGGACCCCACCAGTGGCTACCATAATCGCACCCCTTTTTTGTATGGGATCTAATTCAAGCTGCTTTTTAATCCGTGGAGCATAATGCTGCATAAAGCTGTCTCCAAAAAAGAGCGTCTGTTTCCCGTCACCGCCAATTTGATTTACGATAAAATTATTTTTGAAAACAATTTGAGGCCACCCGGAAAGCATGTTTTGATCATTAACAGCAATAGAGATCCCATGACCTCCTATAGAAGGGTTCGCTGTCCACACTTTCCGCCAACTTAGAACTCCAAAGAACCCCGACAGCATGAATAGCCCCACTAACATAGGTATGATCCAACGGGACTTGTTATGCCGGATCTTCTTCTCGATGAAGTAGTAGGTCAGCACCGTGAGCACGAGGCTCACCAGAAGTGCCATAAGGATATATCCTGGCTTTGGACTCTCCCCTTTGACGATGTGAACGAAGGAAAGAGCGGGCCAGTGGAAGAGGTAGAGTGGATAGCTGATTAGGCCGATCCACACCACACCAGGATTGGAGAGGATCTTCTTGTTGATCCACGCGGATCGTCCTCCCTCCATGAGCAGAAGCGTTCCGGCCACGGGCAGGAGCGCTCTCCATCCGGGATAGGGATCCCCCGTGTGGATAAATGCCATCCCTAGGATCAGGAGGAAGGCTCCGATCCAGGAAAACGCCTCCCGATACATCGGAGCCTCTTCTTCCTCACTTTGTTGATGACCCTTGTCGTAGTGCCACCAGGCTAGCAGACTCCCTCCCAGGAACTCCCAGGCGCGGTAGGTTGTTAGGAAGAAGTCGCTCACGCCGTTCTGAACCGACATCACCACGTTTAGGATGAAGGTTCCTATGAGCAGCACTACCATCACTGGTGCCATGATTTTGGGCTTCTTCCACAGCAAGATCAGCAGCAGGGGAAAGAAGATGTAGAACTGTTCTTCCACAGCCAATGACCAGAGGTGGAGCAATGGCTTGAGGTTGGCTGCCGTGTCGAAGTATCCGCTCTCTTGCCAGAAGACGATGTTCTGGATGAAGAGGGTACCCGCCGCCACATGCTTGCCAAGTTGCTCAAACTCATCAGGAAGTAAGATCAGCCATCCATAGGCTAGGGTAATCACCAGCATGGTGATTAGTGCGGGGAAGAGTCTCCTGATGCGCCGCGCGTAGAACGCCCTAAAGCTAAATGGACTGAAGTTCCCATCCCCTCCATTTGCTTTAAGCCCCTTGTACAGGATTCCACTGATCAGGTACCCACTGATCACAAAGAAGATATCCACTCCGATAAATCCCCCGGGGATCATCCATGGAAAGGCGTGGTAGATCACCACCCCAAGCACCGCCACTGCTCGAAGCCCATCAATATCAGATCGATACTTGAGTGACGTCATCGCGTTAATCACGGCTCCACTGTGAAGTCCAAATACTTCACGTGATCTCGAACATACCCAGGACGAAGGTGACCATCGTCATATCTTATGGGAATTCCATCCATATCTTCAGCAATGCAAACTCCATTAGTGCAAAGGTAGTCCATTGGATCAATCACTTCAGCTCCATTCTGTTTAGCGACTGAGGCAATTCGCATTAATATATCTCCGTTTTCTTTAATAAAAGATTCTTTTTTTAGCACCTTCAATGGTACTATGACAGGCCCTGTAAATGTTCTTCCTAGCATGTTTCTAGGATCTAGAAGGCTTCCTGTAGGAATAGTTAAGACCAATGTAACTTTTTTATTATTACTTACTATTTTTGCAATAAGTTTCCCTAAGTCATTAATCGCTGCATCTCTTCCATCGCTGCGTTGCAAGGATAAATTGTTAATTTTCCACTTTGAGTCAGCATTGAAATAAATATTCCATCTTGCTGCTAGAACCACGTGACTTATTTTCGGGTCGCTTTTTATAAGATCTAATACAATTTTAGAATTATTTTTAAACTGTTTATTATCGCTTCGAATTACATTCGGAATAGGTGGCACACCAAACTTCGTTATGAAGACTGCTCCATGGCGACTTTGTTTTTGATTATTTAATATTTTATCAATCCGACTTTGATACTGCATCATATTGCTATCACCAACAAAGAGGGTTTTATTATCGTTACCACCAGCACGATAATCAAAATATTCATCTGATATAGTGCATGGTTTTTTATTATCAAATGAATCCCGGTCAGTAATTGCACTAATTAGTTTTTTTATTCTTATGTCTAGAAAATTATGCTTAATAATTCGAATACTGGATAAACACCCAATCACACCTGTCAGCATAAAAACCCCTACTAACATAGGTATGACCCATCGGGATTTATTGTGTCGGATCTTCTTCTCGATGAAGTAGTAGGTCAGCACCGTGAGCACGAGGCTCACCAGAAGTGCCATAAGGATATATCCTGGCTTTGGACTCTCCCCTTTGACGATGTGAACGAAGGAAAGAGCGGGCCAGTGGAAGAGGTAGAGTGGATAGCTGATTAGGCCGATCCACACCACACCAGGATTGGAGAGGATCTTCTTGTTGATCCACGCGGATCGTCCTCCCTCCATGAGCAGAAGCGTTCCGGCCACGGGCAGGAGCGCTCTCCATCCGGGATAGGGATCCCCCGTGTGGATAAATGCCATCCCTAGGATCAGGAGGAAGGCTCCGATCCAGGAAAACGCCTCCCGATACATCGGAGCCTCTTCTTCCTCACTTTGTTGATGACCCTTGTCGTAGTGCCACCAGGCTAGCAGACTCCCTCCCAGGAACTCCCAGGCGCGGTAGGGTGTTAGGAAGAAGTCGCTCACGCCGTTCTGAACCGACATCACCACGTTTAGGATGAAGGTGGCGATCAGTAGAACCACCATTGCCGGAACCAGAATTTTTGGCTTCTTCCAAAGCAGCACCAGTAGCGGCGGGAAGAAAATGTAGAATTGCTCCTCCACGGCCAATGACCAGAGATGGAGCAGCGGCTTGAGATTGGCTGCGGTGTCGAAGTATCCGCTCTCCTGCCAGAAGACGATGTTCTGGATGAAGAGGGTCCCTGCTGCCACGTGCTTGCCGAGTTGGCTGAACTCATCGGGCAGCAAGATCAGCCATCCGTAGGCCATGGTGATCACCAGCATAGTGATCAGTGCGGGGAAGAGTCTGCGGATACGCCGTGCGTAGAACTCCCTAAAGCTGAATGGACTGAAGTTCCCATCCCCTCCATTTGCTTTAAGCCCCTTGTACAGGATTCCACTGATCAGGTACCCACTGATCACAAAGAAGATATCCACTCCGATAAATCCCCCGGGGATCATCCATGGGAAGGCGTGGTAGATCACAACACCCAGAACAGCTACTGCTCTCAACCCATCAATGTCTGATCGATACTTAAGCGATGTCATGGCTGATTTAATAATCCGCAGTTTTTAATAGCCTTTATGAGCGATGACGTTCTTTTTTTCCTAGCTTCACTATTGAGATGCCAGGGAGTGTCATAAAAAGACCCCTCCGAGAAGATCACATCTTCCCGGTAGTCGATAAGCTCAACTCCCAACAATCCGAGGTCCCGCCTTAGATTTTCCTCGATAACAACCCAGTGTGGGTTTGCAGGATCCTTAAGATGACTGGGCGCATGCGCAACGATCACCTTGACTCCTTCAGCCTTTATGTCCCCAAGGAATTTGGATAATAGCACCTTCATATGGGATGAGATGAATCCTTCCCCTTGTTCGGCGGATCCAAATCCCTGACCCGTATACCTGCAACCCTCGTTATGAAGAACATCCCCCCTGTCATCTATATTAGATTGCGCATAGACGATACCGTCATAGTTCCCTTGCTCTTGAGAAAATCGCTTTAACACAGCATCCTCGCCATCCAGGGATTTCACCCGTTTTTTTATGATGGGAGAGTGCATTGCTTGAAGGGCTTTGGTCTGAAGGATTTCAAGAGCCATATCGAGCGTTCCTGCTTGGAGAATTGCCTTTGCTTTTTCTCCGAAGGTCAGCCGATCGATCCAGTCTGGATTCCATGCAATGGCTGTCCGGAGGGCCCACGTATCCCAATTAGAGTTTTTTTTGTAAAAAGAGTCCTCAACCATCAAAACCAGAAAGTCACCCGTTCTCACAACCTTACGCACTTCATCCAGAATCCACTCTGGGCGTAAGGCGGCATGCAGGCCGTAGTTGTAACACGCCCTCTCGAGTTCACGTTCCATCAACGTCGCATCAACCCCGAACCAAACGGCCGACCCGCCGACCACGATGATTCGAGGAGACGGAAGCTTCTGCACCTGACTCCTTTTGACGATCATCAGTTCCCTGAGCCAGAACTCAGATGCTATCGGAGCACGGACAAGCCAGAGCACTGCAAACCAGATAGCCCCCAATAAAAAGGCCAAAGCTATGATTTTGAAAAACGTGCTCCTCATGCCTCTCAGAACTGGAAATAGAGAAACTCAGAGGGCTTGCCATTGAGCATCGCAAGAACGGCAATTCCGAGAAGCAAACCTGGAATCACCCATCCCGTCCATGCAACCGGATTCCATCGGATACTGATTAGACAGCGATTTACCGAGTCCGGCTTCGCCTTTCCATACTCAGTGTATCTCGTAATTTCCTGAGCATTTGGGAAAAACCAGACCATCAGAAGACATGCATAGACAAACCAATAGAGCTCAAGATGAGCATGGGATTTCCATGTCACGGGGTTCATTCCAGCCATCCCCGAGAGCATCCTGAAAGCCGTGGACAAATCCTGCGATCGAAAGAATACCCAACCCACCAGCACGCAGAAATAAGTGAGTGCCACGGAAAATAATAAGACGATCGGTTTTAACCGAGGAGAGGCCTCCAGTCGGAAGAACTTCATAAACCCGTGATTGACCATCAGATAAACGCCATGAAGAGCCCCCCAGATAATGAAAGTCCACCCTGCACCATGCCATAGTCCTCCTACTAGCATGGTGACAAAGATATTGAGGTATCGTCTCAAACTCCCCTTCCGATTTCCGCCGAGAGGAATGTAGAGGTAATCGCGCAGAAACGTCGAGAGTGTGATATGCCACCGTCTCCAGAATTCGATGATGCTGGTGGACTTGTAAGGCGAGTTAAAATTGACCGGTAGACGGATGTTGAAAAAGAGCGAGATGCCCACCGCCATGTCACAGTATCCAGAAAAATCGAAATAGAGCTGGAGCGAGTATGCGATCACCGCAGCCCAAGCCTCTGCCATGAGTGGAACATTCCCTAAATGGGCATTATCGAACACTGGGGTGGCCCATCCGGAAAGATTGTCAGCCAGAAGTACTTTCTTGGCTAGACCGATGGAGAGAATTACCAAACCGGTGGCGCAGTTATTCCATTCGACCCGAGTCACCTCTGGAGAACGGAACTGAGGGATCATGCCGGAATGATGGAGGATAGGTCCGGCTATCAGATGCGGAAAGTAGGTGACGAATAGGAGGTAGTCCGCAAAGTCGGATTCAGTCACTTTCCCTTGGCGGCAGTCCGTCAGATAAGCAATTTGCGTGAAGGTAAAAAAGGAAATCCCCAGAGGAAGAATGATTTGTCCGAATGTCAACCCGCAGGAAAAAACGGCATTGAGGTTTCCACATAGGAATCCCGCGTATTTATAATAAGCCAGCACCCCCAGATTCAGGAATATAGCGATTCCAAGAAGGACACTTTTGTTTCTGGAAGAAGTTCGGAGAATTAGACTCCCGAACACGTAGTTCCCAACGACGGATGAAACGAGAAGCCAAAGATAGCGATGGTTCCAATCCGCAAAAAAGAGGAGTGAAGCGGCACAAAGCCATAGAATTCCGAATCTAGACCCTAGTCGTCCGATCAAAAAAAATCCCCCGACAGTCAGGGGAAGGAAGACGAAAAGAAATCCAAACGTGTTAAAAAGCATGGCGGAAGCTTATCGGAACTTTTCGATGCGTTGATGAATGAATCACAATTATAAGAGTGTTGCTAGTCGCACGCATCCATCACTTCTTCCCAGAAATTCCGATCATACCGAGCCCAAGCATGACATCCTAAGGGCAGGCGCCCGCCGGTTTGCTTCAAACTCCATCGCGGTGAAGCCTCAAATGCAAACGAGAGCGCAGCCTCCGCGGGGGCAACCTGAAATGAGGGATCAAATTTCGTCGCCTCAATAGCCCAGAAAACATCCTCATTGTAGGTAAAGCGGCTTAGCTCGTCTTCCAAGACATGCACTTTCGCAAAGGGATTAATCCGGTGAAGCGCCGATACTTTTTGGTAGAGCCCAGGCTCCATGGACTCGAACGGAGGCTTCCACGCATAGTGCCCCCATCTCGGATAGATTGAGCCGCTGACGACCTGTTGACTCAGAACTCGGAGATAAGACTCCACCCGTCTCAGCGACAGTCCTCCGTTCCCTACCCGCCAGAGGCCACTGGTATGCTCCTCGGAGAATCCCTTGAACCAGGGCGCCGCGAGATAGTCCCATCCCCTATCCATCCATTCATTCAAATTGCTGCTGAAGATCAGGCAATCTAGCTGGGCAATCAGGATATACTCACTCTCCCGAAACCTCTCGTAGAAGCCACTCGACTTCAGCAGCCTGTTGTAACCCTCGATTCCCATGAAAAACTCGTCGTCAAAGCGCTCCACGGATTCCCCCGGCCGGATGATAGATCCCAGCTCAAGCGACTCAGGCGCCACAAAGCAGATGTCATATCCCGAGAGGTGCTTTCTGATCGAAGCCAGCGAGATCTCCTCATCAGACGTCAACTCTACCCGATAGATCGGGACAACAATCTGGCATTCTGAGTGTTTTGGCATCTCCCGCTTGATTCCTTTTTTAGTCTTCAGCCTTCAGACATTAGCCTTTGTATCCCCTAATGCCTAAATCGCTAAAGCCTTTGGCTTTCATTTTACTGGAGGAACCACATTCACTCCCTTGATGCGGAATGCCTTGGCAGCCGCCAGCAGATGAGCGTCGTTGCTATGAATCTCCCGGAATCCGTGTTCCACCGCGCAGGCAAGATGAAGGGCATCGGCTGAGCGCAGGTAAACAGAAGGCGCCAGTTTGCGAAAACGTGTTGTCACGTCGGCAAACAACTCGTGGTTAACGGTGAGCCAAGTCCAGAGGCGGTTCCCTTCATCCAGATCAAACTGCTTCCAGAGGAGAAGAAACTCGGCAGAGGAGATCGTCGCTTGACGCAGATTGCGGTGGAATGTCGCCGCAAGCTCGATCCGTCCGAATTCACAACAGGCAATCTTCCCGCCAGCTGCCGCGAGATCCCGCACCTCCTTGCTGCCATGCTCATTGAGATAGCACTTGGCCAGATAGGCCGTGTCGAAATAAATCATGCCCGGTCGCGATCCTCGGAGATAAATCCAGCCGAATCTCCCTTCTGTTGCGCCATCTTCGCGAAACCTCGTACCAGCTTACGATCGGCAAAGGAGGTCCCCGACTCCTCTTCCTTGAAAGGCACAATCCTCGCCACGGGATGCTTCCTGTCGAGAACCACAATTCCCTCATGCCGGGCAGCCCTGCGGACCCAGTCACCGGTCTTCATATGGAGATCCCTGATCGTGATGGCAACCATGTGCTCAAAGTGACACATCTTGAGGATCGCGTCAAAATAGAATTGGCTCCATCTTCCATATCCCATCTTCTATCTTCTCCAATAGTCTCCCCCCCAGTTTCATCCTTCATGCATCAGATCTTCTTCTGGCTCTCGACCCTCGACCCTCGACCCTCGACATCTCGATTCCTCGTCGCTCGACTTAGCCACTAATTCAGCCCTCCGCTTGTGAAAGTAGCGTGGTTTTCAATCCGTAGACTCTTGCCGCTGCGGCTTGGCCTTTGTCGGAAGTCAAAAACTCCGAGCATTCAAGCATCTCGGCACTGATAACATGGAGTAGATCCAGTGTTCTACAGCCAGTTTTCACAGTCGCCTCTGACATGCCCTCCAAGGCTTCAAGGAAAACATCTTCAAGGGAAAGCTTCGGTCGGAAAAACATCCCCTCCTGAAGGAGATCCTGCACCAGCTTCCTGGCTCCCTTGTGCTCCTGCTGTGTGATTTCTTTCCTGAAGAGCTTGGCACAGAGCGTGTTTTCAAGCTCGATCTCGACTAAACGCGTGTACGGGACTGGCACACGCTTGCGTTTTAACCATGCCTGAACTTCTTCACTCAAAGGCTCATCAACCACCAACTTGAGAACCAATCCGGTGTCCAAATAGGGCTGCTTCATCGCTCCCCACGCAACTCATTGAGCAGCTTACTGGTCGTTGTTCCCGTATTGCGCCCCTTCCACAGCTTCTTGAGACGCATTCCGTGTTGCGACCAATCGACCGATGTCTTTTGGCGACCCGACAAGCCCGAGGGAACGATGCGCGCAACGGGCGTCTTGCGACTCAATACTTCAATCTCCTCACCTCGCTGAACCAAGCGCAGAAGCGCCGAGAAATGATGCTGGGCCTCACGAATGGTCGCTGTTCTCATGACGCACATATCGCATCACGTTCTTCCGATGTCAACCACACGGACCGCTTCCCACATTGACGGCACTTTGCTCCCGCAAAGCTGTGCCGCCCTTCGGGTCCTGCATACGCAGGATCTTCCGCAGCGCTTCCCACCGCCTTGGTTGACGGCACTTTGCTCCCGGAAGCCGTGTCGCCCCGTTGGGGCTACGATTGCATCGTAGTCTACCGCGCTCCTACCAAGGAGCTTGGTTCCCACCTTTTACTTTCCCCTCTCGACCCTCGACCCTCGACCCTCGACCCTCGACCCTCGACCCTC